>OLRE01003550.1_pt1 | contig 10743 bp, 6 predicted proteins | sample 1672461 | NCBI WGS metagenome assembly OLRE01 (sample SAMEA3136688, study PRJEB25190) | human gut metagenome | biome: human gut; feature: human-associated habitat; material: faeces | place: Austria | collected 2013
GACATGATCTTGTCGCGGATTGCCTGGACGAGCTTGGGGTCGGGCGCTTGCCCCAACAGCGGGCTGATGGCGTCGCGCACCAGGCCCATGCCGCTGATGCAGATAAAGATGCCCACGCCCAGGCCCGCCCAGCCATCGAGGTCAAAGCCGGTCGTCTGCGAAATAAGCGCTGCGGCCAGGACCGAGGCCGAGGTAATGACGTCGTTTTTGGAATCCTGCGCCGTGGCGATAAGCGTCTCGGAATCGATGCGGTTGCCCAGCGTGCGGTTGAACGCCGCCATCCAAAACTTGACGAGCATGGACAGGACAAGGGCTGCCATGGAGAGCGCCGAATACGCGGTGGGGGAGGGCTTGATGATCTTGGTGACCGACTCCAGGATCAGGTTGATGCCGACGGCGCAAACGAGAACGGCGACAAACAGCCCCGCTAGGTACTCGTAGCGGCCGTGGCCATAGGGGTGCCCCTCGTCGGCCGGGCGGCTGGCAAGGCGGAACCCGAGTAGGCTTACGATGTTGCTCGAGGCGTCGGAAAGGTTGTTGAAGGCATCGGCGATAAGCGAGACGGAGCCCGCGAGCAGACCAGCTATGCCCTTGGCCAGGCACAGCGTGATGTTGAGGCCGATACAGATGAGGCTTGCGGCAAAGCCCGCGTTGGTGCGGCAGGAGGTATCGACCGGCTCGCTTTCGCTGCCGGGAACAAGCGTATGTACCAGCCGATTTACAAATAGCATAACGATCGTCCTCACAATCATGTTTAAGGGGATAGTGTAGCTCGCACAGACGCAACGTGTACCGATGCTCAGAAAATGCAGCAATGGTCTGCCGGCGCTAACGGGCGCGAGACGGAGGGGCGACTATCCGCGTGCCTTCGAGTTCACTGCGCCTTCCCGTCCGACCGAGTGCTCCATTTTGGGCCACATGGGTATGGGCACGCGCCGATTTGCTCGACATACTTAATGTCGACAGTCCTGTGCAAAGGAGGACGTTTCCATGGACGAGATGTTTGCCATTAAATGCCAAAACTGCGGCGGCCCCATGTATTCGCACCAGGCAAAGCGCAGCTTTGAGTGCGCCTATTGCGAAACGGTTATTCCGTGGCAAGCGGATGCCGGGGAGCCCAAGAGCGCCCTAGGTATCCGTCATACGCCGCTGACGGTGGTTGACGGATTGCTCAAGCTCACGCATGTGTCGCAACTCGAGCGCCCAGAGGACCCGGACTGGTATTTCTTTAATTCGCACTGGCGCAACCAGTCGGTTCTGGAGCATCTGCTGTGGGAGGACCGCGGCACGGCTCAGGAGTTCCAAGAGGCGACGCACGTGAGCATTCCCTGCCCCTTCTGCGGTGCGTCCTTTGAGGGGTCATCGACCCAGCGCGTGTTTGAGTGCCCGTCGTGCGGCAACAAGATTGGCGTGGCCGACCTGCTCAAGCCCGGTACGTTTAGCAAACGCCTGACCATGGGCGTGGGTGCCGAATACGTTCCCGAACAGGGCGTCCCCTGTGAGATATCGCCGCAGCAGGCACGTGCCAACGCGCTGCAGCTGGTGCGTCAGTATCCCGATGCCTTTGCCGGGCACGATGTAGAAGACGCGATCCAAAACGACATGATGCTCTTCTATTTCCCCATGGCGTTGGCGGACCTGCGCATGATGGCGTCCTTCCCGGGCAAAGGGCTGAGCAAGGAGACCCTGGTGTACTACGAGGTGCTCGACTGGGCGTATCCGCGGGCAAACTACCTGGACGTTCGTCTTATGGGCATTTTGGAGCCGTGGGATTTTGGCAAGGTGGGACCGTTCGATCCCGCTATGCAGGAAGGCGACTTCCGCGTCGTTTCCGTCGATGCGTCCACTAAGGACCAGGTGGTTATTGATAAGCTGGCGCTCGACGTTGCAGGCAACGATGCCGAGGCGGTGCTGGGGCTCAATAAAAAGAGCATCCGCGCCTGGGCGCGCAAGGCCCGCAAGCATAAGGACGGCCTGGTGATGGTGCCGGTCTACTTTGTCGATCGCCCGGCGACGGACAGCCGCGATGGCGAGCAGGTGCGCATTGCCGTGAACGGCCAGACGGGTCGTGCGGCCGCGGTGGTGTTTAGCGACAAACGCGAGACGCATGTGGTGGCACCGCTCAATCCCAACGTGATGCTGTCGAGCGAAAGCACCGTGCACGCCACGCCCATCGAGGTCAAATACGTTAAATCGCCCTTCCTATACCAGATCGTACGTCGCGGAGGCGGCGAACAGCCGCGGCAGGTTGCAGCCGCAGCCGAGGGTTCCTACCGAGAGGAGAAGCCCAAGCGCCGCGGTCTGCTGGGTGCGCTATTTGGGAAGTAGGGGAGTGGTGCCGGTTAGTCTTACGACGCGATAGCCAAGGGTATGGGGCAGCTCACAGGAGCGCGGGCTGCCCCGTTTTTATGCGGCGAGACATGGCGTCCGAGCTGCCGTAGAGACTTGGCTAAATGGCTATTTAGAAGAGCTTTTGCTGGCAAAATACGACAAGCTATTCGCTGTTAACGCGGACTTCACTGGAATCCTGTCCGATGTTGGTACGATTATCGGAGGAGCAACACCATCAAAGAAGAGGTCTGAGTATTACTGCTCAAATGGAATCGGCTGGATTACTCCACGCGACTTATCGAATACCAGCGATAAATTCATTGCCCATGGCGCGGATGATATAACTGATGAGGGCTATGCCTCGTGCAGCGCAAAGCTTTTGCCCAAAGGAAGCGTTCTATTTAGTTCGCGTGCCCCAATAGGCTATATAGCAATCGCGGCGGATGCGGTAGCTACAAATCAAGGATTTAAGTCCATTGTCCCGAAGGAAGAGATCGGCACTGCGTTCGTCTATTGTTTTTTGGTCAGAAACAAACAGCGAATAGCCGATATGGGGGCAGGAACGACCTTCCCCGAAGTCTCGGGCAAGATGATGAAGTCAGTTGAGCTTGCTATTCCTGAACAAACATTATGCGCCGAGTTTAACTTCTTTGCAGGGCCCATTCTTAAGCGGCAAGAAGCGCTTGAGCGAGAAAACCGAGAACTCGCTGCCCTCCGTGACGCTCTTCTTCCTAAACTAATGACAGGTGAAATTGACGTCTCGAAGGTCGACCTTATGCAGCTAAATAGCCATTTACTTCACTATGTATAACGCGCCGTCCACACTGTGGCTATCGTACTCGACGAAAGGAACAGCGTGGAAACTGTCATCAATACCGTGCTTTCGGAAATGCAGGGCCTTCTCGACCCACACCAGCTCAAACATCTAACCATTACGCTTAGACGGGCACTCGGACCGAAACAAGCGGAACCAGGACAAGATCTGCTCGCGCTCTTTCTCACCGCTAAAGAAGTCGAGGGATGCTCTCCTAAAACCATTGCATACTATGAGGCAACCCTACGGCATATGAACACAGCGCTTGCTAAGCCCTATACCCAGGTTGAGAGCGACGACTTGCGCCGCTATCTCAATGATTACGAGGTGAAACGCGGTTCTAGTAAGGTCACAATCGATAATATACGTCGTATCATGTCGAGCTTCTTTTCGTGGCTTGAAGATGAGGATTACATTGTGAAAAGTCCTGTAAGGCGCATTCGTCGCGTCAAAACAGCTCAAGTAACCAAAGAGGTGCTTAGTGATGAGGAGCTGGAGGTCTTGCGAGACGCCTGTGAATCCAAGCGAGATCTTGCCATCGTTGACCTACTCGCTTCGACGGGCATGCGTATTGGCGAACTTGTGCGACTCGACAGGAAAGATGTCGATCTGCACGAGCGTGAATGCCTGGTAATGGGAAAAGGAAACAAACAGCGCCCCGTTTACTTCGACGCGCGTGCTAAGTTGCATCTTACGGAATATCTTGCGAGCCGTGCCGACAAGAGCCCTGCGCTATTTGTCGCACTCGATTCCTCAGCTCGACGCATTACAGTTGGGAGCATAGAACTCCGCCTGCGTGATCTAGGCAGAAGTGCCGGCATCAATCGTGTTCATCCGCATAAGTTTCGCCGTACGCTTGCTACCCATGCCATCGATAAGGGAATGCCCATAGAGCAGGTGCAAAAGCTGTTGGGCCATGCGAAAATAGACACAACCATGTACTACGCCATGGTTAATCAGAACAATGTAAAGGCTTCGCACGGGAAGTATTTGGAATGAGCTGGACGCAAAAGACCTTGGGAGAGATTGTTAATCTAAAAAGGGGGTTTGACCTCCCTTCCAGCAGCAGGGTTGATGGCCCCTATCCGGTTTTCTCATCTTCGGGACAAACGGGCACGCATTCGGAAGCCGCTGTTAAGGGTCCATGCGTCGTAACTGGACGCTACGGAACTATTGGCCAAGTTTTTTTCTCTGATGCAGCTTGCTGGCCATTAAATACTTCTTTGTACTCGACAGACTTTAAGGGCAATGATCCTAAGTTCGTTTATTACCTACTCAAAACTATTCCATGGCGAGACTACTTAACTGCAAGCGCCGTGCCGGGCATAAATCGCAATCACGTTCATCTATGCCCGGTCTGTGTTCCGGATCACGAAACACAGACCGCTATTTCTGGCGTCCTGGGTTTACTGGACAATAAAATTGAACTCAACACTAAGCTAAATGGCTATTTACTTGATTTGGCAACAGCGCAATTTGAGGCTGCGCTGAAAGAGCGTGCGTCCAATGTGAGGCTCGGAGATATCATCGGGCTCGAAGATTCAAAGAGAGTTCCTCTAAATAGCAGGGATCGCGAGAGTCGAAAAGGGCCTTATCCATATTACGGGGCAACGTCAATCATGGATTATGTCGACGATTACCTTTTCGATGGGGTGCGGGTGTTGCTTGGTGAAGACGGCTCAGTCATCGATTCTGAGGGGAAGCCCGTTCTTCAGTACGTCTGGGGAAGATATTGGGTCAACAACCATGCCCATATTCTGAAAGCTGCTGGCGCGTATCCTCTAGAAGCTATATATGTCGCGTTGAGGCGCACCTCGATCGGCCATATTGTTACCGGTGCAGTCCAAATGAAGATAAGCCAGCGTAATTTAAAAAAACTCGAGGTATCTATGCCGGATCCGGGGTCGCTCGACTACCTACAGCCCCTTTTCGCTGAATACCGTAATCTGTGTGAAGAAAGTCGCCACCTTGTAACTCTTCGCGACACCCTTCTCCCCAAGCTCATGACGGGCGAGATCGATGTCTCAGAGCTCAACCTCAAGCAGCTAAATAGCCATTTAGCTTAGAGTTTGCTTGCTGCTTTGCATATATCGCGTCAAGTATTGAAACAATTTGATGCTGAACCTCAGTTTGCGGTAAATCGATTTCGATTCGTGCCACGTCTTTGGGATGGACACGGAATACCTTCATACCTCTCGTGTACTGCCGGAGCTCTCTGATAAAGCGCGGAGAGCTCATAAGATAGTTGAGGTAAGCCGGCACGACGAGGTCTCGGCGATTGACGCGCACGATGGTTGTTTCGGTGCCTGAAATGGTAGGCTTTTCCTTTGGATTGTTAAACAAATAGGCATGACCAAGGTCATCGACTGTCTCTGAGGTCAGCACATATACGATGTCTTGGTCTCTGAGACGCTGACTGTCTTTTATCTTTTCGTTGTTCAGGATGTATGGGATGGGTTTTGCGGGGTCTTCAACGTCGATGTGTAGGTCGAAACCTTTGTAAAGATCTCCATAGTGAATGTAAAGATAGGCACCCTTATCGTACATGCGGGTACGGGGGACGCTGGCGCCGCGGTAGAAGCTACAAACGTCACCAAGTGCGACTCTACATCCCATAACCAATCGCCTCCAGATTCCTCTTAATCTGCTCCTGCAAGCGGTTGGACTCTTCAAAGCACTTTGAAATCTCGCTGGTTAGGCGTGCCATCTTCTCCTCAAACGGCTCGCCGTCGTCTTCGAGCTCGGCAATGCCTACGTAGCGACCGGGCGTCAGGATGAAATCTTGCTTGGCGATTTCATCCAAATCCGCTATGGCACTGAACCCCTTCACGGGCTCGAACTCGCCCTTGCGGAAGGAGTCGAATGCGGATGCAACTTTGTTGATGTCCTCTTCGGTAAACTCGCGTAGTTTGCGAGAGACCATGGTGCCCATTTCGCGGGCATCGATGAATAGCGTCTTGCCGGACTGAGCCTTCTTCTTGTTTAGGATCCACAGACACACGGGAATTTGGGTGCTGTAGAACAGCTGCCCCGGCATGGCTACAATGCCCTCGACCAAATCGTCCTCTACGATAGCGCGTCGAATATCGCCCTCGCCGCTCGTCTGGCTCGAAAGCGACCCGTTTGCCAATACGAGGCCAATCTTGCCCGTGCCGTTAAGATGCCAAATCATATGCTGCATCCAAGCGAAGTTGGCGTTGCCCGTTGGCGGCATGCCGTACTTCCAACGTACGTCTTCCTGCAGCGCTTCGCCGCCCCAGTTCTTGAGGTTGAAGGGTGGGTTTGCCAACACATAGTCAAACTTTTCATTCTTGTGCTGGTCGGCGCTGAAGGTGTCTGCATAGTTGCCCAAATCGGCCTCGATGCCGCGAATACCTAGGTTTATCTTTGCGAGCTTCCACGTGGTAGGGTTGCTCTCCTGGCCAAAGATAGTGATGTCCTGTACCACGTTGCCGCCATGGTGCTCGACGAAGGCGGCAGACTGCACGAACATGCCTCCGCTGCCGCAGCAGGGGTCGTACACACGACCGTGGAAAGGCTGGAGGATTTCAACCAGCGTGCGCACGATGCACGACGGCGTATAGAACTCGCCGGCGTTTTTGCCCTCCATTGATGCGAATTTCTGCAGGCAATATTCGTATGCGCGCCCTAACAGGTCTTTCTCGCTCTCGTTATCGGTCATTTGTACGTTTGTGAATAAGTCTACGACGTCGCCTAAGCGTCGCTTATCTAGTTCGGGACGAGCGAAGTTCTTGGGCAGCACGTCTTTGAGCTTGTCGTTCTCGCGCTCGATGGCGCGCATGGCATTGTCAATGATCTGGCCAATTTCGGGCGTATGCGCCGCCTGCGAGATGTTCGCCCAACGCGCTTCTTCGGGAACGAAGAAGACATTCTGCTCCATGTAGCAGTCACGATCTTCCTCGTCGCCGTAACCCTCTGCGACGAGCTCTAGATAGCGTTCGTCGAAACGGTCCGAGAGGTACTTCAGGAAAATGAGGCCTAATACGACGTTTTTGTACTCAGCAGCGTCCAAGTTGCCGCGCAGCACGTCTGCAGCGTTCCACAGTTGGTCCTCAAAGCCAACATCGGCCGTGTTCTTCTTGGTGTCCTTAGCCTTGCTTTTAGCCATGCTGTTTTAACTCCCTATGCTGCATTGTCGGCCCAGAGTTCGCACTGATCCATTACGGTGGCCAGTGCCGACTCCATGCCCTCTGGCGGATACTTATGATGTTTGAGCAGACGTTTGATTGCAACGCGCATAGCAGCGCGTGCACTTTGTTTCTTCTGCCAATCGACCGTGCGCATTTCGCGCATCTTCGCAGCGAGCTCTTGCGTGATGGCGACCAACTCGTCATTCCTTTCGCGATAGTAGTCGGCGACTGCCTGCGGTTGTGTTAGTGCCTCGTAAAACGCAAACTCTTCTTCGCTAAGCCCAAGCTCCTTTGCCTTTTGGTTTTCGGAAAGCATCTCTTTCGCCATCTTGAGCATTTCTTCGAATACCTCAGCGTTTGTGAGCTGTCCATTTAGATAGCTATTTACCATGCTTTGCATGAGCTCTGAGTACTTCTTTGCCTGCGTCACGCTCTTCTTGCGGTAGCCCTTGATCTGGTCGTCGATGAGTTTTTTCAACAACTCGTAAGCCAAGTTCCTCTCTTTCATACGCGAGAGGCTCGACAGAAACTTGGGATCAAAAATCGAAACCGTTTCGTCTTCCACCTTAAACAGGTCTATTACGCCGTCGGTATGGACGATGTTCTGTTCGAGTAGTGCATTGATGCGGTCATTTACCTGCTTAAGGGTAAGTTTGCCTCCTTTTTTGCTGCGGGTGCCGCCCTGCTCGGTGAGCTGAAGGATGAGCTCTCGAACAACCTGGAAATAGCCAGCCTCGATGCGCTGCATGTCTGTTGCGCGACTTTTGGCGAGTCCATAGGCTTTGAGCATGACTCCTGCCTGCTCAACAAAGTCGCGGGTGATATCTTCGTCGCCGGGTGCAAGGATATGATTTACTCCACCCGTTATGAGTTCGCTTCGACGTGCGGCGGACTCGGTGCTCATGAATTCCGAATAATCGTAACCAAACATTTTGTCGCGACAGACCGCCAGTTTTTCCAAGAACTTAGGATAGGCGGTTTTCCCGATATCCATGTCGCCGTATTTCTTTTGGTCGCGCTTGGTGTAGTCCTTCATGGCGCGTTTAAGGGCGTTAGCTATGCCTACGTAGTCAACAACCAGTCCGCCAACCTTGTCTTTATATACCCGGTTTACGCGTGCGATTGCCTGCATCAGGTTATATCCGCGCATGGGTTTATACACATACATAGTGGCAAGGCTCGGCACGTCAAAACCGGTGAGCCACATGTCTACGACGATTACGATTTTAAGCGGGTCGGCGTCATCCTTAAACCGCTTTGCCATCTCCTTAACATGGGCCTTATTGCCTACGACGTCGAACCACCACTCGGGGTCTTGATTGCCCATGGTCATGACAACGCCGAGCTTGCCCTCGTCCTTCCAAGAGGGTCGCAGCTCGCATATACGTTGATATATGGCCATGGCAGCGGGGCGCGAATACGCAACGATCATTGCCTTGCCGGTGAGTTCGTGCGCACGGTTGGTCTCATAGTGCTCTACGATGTCCTGACATAGGGCATCGATGACTTCGGGTGCACCTAGAACGGCGTCCAGATTTGCAAAGTTGCGCTTGCTTGCGTCAATGGTTTCGGCGTTAGCCTGCTCGGTGAGCTTTTCGTACTCATCATCAACTTTTGCAAGGATGCCCTGATCCAGCTTGAGTGCGACGACGCGGCTCTCGTAGAACACGGGTCGAGTTGCGTCGTCCTCTACTGCCTGAGTCATGTCGTAGACGTCAATATAATCGCCGAAAACCTCGCGAGTTGATCGATCTTCGGCAGAAATAGGGGTACCGGTAAAGCCGATGAAAGTCGCATTCGGAAGGGCGCGGCGAATGAGCAACGCGGTGCCCGTGTGCTTCTTGCCGTCACGGTCGTATTTCTCCTCGAACCCGTACTGCCCGCGGTGCGCTTCATCCACCATCACGACGACGTTCTTGCGCTCGGAGAGGGCGATGGCCTCCTCCTCGAACTTCTGCATGGTGGTGAAAATGATGCCGTTGGCGCGGCGGCTCGAGATCTGCTGCGCAAGATCGGCGCGGCTCTGCGCCTGAACGGGCGTCTGGCGCAGGAAATCTGAGCATCTGGAGAACTGCGCGAACAGTTGCGAGTCGAGGTCGTTGCGGTCGGTAATTACCACGATGGTCGGGCTGTCGAGTTTCTCTTCGAGCAGATGGGCAAGAAAAACCATCGAAAGCGACTTGCCCGAGCCCTGCGTGTGCCAGAAGACGCCGCCCTTGCCGTCGCCGCCGATGGCCTCGTGCACGCTCTCGAGCGCTTTGTTCACCGCGAAGTACTGATGGTATCCCGCGAGGATTTTCGCGTCCTCGGAGAACAGAATGAAGTTCTTCAGGATGTCGATGAGCCGCTCCTTGGGGAACATGCCGTCCAGAGGGGTTTTCCAATCGGCGTACTGGGTGGCCTCGTAGTTCCCATCGACGCTCTTCCACTCAACGAAGCGTGACTCGTTGGCGGTGATCGTGCCAACTTTGGTGTGAAGCATGTCACTGGTGACGCAGAAGGCGTTGTACACGAAAAGCGATGGAATCTGTCGTTTGTAGTTTTGAATCTGTTGGTAGGCATCTTCGCTGTCAGCGTCGGCTCGAGCGGGTGACTTCAATTCAAAGAGAACGAGCGGAAGCCCGTTGACGAATACGATGACATCTGGACGTTTGTTGGTGCCACACTCGATGTAGGTCCACTGGTTAACAACGTGGAAGCAGTTCTTTTCGGGATTGTCGTAATCGACCAAGCGCACGATGTCCGTATGCTCTTCTTTGCCGTCAAACCAGCTTGTCTCCACACCGTTCTGGAGCATGTCCATAAAGATGCTGTTCTTGGCGATGAGGTCGCTGCCCTCGATTTCCTTTAGTTTAGTTATTGAGGCCTCAATCGCGCGTCGATTGAGCGTGGGGTTAATGCTCTCAAGAGCGGGCCCAATGACGTCAGGTAGGAAGGCGTCGTCAAACGCGTCGGAGGAACGAGCGACATCAGGTCCATAGAGGTGCTCGTACCCCAGACTCGTTTGCAAGTGGTCAATGATGCCTTGTTCGAAAGCATCCTCATTAAATGACGTTGAGGAGCTGTAATCGACAGCAATCATGCGCACTCCTTACCTTATGCTTCCACGACGTTGGTGAGCCTGTCCACCATTGCATTCTAGCAGTTAATCTTGCGTATATTGGTATATCTGACACCCGTTAGTTGTCATTTGGCCTATTGGCTGATCGTGCCCGAATGACAATTGGTGGCAAGGTTCTCTTACTTATTAAACTGGCTCCTATTTACAGGCGCTCGTGTTGTGACAGCTGCCCAAGCGCTTGCTTGAAGCTGTTGTTGATGATCTTGAGATCGTTTCCCGCTTGCATTTTAATGAGTGTCGGGCCGGAGGCGATGGCGGATGTGGTGCGATGGTGCCAAGAAAAGCGCCTAGACCTGGGTGAGGAACCGAGGCCGCGGGCGCTTTTC
>OLRE01003557.1_pt1 | contig 10731 bp, 8 predicted proteins | sample 1672461 | NCBI WGS metagenome assembly OLRE01 (sample SAMEA3136688, study PRJEB25190) | human gut metagenome | biome: human gut; feature: human-associated habitat; material: faeces | place: Austria | collected 2013
AGGTACATGGAATATAGACAGGAATGAGAAGCAGTGCGAAAGCGCTGTTTTTTTTGTTAAACAATTTGAGTTTATAATGAAAAATAAAAAGAAATAACGTAATATAGGTAGTAGAATAAGCAAAAAGGAGTGTGTCAAGATGGCAAGAATCGATCACGCGGCAATCCGTACAAAATTATATGAAGAAGCACAACATTTTTTTGAAGATGTATTTGAGATGCATATGTGGAGAGAAATCGGTGAAAAACCGGGAAGAAAATGCTGGTACAAAGAAGGTATCCAGCTTTGCGAAGTAGAGGAGCTGGATGCAGCATCAGAAAATGGATATGATCATATTTCCATTGCAGTAGATTCAGAGGCAGAGATTATGGAGAAAATCAAAGCGTATCCGGTAAAAGCAATCAATGACCATTGGTTTTCGCTTCCAAACGGAACAAAGATTGAGTTAAAACCGCTGGCAGAGTGGAAAGTAGATGCATAAAACCTCACAAGGAGATTATGAAGTATGAGATTAAGAAATATTTTGATTGTTGTAGAAGATATCGAGAAATCGAAGAAATTTTATCATGATTTATTTGGACTTGATGTAATACTTGATAATGAAGGAAATGTCATTCTGACAGAGGGACTTGTTCTTCAGGAGAAAACAATTTGGAAGAACTTTCTGGAAAGAGATATCATTTCAGAGAGTAATTCCTGTGAGTTATATTTTGAGGAGAAGAATATCGAAGCTTTTGTCGAAAAACTGGATAAGCTTTATCCGGATATAAAGTATGTGAATCGTTTGATGACGCATAGCTGGGGACAGAAGATTGTTCGTTTTTATGATTTGGATGGAAATCTGATAGAGGTTGGAACACCAATGTAAAAAACCTGCTTAATAGTACTAGTAAAAAGAAAGAAACCGACAGGATAAGAATATTTTATTTATTTGCAAATCATCCTGTTGGTTTCTTTTGTTAAGTTTGTTCTATTTCAAGTTCGCTTTCTCAAACTTTCCAAGATAACTATCTGATCATCCCTAGAAATGCTTCATGAATCCGTGTGTCCTGATCTAATTCCGGATGAAATGCAAATGCCATCTGATTCTTATATTTCACTCCGACAATACGATCCTCTACAATACTGAGGATCTCAGGTGTGTTTCCGGAAGCGTCAGCATGAACGGATTCTACAAAAGGGGCACGGATGAAAGTCATAGGAATTTCACCGATACCGGCTGCTTCAGCATTTGTATGGAAGCTTCCAAGCTGGTGACCGTAGGCGTTTCGTTTGACTGTCATAGGAATGGTTTCAAAATAGGTTTCGTCTTGTTCAGCAATGTCAGAAGCCAGGAGAATCATTCCGGCACAAGTGGCCAGAACAGGCATTTCGGATTGAATCTTTTCTTTTAAAGGTTCGAACATGTTAAGATCGTGTAAGAGTTTTCCCTGAACGGTGCTTTCACCGCCGGGAAGAATAATCCCATCAAAATCTTTTTGCAGATCAGAAGCCTGTCGGAGTTCAATGGTATGAACTCCAAGCTTTTGAAGCATTTGTTCGTGTTCTATGAATGCTCCTTGAAGGGCAAGTACTGCGATTGTCATTTTATTTTCCTCTTTCTGCCATGAGAAGTTCAATTTCCTGTTCGTTGATGCCGACCATAGCTTCGCCAAGGTCAGATGAAAGTTCAGCGATCAGTTTTGCATCTGTATAGTTTGTAACGGCCTGTACGATAGCAGCAGCACGTTTCGCCGGATTTCCGGATTTGAAGATACCGGAACCGACAAAGACTCCCTCTGCGCCTAACTGCATCATAAGAGCAGCATCAGCAGGAGTTGCAACACCGCCGGCAGCAAAGTTTACAACAGGAAGTTTTCCGTTTTCATGTACATAAAGGACAAGATCATAAGGAACCTGCAACTGTTTGGCTGCCTCGAAAAGTTCATCTTCACGCATACTTACTAGTTTGGAAATTTCACTGTTCATTTTGCGCATATGGCGAACTGCCTGAACAATATCACCGGTTCCCGGTTCACCTTTTGTACGGATCATAGAAGCTCCTTCATTGATACGTCTGAGTGCTTCGCCAAGATCTTTTGCACCGCAGACAAATGGAACATCAAACACTCTTTTGTTAATATGGTAGACATCATCAGCAGGTGAAAGGACTTCGCTTTCATCAATGTAGTCGATTTCAATTGCCTGAAGTACCTGAGCTTCTGCAAAATGCCCGATTCTGCATTTGGCCATAACAGGGATTGAAACAGCTTCTTGGATTCCTTTGATCATCTTCGGGTCACTCATACGGGAAACTCCACCAGCAGCGCGGATGTCAGCCGGAATTCTTTCCAGCGCCATAACAGCACATGCACCGGCAGCTTCTGCAATCTTTGCCTGTTCCGGAGTTGTAACATCCATGATCACTCCACCTTTTAACATCTGTGCCAGATTTTTATTCAATTCATAACGTTCATTATTTGTACTCATTTTTAAATCTCCTTTTCTTTACTAATTCGATAGGTAATAGTATAATGACAAAGTGACTATATAAAAATACTCAGTTTTGATATATTCAAAAAGGTCAGAATGGAGAAAAAATAAATATGTTGACGTATAATTTTGAAAATATAGGGTCAGATACGCTCTATGAATATTTGTATAAATGTATCAAGAATGACATTATTCAAGGGAAAATTAAGAGTGGAGAAAAACTTCCATCAAAGCGTGCACTTGCAAAAAATCTGGCCATAAGTGTGATCACTGTCGAGAATGCCTATGGTCAGCTTGCAGCAGAGGGATATATTTATTCCGTTCCAAAGAGTGGATTTTATGTAACAGACCTGCGGGATGACAGAATGAAAAGCGAGAGTGGTTTATCAGAAAATAGGATTTACAGCAATAAGTTAAACCTTACCGGTGGAAAGAATGCTTATATTGCAGATTTTACGAGTAATCAGACGGAACAGAGTGCATTTCCATTTTCTATTTGGACAAAGACGATGCGGGCAGTAATGAATGACTATCAGACTGAATTGATGCTTAATCCACCGTGTGGCGGAGTAATGGAATTAAGACAAAGCATTGCGGATTATCTGAAAGCATTCCGAAATATGACGGTGCGGCCGGAACAGATCATTATTGGTGCTGGAACAGAATATTTGTCCAGTCTTTTGATTCAGCTTTTGGGAAAGAAATTGAAATATTCAGTTGAAAATCCGGGATATCATAAAATCGCAAAAATTTATCGCAGTATGGGAGCTTGTTATGAGTATATAGAAATAGAAGAGGACGGACCGAAGGTAGAAGAACTGGAAGAAAAAGAAATCAATGTGATACATTGTTCTCCGTCACATCATTATCCAACGGGAATCGTAATGCCAATCAGTAAACGTTATGAGTTACTTGGCTGGGTGACAAAAACGAAAGATAGATATATTATAGAAGATGAATATGACAGTGAACTTAGATTGAACGGTAAGCCAATTCCATCGCTTCAGAGCATTGATGTATCGGGAAAAGTGATTTATATGAATACATTTTCCAAGACTTTGTGTTCAACAGTGCGAATCAGTTATATGGTGCTGCCGGATGAATTGGCAGAACGATTTTACAGAGAACTTTCTTTTTATTCCTGTACGGTATCAAATTTTGAACAATATACGTTAGCGCAGTTTATGAATTCAGGATCATTTGAGAAACATATTAACCGGCTGCGTAATTATTATCAGCAGAAGAGAGACAGGATCCTGGAAGCATTTTTACAGGGAGCATTGAAAACTAAAATCAAGATTCTGGAAGAAGATGCAGGAGTACATTTTTTAATGAAAGTAGATACAAACCTGAGTGAAGAAGACTTTCTGGATAAAATGAAGAGCAAAGGAATTAAGCTGGCTGCATTGTCATCCTATTATCATTCAAGTGAGAAGAAGAAAAAGTATGAAAATATTTATGTTATGAATTATTCATTTGTTGATTGTGAAAAAATGGAATATGTTGCAAAGATGATAACACAAGTGGAATGACATGGAGAAAAGTATGGAGGGAGAAAGATAAAATGACTTTGCGAAAGAAGTTAATGCCTCTTTATTTGCTCAACCGTGGAATGGCACTGGCAAGTGCGTACGATTTGATTTATAATGTATGTGGAATGCTTGGAGCGTTGCTGGGACCTATCTCAGGATTATATCTGGTATCCTATCTGTTTGAGCATAAGACAGAGGTTGATATGGTTGATATGTACAAGGAAGACGGCGGAAAATATTATTATTCAAAAGGCTTTAATGTACCGATCATCATTATTTTTGTGGCAGCAATGATCATTATCTTTGCCGGAAAATATATTGCACCACTGAAATTTATCTTTGACAATGCATATGTAGTAGGAAGTATCGGTGCAGGTCTTGCATACTTTATCTATATTAAAGCAGCAAAAAGAGGTTAGAAACAGCACTCATCAGGCAAAAAAATCACCGCAGCTATGGAAAGCATAGACTGCGGTAGAAGTATAACTGAAACTAAGAGAGGAGTGGAAGTATCATGAAAACACTTGTAAAAAATGGAATGATCGTATCACCGGAGGACACTTATGAAGCAGATGTCCTGATTGAGGATGGTGTGATCGAATGTATCGGAAAAAACCTGGAAGCAAAATTTGGGGATGCAGATAAGGTGATCGATGCGAAAGGAAAATATGTTCTCCCGGGAGGTATTGATGTTCATACGCATATGGATATTGATGTCGGAATCGCGAGAGCAGTAGATGATTTTTATACAGGTACTGTTGCAGCCGCATGCGGCGGAACTACAACAATCGTAGACCATATGGGATTCGGACCGGCAGGATGCCCACTACATCATCAACTGGATGTATATCATGGACTGGCAGACGATAAAGCTGTTATCGATTATGGATTCCATGGAGTAGTTCAGCATGTAGACGAGTCTATTTTAAATGAGCTTGAGACAATGATGGATGACGGAGTCCAGAGCACAAAGGTATATATGACTTATGGCTATAAGATTGATGATGATGGTATTTTAGAGGTTCTTAAGAAGATGAAAGAACTGCATGGAATCACAGCATTCCATTGCGAGAATCATTATGTGGTAGAGCATCTGAAGAAAGAATATGGTGATGCCGGAAAGACAGCGCCGATCTATCATGCAAAGAGCAGACCGAATCTTGCAGAAGCAGAGGCTGTAAGAAGAGTCCTTTATCTTGCGAAGCTTGCAGGTGATGCACCGGTGTATATTGTACATCTTTCTTGTAAGGAAAGTCTTGAAGCAGTTGAAGAAGCAAGAAGAAACGGACAAAAAAACATTTTTGTTGAGACATGTACACAGTATCTGACACTTACAGAAGACAGATATAAAGATCCGGATGGATTGAAATATATTATGTCTCCACCGCTTCGTACACAGCAGGATCTTGATGCGCTGTGGAAAGGATTAGAGGCAGGAGAGATTCAGATCGTTGCGACAGATCATTGTCCATTCAATTATGCAAAAGAGAAACAGGACGGCAAGGATGATTTCAGAAAATGTCCGAATGGAGCTCCGGGAGTTGAAGAAAGAATGATTCTTCTTTTCTCAGAAGGTGTAATGAAAAACAAAATCAGCATCAACAAGCTGGTAGAAGTTGCCTGTACAAATCCGGCAAAGGTGTACGGAATGTATCCTAAGAAGGGAATTATTGAACCGGGGGCAGACGGAGATCTTATCATTATTGATGCAGATGCAAAACAGACTCTGACACATGAGATGATGCACGGAGCAGTTGATTACACTTCCTACGAAGGAACACCATTGAATGGAAAGATCGACCTTGTAATGCAGAGAGGAAATATTATTGCCGAAAACAACGAATTCAAAGGAAATCGTGGTGACGGTCAGTATATTTACAGAAAACCATACTTCGATATTTAAGGAGAACGATATATTTTTAAGAAGTTTTTACTGAAACTTCTGACTAGAATAAAGGACACAAGGTAGAGAGAGCTGATGTCTGTAACAAGCTTCGCACTTCCTTGCGTCCTTATTTATTTGAGTTTTTATTTTTTATATCTTAGATCAGATGCGTACTTTCCAATTTCTCCATAAATGCCTCATTCATCTTGATGATCGGTTTTCTAAGAAGTAGTCCAAGCAACAGTGAAGGAACGAGGTAGATTGCCAGTTTTCCAATTTCTGCTGCATAGGTTGTTCCGTAGAATCCTGCAATACATTCACGCATCGCATTCATGCTGTGTGTGAACGGCAGAAGTGGATAAACAACCTGGAAAAACTTCGGTGCACACTGGATCGGGAATGTTCCACCACTTCCTGCAACCTGCATTACCATCAGGACAACGGCAATTGCTTTACCGATATCTCCAAAGGAGACAGTCAGTGCATAGATCAGATTCACATAGACAAAGCTTGTGAACATACCGGTTAGTACAAACATTACCGGATGCTTACACTGAATACCAAGGAAGAAAAGATCTCCAAGACAGATGAGTGCACTTTGCATGAAACCGATAATGATCAGAAGTAGGATACGTCCGATATAGAGCTGATATTCTTTCGGATGGAATAGTTTCTTCTTTGTAGAATCAGCTACAGTGACTTTTAGCATGGCAGCCATAACAACAGCACCTACCCAGATCGCAAGAGTGGAGTAGAATGGAGTCATTGCAGACCCGTAATTTTCAATTGGATAAATCTTTTTCTCATCCAGTTTGACCGGAGAGGAGAGGAAAGATGAAATCGTTTCGGAGTCTTCGGATAACAGGTTTGTTACGGCAGCCATACCTTCTGAATCATCGGTGGAAATTTTTGTAGCTACAGCCGTCAGCTTTTCAGAAGATTCTTTTAACAGAGCAGCAGAATTAGTAAGTGCTGTCTGAAGTCCTGTAAGTCCGCTGGAAGCAGAGCCAGTAACGTTAGCAATATTTTCAATGCTGCTGTCAAGGCTTCCAAGCATAGAGGAGACAGAACCTGTTGTAGAACTCAATGAATTGGAAAGATTATCAAGATTTCCTTTTACATTTTGTTCGTAAGTTGTCTCGACTGCTTTGACAGAAGAGGTTGCTTCGCTGATCAGACTATCAAGTTCACTCTTTAATGTAGTGGCATTTGCAGTTGCTGTAGTGATCGAAGTTGCAGCACCGTTAATTTTATCACGGAGTGCAGTCTGTCGTTCAATTGCCAGCTGAATCTGCTGATTGATTCCATTGACCGCATTTTGAATCTCAGGATAATCTGAGGAGGCGTCTGCAATAGCAGATAATGCAGCAGAAAGCTGATTATACCCGTCAATGACATTTTGTACGCGGCTACTTACGGAAGACAATGCATTTGCTGCCGCCTGTGCATCTGAGTTGTAGGAACTTAAAGCCTTGTCAATAGTATCAGAGACAGCGGTGTAGAAGCTTGCATTCTGTGCTAATGCGTCAGAAATCGTGCTTGTAGTTCCGGATAGGGCAGTTGTTAATGAATCGATGCCGGAATCAGAATTCTTCAAAGAATTCAGGCTGGTTTTTGTGCCGGAACCGGTTTCCTGAAGAAATTCTGTTGTTGTGTTCAGCATTGTAACTGCAGAGTTTGTCATGTCTGAGAAGGACTGAACAGTTGCAGCAACAGTTCCAAGATCAGATCCTATCTGATTCAAATTACTACTCATATTGTTGATCAGAGAATCATCATCTGTCTTCTTTGCGATTGAATCTACCGTCTGAAATGCATCAAGTGCGGTCTGGGCAATTGTCTCAATGAATGTTTGATTAATTTGTTTCTGGACAGCCGTTGCGCCTTTTCCGGTAATGATCGGAGCAATCGCATTTTCTTTTTCATTTTCGTAATAAGTCAGATCCGGATGTTCAGCTTCAGAAGAGAAGACACTCATCATTTTTTGGCTAAAGTCTTCAGGGATTACGATCGCTGCATAATATTCTCCGGATTTTACACCTTTTTGAGCATCTTTTGAATCAGTAAAAACCCAGTTGAACTGAGAATTTTTATGCAGAGAAGAGAGAATCTGATCTCCCATGTTAATCTTTACGGCAATAAGATCACTTTCATAACCTTCGTCATCACTTGCAACTGCAAGTTTCAGCGCACCTGTATTTCCATAAGGATCCCAGCTTGCGGAAATGTTAAACCATGCATAAAGAGTCGGAATTACAGTGATTCCCATAATAACGATCATTGCGATGACATTTTTCTGGATCTTCATCAGATCATTTTTCAGGATTAAAAAAATATTTTTCAAATTATTCCGCCTCCTTTCCACGGAAGTTTTCAAGCATTTCTTCGTAAGACATACCAGCAAGCTTTTTCTGTTCTTCTAATTTTGTATGAATGTATTCTACAACGATCAACCATACTGAGATCGCAATGATGGAAATGATCCATAAAGTCAGGAATACAATCTTTGATTCGAGACTGAACATCAGGATCAGGAAGATCAGAGGGATGATCGCAATGGCAAGGAAGCCGATACGAATCATCTTACGGTAATTGTTTTCAAATTTCTGTGCCCGTTCAGCTGTTACAAGGCGAAGGTCTTCGATGGAAAGAGATGCCTGTAAGAGCATGGAGAGCTGTGTACTTCTGCTAAGTTCTGCTTCGTGAGGTTCGCACATCATAAATTCTGTCTCTGCCAGTTTCTTGTCGAACAGATGGTTCAGTCCGGAAAGAGCCGGGCGCAGTCCAAGTCCAATAAGCAGAGAGATCGGCACGTAGCACAGGAGCAGGATCAGAAGATCGTTGCGGAAGTTAGAACCATAGAAACCGGCAATTGCTTCACGCATAGCATTCACACCATATGTAAATGGAAGGAGTGGATGCAGTTTCTGGAAAAAGGCTGGTGTCATCTCAATCGGGTAGGTTCCGGAAGAACCAGGAATCTGCAGGATTACGAGAATAACACAGAGCGCTTTACCAATATGCTTAAATGTAAGTGACAGTGCATAAATAATATTTACATAGACGAAAGAGCAAACCATTCCTGTCAGGATGAATTGTGCCGGATGATTACATTGAACTCCCGGAAGGAGTGTATCACCGAGGCAGACGATAAATCCCTGAACAAGACCAACTGCCATGTATAAGAGCCAGCGTCCAAAGTATAATGTTGTCTGTCCGTAACCGCGCATGGATTTGTCTTTGTCCACTTCCAGCTTAAAGATTGCGATCAGTACAATACCGCCGACCCAGATTGCAAGATTAGAGTAGAACGGTGTCATAGAAGAACCGTAATTATCTACGGTATAATAAGTCTCCGTTTTAATCTCCACAGGAGAGGACATAAATGATGAGATGGATTCTGCATCAATGCCTTCAAGAGAGAGCAGTTTTTGGTATGTAGCAGAGCCTGTCAGTGCATTTAGATCCGTCTGAATTGTACTTAGTTTGTCGCTTACGGCACTTAAAGATTCCTTCGTACTGTCAAGGAGGGCAGTTGTATTTGACAATCCACTCTCTAACTGGTCGAGCATATCATTGATCTGCTTAGAAGTAGCCGGTACTCCGTTTAGCATTCCTTCTACCTGACCGGTCAGTGTGGAAAATGTATCCAGTGTCTGTCCAAGCAGTGGAAGAATATTCTGATCAAATGTAGAACGGAAAGTGTGCAGGTTATTGATACTTTCTTTTGTCAGAGAAGTAAGCTGTTCCTGTGTTGCAGTTGTTGTATCAATCGCATCTTTGATTCCATTATTTCCAGTCTGAAGACTATTGATCAATTCCTGATTTGACTGGTTCTGAGTTTGCAGGGCAGAAATCTGTGCATTGATCTGATCTCCGATCGTTCCCGGAAACTTATTGGCAAGTTCCTGCATTTTTTTAAGAATATCTGCATTCAGTTCATTGACTGAGTTTGCATAACCAAGCGCATCACTGACAGAAGTGTTGATCTTTCCGGCTGCGGTAGCAAGTTCTGTCAGTCCTGTGGATGCAAAGCTGCTTGCCTGACCAAGTAAAAGTTCTCCGTCAGAGAGGGACTTAGAAAGTGCGGAAGAAAAATCTCCGGCAGAAGAACGTGTCGTATTCATAACAGAGTCAGCACTGGACAATGCATTTGCTCCGGATGTTGCTACATCTCCTAAAGATGTAGATGCATCTTTTGCATTTTCTATCAGCTTTGAGGTATTGGATGAGTCTTTACTGAATTTTTCTAGAAGCTGTTCGTATTCTTTGATATTATTATTTGCTTTTGTAAGCAGATCATTAATCTCTGCATTTGTTGAATCAACAGAGTCGGAAATGTTGAATACAGAATCCTTTAAAATCTCGGCAATTGTCTCAGATGCAACAGAGGAAAATGTGTTATTAACCTGTGTCTGGATCGTGCTTGCACCTGAACTGGTGATCTTTGGCGCAATTGCATTGAGTTTTTCATTGATATAGTATTTAAGTTCCGGAGTTTCGATCTTTCCGGACAGGACACTTAGCAGGGATTCGCTAAAATCTTGCGGAATAATGATTGCTGCATAATATTTACCGGATTTGACTCCTTCAATAGCAGCATCTTTGGGAACAAATGTCCATCCTAACTGGTCGTTTTCCTTTAGTTGGTCAATAATCTGGCTGCCGGCATTGATCGTCAGATCATCATGTGTGGCATCGGTGTCCAGATTTGCTACTGCTACCTTGATGCCGGAAGTATTGGCATAAGGATCGATATTTGCTGCAATATTAAACCATGCGTAGAGTGAGGGGAGAATAGATACTCCGATCAAAACAAGTATTGCTGCCGGATTACGGAGC
>OLRE01003560.1_pt1 | contig 10726 bp, 8 predicted proteins | sample 1672461 | NCBI WGS metagenome assembly OLRE01 (sample SAMEA3136688, study PRJEB25190) | human gut metagenome | biome: human gut; feature: human-associated habitat; material: faeces | place: Austria | collected 2013
TCACAATGTGCTCTATGCTGAGAATCCCGGTATCCATGCACAACGTTCCTGAGAAAGACATCTATCGTCCGGCAGCTTGGAATGCATTCGGTATGGATAAAGAGGGTGCAGACTTCCGTGCTTGCAAGAACTACGGACCACTCTACAAATAAATCATACGGTTAAGATAACAGATATCATATCCTCCGGCATATATATGCCGGGGGATTTTTTATGTTATAATGTCCATAGATGCGGGAAACATACTGTTCGGACACAGGGAAAAAGTTATAATAGAAACAGATATAACGAATATGGGAGGTTACTGAAATGAAATATATACAGCTGAATGATACAGATCTGAATGTCAGCCGCATCTGCCTCGGAACAGCAGGATTTGGAGATAAAACAGATCAGGAAAAAAGTTTCGAAATCCTGGATGATTTTGTACGGGCAGGTGGAAATTTTATTGATACAGCCAATGTATACTGCAAGTGGCTGGAAGGACACGGAAACTGCAGTGAGCAGATCATAGGCAGATGGCTGAAAGCGCGGGGAGCCAGGGGGAAAGTGATCGTAGCTACCAAGGGCGCACATTATTCTTTTGAAAATCCGGGCCGTAGCAGAGTGAACCGGGAGGATATCCGTGCAGATCTGGATGAGAGCTTAAGGACTTTGGGAACAGAGGTGATCGATTTTTACTGGCTTCACAGAGATGATCCGGAAAAACCGGTGGAAGAGATCGTGGATATCCTGGAAGAAATGCAGAAAGAAGGCAGAATCCGATATTTCGGATTTTCCAATTACAGAACAGACAGACTGAAAGCGTTGGAACAGTGCCTGAAAGAACGGAAAAAAAGCGGCGTTACGGCAGTATCCAATCAGTGGAGCCTGGCAGGAATCAATCCGGGTGGAAATACCAATCCGGACCCTACACTTGTGGAGTTTTCCCGGGAGGAATACAGGTGGCACTGTGAGACAGGTGCGGCTTCCATTCCGTTTTCATCCACGGCAATGGGATTTTTCTCAAAACTTCAGAAAATGGGAGTTCCATATACGGATGAAGAGGTGGATGCATCCTGGATGCAGGAGAAAGAGTCACAGATTGCAGATCTTTCAGAAAGCATGAAGAAATCCTACTGGAATGAAACGAATCTTCGAACCTATCAGAAATTGTTAAAACTTCAGAAAGAAACAGGGGACAGCCTGCAGTCTTTGTCCCTGGCATATTTTTTCCATCAGCCGTTCCAGACAGTGCCGGTAACCGGTGTCAGCAGTCCGATACAGCTGAAAGATGTTCTTGCTGCCTGCGATATTGATCTTGAACCGGAGTTGTTTGGAGGCTGGGTGACAGCTGGAGGTGGTCTATGAAACTGATCCATTTATCGGATCTTCATCTTGGAAAGCGGGTAAATGAGTTTTCCATGGTGGAAGATCAGAAATATATCTTAAATGAAATCCTGAAGATCATTGATCAGGAATCACCGGATGGGATCCTTCTTGCAGGGGACCTTTATGACAGACCCGTTCCATCTGCGGAGGCAGTGCAGCTTTTTGATAGTTTTCTTACCAGACTTGCGCAGCGAAAGATTCCCGTTTTTGCTATCAGTGGAAATCATGACAGTGCAGAGAGAATCGCTTTTGGATCTCATATTATGAGTGACAGTGGAATATGTATGTCACCGGTATACGATGGAAAAACAGCAAAGTACTGTTTAAAGGACAGTTATGGAGAAGTGTGGATTCATCTTCTGCCATTTATCCGTCCTGCAACGGTCCGACATGCACTGGAAGGGGAAGAAGACGTGGAAGATATCCGCACCTATCAGGAGGCGGTGCTGGCAGCGGTTAAGCATATGGAAATTGACAGAAGTCAGAGAAATGTACTGCTTGCCCATCAGTTTGTGGTTGGTGCAATGCAATGTGATTCTGAGGAAATTTCTGTGGGAGGAATCGACCAGATCGAGGCAGAAGTATTTCGGGATTTTGACTATGTAGCACTGGGACATATCCACAGTCCGCAGAATGTGGGAAGTCCGAAGATCCGATACTGCGGGACACCGCTGAAATATTCGTTTTCCGAGGCAGGCCAGCAGAAATCCGTGACGGTTGTGGAACTTGGAGAAAAAGGAAGCCCTGATGTACGTGAGATCCCTCTGACGCCGCTGCGTGATATGCGAAAACTGAAAGGTACTTATATGGAGCTGACTTCACAGTCCAATTATAAGGACACAAATACGGATGATTATGTGCAGATCACATTGACAGATGAGGAAGATATCGTGGACGGAATGCAGAAACTTCGTACCATTTATCCAAACCTTATGCGTCTGGATTATGATAACCGCCGTACACGTGAGAACCAGGAAATTGCCGGCACAGAGAGAATCACACAGAAATCAGAGATGGAATATTTCGAGGAATTTTTTGAGCTGCAGAACAATCAGCCGATGAATGAAGAGCAGCGGAAGTTTTCCGAAGAACTGATACGGAAGCTTCAGGAGGTGTAAAATGAGACCGGAAAAACTGACTATCAGCGCCTTCGGGCCCTATGCAGATAAAACAGAAATTGATTTTTCAAAACTTGGAGAAGGCGGACTTTATCTGATCACCGGGGACACCGGGGCAGGAAAAACCACGATCTTTGATGCGATCACCTTTGCACTGTACGGAAGAGCCAGTGGAGAAGTACGGGAATCTGCCATGTTCCGCAGCAAGTATGCAAAAGATTCCGCAGAAACATTTGTGGAACTTGTTTTTTCCTACCAGGGAAAAACTTATCAGGTGCGTCGGAGTCCGGAATATATGGCTCCGAAAAAAAGAGGCACAGGACTGACTTTACGAAAAGCAGAAGCACAGCTTATTTATCCGGATGAACGTCAGCCAGTGACAAAAGCAAAAGATGTGACTGCGGCGGTGGAGCAGCTTCTGGGACTGAGTTACGACCAGTTCACACAGATAGCGATGATCGCTCAGGGGGATTTTCAGAAATTATTGCTGGCAGGAACGGTACAGCGTGGCGAGATCTTCCGGCAGATTTTTCACACAGGGCTTTACCAGCAGATCCAGATGAGACTCCGGGATGCGGCTATTTCCCGATATAAAGATTACGATGAAATGCGCCGGAGTATCGCACAGTATCTGGATGGAGTGAGGTTTCAGACGGATGCAGGAACAGAAGCGGAGGAATTTTTAAGGCTCAGGAAATCGAAATTTGAAGGAAAGCTGGAACGGAGTCTTGAGCTCCTGAAGCTGTTTATTGACAGAGGAGAACGCCGGGAAAATGAACTTCGGAAACAGGAAGAGGAAGTGGACCGGGAAATCCTGACAATGGAAAAAATGCTGAATCTTTCCGCACAGAAACGAGGCCTGGAACAAAAAAGAAAGCTTGCCCGAGAACAGCTTGAGAAACTTCTTCCGGAACTTAAGAAAGCATCGGAAGAGGCGGAAAAATATAAAGATGCAGATCAGAGATGTGAGAAACTGGGACTTCTGATCCGGGAAAAACAGGAAAAGCTGAAGAAATACCAGGAGCTGGAGCAGCTGCAGAAAGAACGAATAGAGATTGAACGGCAGCTGGAAAACTGTAAGGTACAGCAGAAAAAGATCATCCGGCAGGAAGAACAGCAGCAGAAAGAAATGGAACAGCTGAAAACGGAACGGGAACAGCTGGGAAATTCTGAGCTGGATTTGCAGAAAGCGCTCACAGAAAAAGAAAAACAGACGCGGAGAAAGAAAGAACTGAACGGACTTATCGCTGAGATCCGGAGATTTCAAGGCCTTTATGATAAAACCAAAGAGCAGCAGAAAAAGTATCAGTCTGCTTGCAGAGATGCACAGCAGCAGAGAGAATATTATCAGCAGATATTCCATATTTTTCTGGATGCGCAGGCAGGCCTTCTGGCCCGGGAGCTTAAGGATGAAGTGCCCTGTCCTGTGTGTGGGTCCCTGAGTCATCCAAATCCCAGAATGCTTTCCAGAGAACAGACAGTTGATCAGAAAACACTGGATAACGAGAAAAGTAAGCTGGACAAAATGGAAAAGGATTCTGTAGATCAAAGCCTGAAAGCAGGAAGTTTAAAGGAACAGAGCAATGCATCCTGGAGGCAGATCGTAGCCAGTGCAGAAGAGTTTCTGGAAGAGTTTCAGGAATTTCATAAGAAAAATAAAAGCGGGAACGGACAGACAGAGGATTTTATGACTGTGTGGAAACAGCTGACTTCTATGGTAAAAAGGGCACAGGAACAGTGCGAGGATCTTCTGGCGGAAAGTGAAAAAGAAATCCGGAAAGCCCAGGAAAATACAAAAAGAAAGAAAACAGTGGAAAAGTCCCTGGAGCGTCTTGAAAAGGAAAAAGAGGAGCTGCTTGAAAAAAAGAATTTCTTTGACAGAGAGCAGGCCGGCCTGAGGATGAAAGCATCCGAGAATCAGAAACAGCAGCAAAATATGGCAGACGAGATACGTCTTGTTGTGGAAGAACAGTCCGGTAAAACGGACAGTATAACCCAGGACACCTGGGAAGCCGGTAAAGAAAATCTGGAAAAAGAGATCAGGGAAAGACAGCAGGAGTACAGAAGCCTGAAGGAAAACAGCAGAAAGGCGCGAGAAACACTGCAGGGATTTCAGGCAGAAAAAGAAAGGATAGCTTCCTCCATAGAGACTTTTGAAGTGCAGCAAAAAGAGATCGGAGAAATTCCGGAAGCGGAGATCAGAGAACAGCGCGCACAGGCTTCTGAGCGGAAAAAAGATCTCGCAGAAGAAAGAAAAGAGCTCTTTTCCATTCAGAAAGGAAACCAGGATGTTTTTCAGAAAGTGCAGAAGCGCCGGGAGGAAATGACAACAGCGGAAAAGGAATATGCATGGATCAGGAATCTTTCTGATACAGCCAACGGAAAACTGAACGGAAAGGCAAAGATCGAGCTGGAGACTTATATCCAGATGGCATATTTTGACCGGATCCTGCGCAGAGCCAACCTCCGTCTTATGACGATGAGCAGCGGGCAGTATGAGCTGAAACGCCAGGAACAGAGTAAAAACCAGAAAGAAAAAGCAGGTCTTGACCTGAATGTTATCGACCATTATAACGGAACAGAACGAAGTGTAAAGACATTGTCCGGTGGAGAATCTTTCCAGGCTTCTCTGTCCCTTGCACTGGGGCTTTCTGATGAGATCCAGGCATCAGCAGGGGGAATCCGGCTGGACTCCATGTTTGTGGATGAGGGATTCGGTTCTCTGGATGAAGAATCACTGGAACAGGCGCTGAAAGCGCTGGCAGGACTTGCAGACGGAAAACGTCTGGTGGGAATTATTTCCCATGTTTCCGAACTGAAAGAACGCATTGATAATAAGATCATTGTCACAAAACAGTGTAACGGAGAAAATATGGGAAGCAGTATCCGAATACAGTAACTGCAGAAACAAGATAAGAAAGAAGATAAAAAAAGCTCTGACCGGGATAATGTGTATCGTCCCGGTCGGAGCTTTTGACGTATATCTGGTCAGATCGATGATATCCAAAGATCAGTCTTTCTGATATTTTTTCTTCTGTTCAGCCTTGGCTTCGCAGGTAAGCTCAATGCCAAGTTTACGGAAGCTGATCACATCCACATCAGAGAGCATTACGGAAGTATGGGCCTGGCAGCCACGGAGATTCGGGATCTGCTCCAGGGCAAGGCGTGCGGCATCACTGGTTGCGGCACTCATGGACAGGGCGATCAGGATCTCATCAATGTGAAGACGTGGGTTTTTGCTTCCGAGATATTTGGTCTTCAGCTGCTGGATCGGATGGATGGCATCAGGAGAGATCACATGCTGCTCATGGTCAACTCCAGCCAGTTCTTTCAGGGCATTCAGAAGGAGAGCTGCAGATGCACCGAGAAGATCGGAAGTTTTTCCACATACGATTCTGCCGTCCGGAAGTTCCATTGCTGCAGCAGGGCCATTGGTTTCTTTCTCTTTTTCGAGGGCAGCAGGTACAACCTTTCGGTCTGTGATCTCTGCGTGAGCCTGCTGAAGGAGCAGTTCGATCTTGCGTACTTCATTCTCTGTACCGGAACCGGAAACCAGAGCGTCCATGCTCTTGTAATAGCGGCGGATGATCTCCTGACGGGAAGCTTCCTGGCATACTTCATCATCAATGATACAGTTGCCTGCCATGTTAACACCCATATCTGTCGGAGATTTGTACGGGCAGCTGCCCATGATCTTCTCAAACATAGCCTGTACAACAGGGAAAACCTCTACATCACGGTTATAGTTAACAGTAGTCTTGCCGTAAGCTTCCAGATGGAACGGATCGATCATGTTGACATCATTCAGATCTGCAGTGGCAGCTTCATAAGCAAGGTTTACCGGATGTTTCAGCGGGAGGTTCCAGATCGGGAAGGTCTCGAATTTTGCATAGCCGGCTTTTACGCCACGTTTATATTCATGATAGAGCTGAGAAAGGCAGGTTGCCATCTTGCCACTGCCGGGGCCGGGTGCAGTAATCACCACCAGAGAACGCTCTGTCTCAATATAATCATTCTTCCCGAAGCCGTCCTCGCTCACAATATGGGGAATATTGGCAGGGTAGCCCTCAATGGGGTAGTGCTTGTATACCCGAATCCCAAGACCCTCCAGCTTCTTTTCATACGCAACCGCGCTTGCCTGTCCGCTGAACTGCGTCAGCACAACGCTGCCTACATACAGCCCATAGCCACGGAACGCATCAATCAGCCGCAGCACATCCGCATCATAGGTAATGCCAAGATCTCCTCTGACCTTGTTCTTCTCAATATCACCTGCACTGATAACAAGCACAATTTCCGCATCGTCCTTCAGCTGCACCAGCATATTGATTTTGCTGTCCGGTTTAAAGCCGGGCAGAACACGCGATGCATGGTAATCATCAAACAGTTTTCCGCCGAATTCCAGATAGAGCTTTCCGCCGAACTGGCTGATACGCTCTTTGATTCGCTTTGATTGCATTTGCAGATATTTTTCATTATCAAATCCTAAACGTAACATAATTAACTCTCCCCGATATTTCCTTCGTCAACATCTATAACACAGAAAATTATAACCCTTTTTCATGCTATTTACAAACAAAACTTAGCAAAAAATAACTTCCGTCCATCAAAATATAAAATACCTGTTATAAGCAGCCACCATTCTATACCTTTATTTCGACTCTTAAAAGAAAAGAGATACCCTAAGGTATCTCCTCTCTTTTGGATGTATTTTGTTTGGATGTATATATGGATGTAAATTCTTACCTGTGTTAAAAATTCCTTCAGAGCATCAGACTGCATGCTTCTGTGTTGCGGAAACTGCATGCTTCTTCTGTTCTTCCTTTTCTGCCTTGCGCAGCTTGAAGATTTTGTATACGCCGACTGTAATCAGAGGCAGTACATAGATTGCAAGGAAAGCGTAGGACAATGCGTTGTAAACCGTTGCGATCAGGTCGATGATGCCAACCTTGGACAGAACCATAGAGCCAACCAGAACGATGATAGTCAGGATTGCCTGCTGTTTGCCTGTCATAGGAGGCTTATGCGCTTCCTTCAAGCCATTGTTTACACGCTCCAGAGCCGCATGGATGATGCCTGTAGAGGTTTCAATCAGTGTCCAGCCCATTACAATACCAAAGATTGCGATAACAACAGGGCCTGCGGTTCCCTGCATCATTGCCAGCCAGGGTACGCTTGCACCGAGAACATCAGGATTCGGATAGAAGCACATAACCGCAAAGTATGTCAGGAACCAGGGAATCGTAGCCAGCACGCCGCCGATAATACCGGAAACAACGGATTCTACCCTTCTGGTCTGTCTTTCGATTGTAAAGAAGGTTGCAGGCATTACAACCAGATTGTATGCGCAGTAAAGAACGCCGCTCCAAAGAGCCTTGCCTGCGGATACAGAGCCTTCGATAAAGCTTGTGTCATGGTTTGCAAATACAGTAGAAATGTTCTTGCCAAATGTACCGATAACCAGTACGGAGAAGATGATGTAGCCTGCATACAGGGCAACCGTACCCAGTGTTTCAAAGCGTTCAATCAATCTGGAGCCGTAGAAGTTCAAAATCGCAACAACCACTGTAATGGCAACAACGCCGACCCAGTAGTTCAATCCCAGCGTTTGTTCTACGATATTGCCGGTTGCAGATGCCATAACAGCAATGATAACAACCATAAACAGCAGATAAACGATATCGAATACAATCCACAAGGGACCGCCGATGGTCTTCATAAATGTTTTGAAATCGTATGCCTTTGTCAGTCGAATCAGCTCATAGGTCAGTGCCGCGATGACCGCAAATCCTAAGAATGTCCCCAGGCCGGACAGCCAGCCCAGTGCGCCGTATTTCGCACCGTATTCTACGATTTCACGACCGGTTGCATAACCGCCGCCGATCATTACGGACTGAAGGATAATGCCGGGCAAAACAAATTTCCCGAAGCTGCCTTCAAAAAAGCCTTTTTTCTTTTCCATAAAATTCCCCTCTTTTCTTTTGTGTAAAGCCAACTCATTGTAAAAATAAATGCTGAAAAATAATGAGTTTCTTTTGTACCTTTGCCATCCCTTAAAAGCTACTCGGAACAGCTTTTTCATCTGTATAATTGCGAAAGCTCTTTTGTACTTTTTCCCGTACAAAATTGAACTTTTATAAAAATTTACTCGTTTTTGGCAAGAAAGTCAATAGGCGCATTTGTATTTTTTTCTGCCAAAAAAACGTTTCACCTGTAAAAAAACGTCATTTTTCGGCGCTTCGCCCCCTAAGTTGTTTGACAACGCAGTCATTTTCTGCATAGAAACACCTGCTATTTTTCCTTCCCTTCTCAAAATCCAAAATTTTTCCGTTTAAATGCGTCATTTTCAATAAAACTGCACTCATTTTTTTCGCATTTTTTACACTTCGCACAAAAAAATATGTATGGATTTCTGCATATAACGTATAATTATGCAATTTAACCCTTATGTATACAGTTTTTCTGCATACAATGTGGCGTATCCCTCTGTGTTTTTCCACAAAAAAAGATACGACAGCCATCATTCCATCGTATCCCTTTGATAATTTTCACTGATACCTCATCACTGAAGTATTTATGGATAGCGGAAGGGTTCGGGAAACAAATCCGTTTCCCGAATATCATCCGCAGGCGGAATTCACTTCCGCCGAGGAAAACAGTAGGTTTCAAGGCTTTTGCCGCGGAACCTATCTGTTTATTCCTCTGCTATAACAAGTTGAAAACCTGTTTTCAACTTAATTTTCCTGCCGCCGAAAGGCAGCAAACAAATACCTTCTGCGCCCCTGCGCGGTATAATTCCTTCGCACATTCGTTGCAGGTTGTTCCCGTTGTGAAAATATCATCCACCAAAAGCACCTGCTTCCCTGTCAGATCCTCCGTCACCGCAAAGGCATTTTTCAGGTTCTGCCGCCGCTGCTTAGAGGAATCCAGCGTACTCTGCGCCGCCGTTTCCCGCTTTCGCACCAAAATATCCCTCCGAAACGGAAGCCCTGTCCGCGCCGAAAGCTGTTCGCAGAGAATGTGAGTCTGGTTGAAGCCGCGCTTCTTTTCCTTCTTCGGGTGCAGGGGAACGGAAAGCACAAAATCCGTCTTTGCCAAGATTGCTTCATGGTATTTTTCCATGTAATCCGCCAACAGCTGCCCTAAGCCATCGCCAATTTTCTTTCCGCCGTCATATTTGAACAAATGAATTGCCCTTCGTACCGTTTCGTACGGAAAAGCGGCGCAGGCGCTTTCAAATGCAAACTCCTTCAGGCAGAAATCGCAGAATCCTGCCGTTTCCGTCACGCCGCCGCAATGTGGACAAATCCCCTTCGGCACATAAGGCAGCTGCTCCGCGCAGTCGTGGCAGAGAATCCCCCTTCTCTCCTCCATGTCAAGCACCTCTGTGCAGACCGCACACCGCGGCGGAAAAATCAATTCCAGAAGCTGCTCCTTCATACGATATCACCCCCATGCATAAAATCGTACAAATTCTGAATCCGCTGTGCCAATCCCGTATATCTGTCAATCTCTCTGTCGTTACAAATCATAGCGGAAACCGTCTCCCGCAGTCCCACCAGAACCACAAGCTGTTTTGCGCGTGTCACCGCCGTATAAAGCAGGTTACGCGTCATCAGCATCGGCGGGCCGCTGTAAACAGGCAGAATCACCACAGGATATTCGCTCCCCTGTGATTTATGAATCGTAATGGCGTACGCCAGCTCCAATTCCTCCAGCTGGCTGAAGTCATAATCGACCACCTTGCCATCATCAAATGTCACCCTTAGCTGCTCCGCATAGCTGTCAATCGAAAGAATAACGCCTGCATCCCCGTTATAAACACCCAGACCCTCGTCCTCACGCTTGCCAAGGCTGTTGAACATCCGCCAGACGGTATTGTAATTATTCTTAATCTGCATCACCTTATCTCCCTCGCGGAAGGTAATCTGGCGAAACTGTACCTCTCGCTTATCGGGCGCGGCAGGGTTCAGCGTCTGCTGTAAAACTTGATTTAAATTCTGCACGCCAAGCGTCCCCTTGCGCATCGGGGTCAGAATCTGCATATCCTGCAAGCCGTCGCACCCCGTAAACTTGGGCAGCCGCTTCGTCACAAGCTCCCGAATCGTTCCGGCAACCTCGTCCGCGTATGCCCTTCGCATGAAGAAAAAGTCTGTCCCCTCCTCATTCAGCACAGGCTCCTCCCCTTGGTTAATACGGTGTGCGTTCATGATAATTGCGCTTTCCTGCGCCTGTCG
>OLRE01003562.1_pt1 | contig 10723 bp, 10 predicted proteins | sample 1672461 | NCBI WGS metagenome assembly OLRE01 (sample SAMEA3136688, study PRJEB25190) | human gut metagenome | biome: human gut; feature: human-associated habitat; material: faeces | place: Austria | collected 2013
GCAATGCATGACGGCTCCTATGTGCGTGTGGGGGATGGTGATCGGAGGCTGAGCCCCTACGAGGTGGACCGCCTGCTGGAGGGGCGTCGGCCGCCGCGATACGATCGCGAAGTGGTCGAAGGGGCTGCGATGGGCGACTTTGACGAAGAGCTTCTGGAGGGCTTCATGCGCCGACAGCGTGCCGATTCGCCGCGAGCGTTCAAGGGCATGAGCGACGAGGAGCTGCTTGAGGCGCTCTGCGTGACGGCTCGTGACGGGGAGGGGATTGTGCGACCCACATTGGCGGGACTTATGGCGCTCGGGCGCTTTCCGCAGCGTTATTTCCCGCGGGCCTGCCTTTCGTTTACGGTGATCCCGGGGACGTCGAAGGCCGATGTGAGCGCCGAGGGGCTGCGTTTTCTCGATTCTCGCGAGATCGTCGGGCCCATCCCCGTGATGATATCGGAGCTGATGGTGGCGCTGCGACGCAACGTGCGCGTCTCGTCGAAGGTGGAGGGGGCGTTTCGCATCGATAGACTCGAGTATCCCGAGACGGCCGTGCGCGAGGCGGTGGCCAACGCGCTCATGCACCGCGATTACTCGCCGGACGGGTGCGCCTCTCAGGTTCAGGTGACTATGTACGGCGACCGCATTGAGATATTGAGTCCAGGCGGTTTGTGCCGGGCTATGACGGTCGACCGTTTGGGCGAGCTTGGCGTTTCCTTCCCGCGCAACCAGGCACTGGCCAACATCCTGCGCGCCACCCCCTATGCCGAGGGGTTTGCCGAGGTGGGCAGCGTGGTGGAGAACAAGGGCACGGGTTACTTCCAGATTCGGGCCAGCTTGCGCGAGGCGAATATGCCGGAACCGGTAGCCATTGACCACATCACCGCTTTCGAGGTGGCGCTATACAAGGCCGGCGCTGGCGCGGAGGCAGGGCGGTTCGGGTTCGGGTTCGGCGTCCTGCCAGCGTTCGGTTCCGTCGCCCGTCGTGGCGTCCGTCGCACCGGTCCCGTCCGATGCGTCGATGATGGCGTCCGGCTGCTCTTCCCCGTCGCGGCTCTCCCCGTCGCGGGGAGATGCCTCCGTAGGAGGCAGAAGGGTTATTTGTTTGGTATTTGTTCTTTCTATAGGGGTGTCACTGGCGCCACCTCTGGAGGTGTCACTGGTGACACCCCTGGCCTGGCCGTCATCGTCCAGGGGTGTCATTTTGACACCCCTGGGTTTTGGCTTGTTTCCGCCGTTTTCCAGGGGTGTCATTTTGACACCCCTGAGACCGGTGCCTTTTGCTCCGTCCGTCGCGTCGCCGTTTTCGAGCCGTTCGGCGCGTTCCGCCCTGGCCTGTCGTCCGGGTTTCTCGGACACGTGCTCGAGGGTCACGTTCATGCAGCATTCCCAGACGACGGACCGGTACGGGTCGGGCACGTAGTTGCCGTGCTCGTCCCATTGGGCGAGCTTCTGGTTGCCCCGGCGGATGCATCCCGTCTCCTCGAGCGCCTTCAAGGCACGTTTGACGCTTGATTCGCTCGTGTGCGCCTCGAGCATCAGGGTGTCCACGGTGGGCCATGCGCTGCGTCCGTCGGGCTGGCAGCGGTCGGCCAGGGCGATGAGCACGAGTCTGGCCGTGGCCGTGGGTGCGGGCGCCTCCCTGAGCGCCCATGACGTGCATTGCCAGCTCATGGTCTTGCCCCTTTCGTTTCGCGTTCCTTCTTGTGTTCCTGCATGAGCCTGTCGAACGCCTTGCTGGTGGGTTCCAGGCTTCCGTACCGGGCTCCCGCCGATGTGGAGGAGCGGCCCATGGTTTCCTCGTTCCTGTCTTTGTGTCCGTCATCGCGCATCGCCGGACAGCTCCTTCCCCGTGTCGGCGTCGAGGGCGGTTTCGAGGGCGCGGCACAGGTCGAGCGCCTGGTCGAACCCGTCGAGCCATGCGCCTACCCAGTCCTGGGCGTCCCCGCCCCCGTCCGGCGTCATGTCGATGGTCTTGAGGCGTTCCACGGCCATGGCCTGCCGGTCGATCCTGCCGTGTCCGTCGATGATGATCCGCATCGTCTTCCGTTCCTTTCCTGTCGCCTCATCGGGCGAGCTCTTGCACCGTCATGCCCAACGTCGTCCGGGTCGGGTCGTGGCGTTTCCGCACCCTGTCGCACAGGGAGGGCGAGGGCATGCGCGCGAACATGCCGGGGTCCATGGCGCGGATCTCCCGTTCGTGGGAGACGAGCGCGTCGATGACGTCCTGCACGCGTGCGCGCAACAGATCATGCCATCTGCCGGGCCATGTCTCGCGCATCGCCGCCGAGCACACCATGGCCTCGTCGCCCGCGGCCTTGATGTACCGGGTGTGCGCGGGCAGGGCGAGGATCTCCTGGATCCATTGCCAGTCGTCGCCACGGGCGGCGTCGATCTCGCCGGAGAGCATCCTCCATGCGTCGAACGTCTCGTCGAGCAGGAGCGACGCCTGTTCCCATGTCAGGGGGATCGCGGGTATCTGCAGGGTGACGGGTTCGGGTTCGGCCCCCGTCGGGGCCTGTGTCATAGCGGTCATGGTCGTTCCTTTCGCTCCTCTACGGTTCGCGGGCCTCGTCGTCCGGCTTCCCGTTGTCCTTTCGTTTGTTCTTTCACTCGTCCATCGCCGGTTTTCGGCCGATTACGGGCGCCTGTGCCGGCGCATGCCCTGAGGTAGGGGTAGCGGTCCAGTCTCGGGGTGGTCCCGTTGTGGTGGGCTTCGAGCCAGTGGCGGATCTCCCGGAGCAGGGGACGGGCGCGGTTCGAGGTCATGCATCGGGTCAGGATCCGTTTCCACGCGGCCAGGCCCCATTCGGCCTGGACCGCGAGGGCGAGGGCCTCCATGTCCGTCTTGTATCCGGCGCTGACCGGCAATGGGGCGTCCGCCGTGTCGCCGTCCCATTGCCGGTAGCTTTCCCGGTCGCCCGCGGCGGGCGATCCGGGGCTCTCGCCGTCGCCGTCGCGTCCCTCGAAGATGTCGGATGCGTCGCAGATCACGTCGGAGTCGGCGAGGGTCTGCTCGTGCCGGCGCCACCGTTCCCACGCCGTCCGGTCGTCCGGGTCCGTGGGTGGTTTCAGCCTTCCCGCGCGCCGTTCCGGGGTCTGGGTCATGCCCGTGCGGTGTTTGGGCCGTTGGGTTTTGAACCATTCGCCGACCACGGTGCCGGTGAGCTGGTTGACGAACGCGGCCAGGCTCGTCGCCCCTCCCTCGGCCCGGTCCGTGTTGGTGCGGTGCCAGTAGTCGAGTCGGCGGATGGTGCGTATCGTCAGGTCGCTCATGACCTCGTCCGTGGCCCATGCCCAGTCGCGGCCCAGCTGCCGGCGCACGCGCGCCCGGTTGTCCTCCAGCGCGGCGTCGAGCCGGAGTGCGGCCTGGTCGGCGAGGCGGGCGCGCATGAGCCTGGCCCCGGCTTGGTCCCCGTCGTTCTCGAGCCGTTCGAGGGCTTTCAGGTCCGTGGGGTCGGCGAGGCAGCGGACCAATGTGTCCGTCAACGGTTCATCGCTTTTCCTCATGGTCAGAACCTTCCGGGATGCTCGCGGCGCAGCGTGTGCAGGCGTCGTTTGGCCGTGGTGGTGGATGGGGCGAGACCGTCGGCCACGGCCCGGGTCGAGGTGACCGTCTCGCCGTTGGCTTTCAGCTTGTCGGCCCATGCGAGCCATTCGTCGGGGTCGAAGCCGGCCGTCGCCTTGCGCGCCGGCTCACCGGCTTTTGGGCCGGCATCGTGGGCCGATCCCGTGTCGGAGGAACGGTCCGGGCCGGACATGGCCCCTTCGTGGGATTCCGCGGGCTCAGGTTCGGCGTGGCCCGCATGGCCCCCTGCCTCCGGGCCCGGCTGGCCCTTGGGATCCATCTCGGGTTTCCGGCCCATGCGGTCCTGGTCCGCAAGGTCCTGGTCCATGCGGACCATGTGGATTGTGGACTCCGTGGGCCTTGCGGACGTCGTGGTCGTGGACGTCACGGAGGGCCATGAGAGGTCCTGGTCGAACGGGATGTCCTCCGGATCCTCCTTCTTTCCCCGATTCGCGTCGGTTTCCGCTTGGGCCGGCGGGTCGAACAGGTAGCGGTCCAGCGGGTCGGCGGGCGCGGGTTCCGTGGCCTTGCCCGGCTCCGGTCCGGCCGTCGGCGTGGGGATGGCCCGCGGGTTTTCCGTCCGGACCGGTTCCGTGCCGGCCATTTCCGGCGTGGCTGCGGCGGGTCCGGCGTGCCCGTCATCGGGGCCGGCGGCCTTGCCGGTGGTCCTGGCGAGTTTGTCCTGGCGGTCGCCGGCGATGATCACGATCAGATGCGTCGAGTAGAGCAGGGCGATGGGCGGGATGCTCATGATTGCGGGCGCACCCCACGTGGGGAGCATGCCGCCGGCGTTGAGCCATGCGTGCAACGCGTTGCCCGTCACGCTGAACAGGCTGAACAGCACGAGTCCGGCCCACGGGTACCAGCGTCCGCGGATGTGGCCTTTGCGGAATCCCCATGTCGCCCACGTGCACAGGAGGATCGTGCCGTCCACGCACAGGGGGCCTCCCCATGACAGGAGCGGATTGATGCCGCTGGACACGAACACGAGCCTCAACGCGTCGAAGCTCAGCACGAACGCGATGACCGCGATCATCACGCCCACCGTCACGCCGGGCAGCATGCTCACGCTCTCCCGCCCGTCCACTTCCTTGGTTTTCTTGTCGTTCATACCGGTTCCTCTCCGGCCGGCCCTCATGGCCGGCCTTCTCTGCTAACGGGTCAGGCGCATTCCGACGCGACGGTCAGGATCTGGTCGAACAGTCCGTTGACCTCGTCCTGGTCGCGGCTGCGGTCGTTCTCGTCGGCGGGCCACATGTCCTCGAGGTCGTGGTCCACCAGGCGCATGAACGGGCCCACGTTGGCCAGCACGCCCTTGATGTCGCGGCCGGCGCGGGTGACGATCTCGTCGACGGTCTCGCTGCCTGGCTGCCAACGTTCGGAGCTCATCAGCTCCACGAGGCGGGCCAGTCCGGCGTTCGCGTCTCCCGCGGCGGTGCGGAACGCTTCCACGAAGTTCATGTCGTCCGCGGCGAGACGGTCGCCTCCCAGGTCGATTGCAGTATTGTCGGGCAGCACGCCGATCGCGCCGGTCTCGTCGACCGGTGCGGGGGCCGCGGGTTCGAGTCCCTCGCTCATGCGCCGCATGGTCTCGCGTTTGATGCTCGCGCAGATCGTGGATTGCGCCATGTCGAGCTTCGCGGCGATCTCCTGCTGGGTCATTCCCTGGCCGCCCTCCTCGACGGGCAGGTTCATGTCATGGATCTTCGCGTCGAGTTCGAGGCGTTCCGCCGGCGTGAGCTCCGGCACGCTGTATCGTTTGCCGTCCGCGCCCACGACCGGCTTCGGCTTCGCGGAGGCGCCCTTCGGGGATTTCGCGTTCTTTTTCAGCGCGCGGCCGACCGTCCTATCGCTCACTCCGAGCGCCGCGGCGAGGGCCACGTTGCTGATCGGGTCGTCTTGGAAGCTGAGGATGAGGTTGGTGCGTTGCTGGACGGTGAGACGGACCGCGTCGGCGGTGAACTTGTCCTGGCACATCCGGTTCCAGCCGATCTGTCCCGCGGGGTATCCGAGGGCGATCCACGCGCGCCCGTCGTATGCCTGGGCGATCAGGTCGTGAAGGCGTTTCTGGCTTTTCGCGGTCTCGTAGAGCTGTTCCTGGATGTCGCCGACGAGCTGTTCGGCCTGTTCGCGGGTGAAGTCGCTTTGGTCCGTGTCGACACCCATGTTGACGGGCAGGTGGTCGCGCGTGTATTCGATGACCGCGTCGCCTGCCGTGGCCTCCCCCGGTTCCGGCTCGTCTATGATGCGGATCGGCTCGGGAGCGCCCTCGGCCGGCTCCGGCTCCTCCACGGCGGGCACGTCGACGATCTCGACGTCCTGCCATGCGGGTTCGTTCTGTGAATATCGGGGTTCACTGGCGGTCGGCTGGGTGGGGTTGATGTAAGAATTGGTCATGATTGGCTCCTTCTGGTCCGACGATTGGTCTTCTGGTCCGACGATTGGTCTTCTGGTCCGACGATTGGTCGGGGTCGGTCTTGCCGGCTCCTTCTGATGTGATGATTGGTGGGGTTGGCTTCTGCTGGTTCCCTCGCCCGAGCCGGATTCGTCCGGCAAGGGGCAATGCAAATGGGTAAAGGATGGAACCATCGCCCGCACGCGAACGGCAATTCGCGTGCGGGCATTCTCTTTTTCACGGACCATCCCATGCGGCCGATATCATGCCGGACGCATGTGTATCGGTAGAACGGATATCGTCTCCAAGCACAATCGATCGGCGGGCATGATGGAAGACAACACTGTGGGCTTCTCCCCCGTCCTCCGTCGCCGTCTCATGACGGTGGACCGGATATCCGGGTTCCTGCAGGGCGCATCGATGCCCCTGCGTCTCCATGCCTCCCCGATCGTGACGGTCCGAGCCGCGATTCGGTACGAGGCGCTGGCCCATGACGAAACGGTGCTCGCGCGGCGGGCGCGCCTGGCCTGGCTGGCGTACCGTATGGCCGTCGCCGATGGTCTGTTCCGTAATGTCACGGATCCCGCCGTCATGGATGGGCTGCGTTGGATGCTGTCCACGGGGGTCACGGACGGCGAGCTGCATGATCCGGGTGTCATGTCCGGCTGCGTGCTCGCCGCCGCGATTTGTGACAACGCTTATGGGTTCGTCCTCGGCGTCGCTTCCGCGATTGCCGAGGAACGTCGATCCGCTGTGGCCGCCGTGGGCCGCACGCGCTTGTAGGGTTGGCATTCCTGGTTCTCTCTTTTCGCTGCAGATGGGTGGTGGATGGGTTTGTTTCGGGTAAGGGATGGTTGTTCATCCCACCGGGATGGGCCGGCAAGCCCGGTTCCCGGTGCGCGTGGGGACGGCAATCCCCGACGCAAGTCTCTTATGATGTTCGGCCGTGACGCTGCGCTCCACGACCTGGTCCTCGATACGGACGCCGGCGGCGCGCAGGAAACGGATGTCGCGTTCCACATGCTCGCCGCGCAGCAGCGTCGCACCGGATAGGATCCGTTCGATCCCATCCACGTAGATGTTCAACGGCAGACGGTTCGCCAGGTTCACGTTCACCCCTCCTGCCGGCACGCTCTTCCAGCCGTCTTCCCTGACGGGGTGGAAGAACGCGTCGAACACCGTGCGATGCGCCTGCCTGTCGACGATGCGCAATCCGACAATCTCCCCGCACTCGGGAGTCGGTCCGGTCACGCACAACCGAAGCCACAACACTCTTTCGCTCATGCGACGACCTCCCGACTTGCAGATTCTTGAAGACCTAACAGGTAATCCGTTGAGGTGTGTAGCAATAATGCACAAGACTTCACTTCTGGTGAAGTGAACGGGGCCTTACCTGCCAACTTTCTTGAAATCGACGCCTGGGTAACACCCAAATAATGGGCAAGGTACTCCTGCGTCAGCTTATTTCGCTTCCTCTGCTCATCAATTCTATACGCAGTCACAACATCTTTATACTTCATGTGTATAAATATACGCATTTTCAACTATAAAGCAAATCACTTCGTATACAATTACGTATATGAACAATATTGAATCCACTCAAACCGCCGCCGCACAAGAATTCCAACGCATTGCGCGAGGCAATATTCGATTGCTTGTGGCTTTCTATAAACCCAAACAGGAGATCTTGGCCGCTGCCTTGAAAATAAAGCAGCCTTCCTTGAGTAGAAAACTCAACGGAAAGGCTGATTGGATGCCAGCAGATATTGCTAATGTTGCAGACTTCTTTGGAATACCGTTTTACGTACTGCTGACAACAGATAAACTCGCCGCATATCTGGTTCCTGGCGAATCCAATTATCAGCCTCGACAACATGTCGAGGCTGATAATGCAATTTCATTATCAACTCGTTATCAGGTGCAACATAATGTTGCACCTGATAATGCGGAGTCCCGTGAGCTCGCCGGTGCCGCCGGTCCACGCTACATCGTGAGGCCAGACGATGCCGAGAATACGAAAAAGCGCGGAGCGAACAATTCGCCCCGCGCCATCGTGATGCCGTATGACCCGGACTTTTTGGTGCCCTCGGTGGGACTCGAACCCACACTGCGCAGATTTTGAGGCTGCTTCCTCTACCAATTGGGATACGAGGGCGTGCCAAAGCACTCTGAAGAGAGTAGCATACCAATTCGACTCTTGCGACACAAGACACGCGCCAATCCTCCATTCCCCCCGGTGAAACAGGCGAAACACGTCGATATCGCGGACGGCGCACCCGTGTGTTGCCCGTTCTCCTGCGTGGTTTCACCGCTTACAATGGGCTGTAGTTTCGATGTATCGCTTTTGTTAGGAGGGCTTATGAGCAACGAAACTTACCGTCAGTTCGATCCCTGGCGCCCCTCTCCGGTCAAGGAGATTTCCCGTAGACAGATTGTGGAGACGCATTATTTCAATGTCGATCACGTCTCCTATGAGTCGAATCAAATCGGTTCGTTTGAACGCTACTTTGTTCAGGAGAACAATGGCGACACTGTGGCTGTGCTGGCCGTCACCGATGATGGCATGATTCCGCTGGTCGAGCAGTATCGCATCGCCAACCATCGTTGGACGTTGGAGATTCCGGCCGGTCACGCCAACAACCCGTCCGAACGCCCGACCGATGTAGCTAAGCGCAAGCTGGCCGAAGAGGCCGGTTTCGACGCCACCAAGCTTACGCAGTTCACCCGTTTTATGAACACGCCGAGCTATTCCACCCAGCACACCGCAATCTTCTTCGCCACCGGTCTTACCCCGGCTTCCCGTCAGGAAATCGGCCCGGAGACTCCGCGTTCCGACGTGCGTATGGTGTCGGTGGACGATGCCTATGAGATGGTGGTCAATGGCACGATTGTGGATGCCAAGACCATGGTCGCCATTTTGCGCCTGAAGAGCGGCACGCTCGATCATCTCAACGACTGATCGCCACGCTCGATCACCGCGGTGACTGTGGGCCATTGCAATCACCACACAATCGCAACATAACAGATAACGAAAGCCCCCATCCACTTTGGATGGGGGCTTTCGTGTGCTATATGCTAGCTGTCAGCAGCTACCAGAAGCCTGAAATCAGTCGCAAGCGCCAACGGTGTGCACGTAGATGGAGTCAGTGCGGCCCGGCTGGTGATCGCCCTGAGCAGAGCTCAGGATGACGATCTTGTCGCCGTCAGCAACCTTGCCAGCATCCTTGAGGACCTTGTCCGTGTAGACCATGAGATCCTTGCGGGACTTGTCGTGGTAGTCCTCCTTGAGCAGGAAGGCTTCGGTGCCCCAGGACAGAGCCAGCCAGTGGTAGGTGTGCTCGTTGCTGGTCAGGCCGTAGATCGGGGCGGCCGGACGCTCACGGGAGACGCGGTGCACGGTGGCACCGGTCTGGGTGTAAGCAACGATGGCCTTGGCGTTGAGCTTGTCGGCCAGGTCCACAGCGGCGGAGGAGACAGCGCCGGTGGAGGACATGTCAAGGTTCTTGAGCTCCGGGATACGGTCGAAGCCGTGGTCGGTGGCGTAGCCGGAGATACGGGCCATGGTGGCCACGGTCACATCCGGGTACTTACCAACGGCGGTCTCGTTGGAGGTCATGGTGGCGTCGGAGCCGTCGAGGATGGCGTTGGCGCAGTCGGAAGCCTCTGCACGAGTCGGAACCGGGGAGTTCACCATGGAGCCGAGGACTTCGGTAGCCACGATGACCGGCTTGGCGTACTGACGAGCCAGCTCGATGCAGCGCTTGGTGGCCAGCGGGACCTCTTCCAGCGGGCACTCGACGGCCATATCGCCACGTGCGACCATGATGCCGTCGAACGCCTTGACGATCTCCTCGAGGTTCTCGAGGGCCTGCGGCTTCTCGATCTTGGCGACGACCGGGATACGGCGGCCTTCCTCGTCCATGATCTCATGGGCGCGATCGATGTCGGTGGCGAAGCGCACGAAGGACATGGCAATGATGTCGGCGCCGGTGCGGATGGCCCAGCGCAGATCCTCTTCGTCCTTCTCGGTCAGAGCCGGCAGAGACACGGCGACGCCCGGAAGGTTGATGCCCTTGTGGCTGGAGACCGGTCCGGCAACGACAACCTTGGTGTACACGTTGTTGCCTTCGACCTTGGTGACCTCGAGGCGGACCTTGCCGTCGTCGATGAGGATCGGATCGCCTGCATGGCAGTCGCCCGGGAGACCCTTGAAGGTGGTGGAGGTGATGTGCTCGTCGCCTTCGATGTCATCAGTGGTGATGACGAACTCCTGGCCTTCGGTCAGCTGGACCTTGTCCTCGCCGTCGGCGTTCTTCTTGAACCAACCGCAGCGGATCTTCGGACCCTGCAGGTCAACCAGGGCTGCGACGTTGCGGCCAGTGGCCTTGGCGGCGGCACGGAGGTTGTTGTAGACCTTGAGGTGGTCTTCCGGAGTGCCGTGGGAGCGGTTCAGACGAGCGACGTCCATACCTGCTTCGACAAGGCTGGTGATGCCTTCCAGGGACTCGGTAGCGGGACCGATGGTATCTACGATCTTGGCTTTACGCATGAATGCCTGCCTATTCTTGTTGATATTGATTTTGGATCTGACGACCCTGTTTCCAATGGCATAGCTTACTAGCAAAAAGCGCCCACTTCCACCTCAGAACTAGGTGTGTTGTGAACGCTCACAATTTCGTAGGAGAATAGAAAAGCTCTATTCTCCCAACGTTTGCCGGACTGTCACTTTTCGTTCGCTTTCATGGTGCGCATCTTAATAACACTTGCCAAAGCGG
>OLRE01003573.1_pt1 | contig 10690 bp, 9 predicted proteins | sample 1672461 | NCBI WGS metagenome assembly OLRE01 (sample SAMEA3136688, study PRJEB25190) | human gut metagenome | biome: human gut; feature: human-associated habitat; material: faeces | place: Austria | collected 2013
CTTGCCGTAAAAGGTCTTGAAGATTTTTTGAGAGGTCCGGAGTGGATTTCTCATCCTGTCGCTGAATCCTGTTTTATGGCGGCAAATCGTGAAAGGGAACAATTGATTCCCATCGAGCAGCTCATCCCTCAGGCACTAGAATTGGGTGTCGACTTGACGCAACTGACTTTTGGCAATTTGAGCCTTGGGGGCGACAGGTCTAGGCTCCAGGCATTTAAGGATTATCTGACCATTAATGGCCACCGTTTTGTTAACGACTCCGCTAAGCGCAGAGGCAAAGTTGCTGTCATCGACGCTGGGGGATGGGTTTATCCCGCCGGTAAAATCAGGGATGTTGACACGCTTATTGTGGTAGATATGCCTAATAAAAAGGGCGCCATTAGACATATGGATAAGAAACGATTCAAAGAGGTTTGGACTCGTTTTCGTAAAGCCGAGAAGGTATTCAAGCGTAACAAAGATAAGATTTATGCCGAATACGCTTCGTATAGAGATGTCTTTACTTCGATCGATTTCTGGAAACAGTATTTGAAAGAGGCGTCGGAGTAGTCTTCATGTGAGTGGGTTTCAAAGTGGGACCCACTCATTCTTTTGTATCATATGAGTAATTGTGCTTCGTACATTGTTTGTCGTTGGGAAGGTTAAGCCATGTCCTTTCTTTCTGCTATTAAAAAGATTCTTCCCGGCTCATCGCGATCATTGCACGCTATGCATGAGGATATGGACCGTCGTTTTGAAGAGATTTTTGCCCGTATTGAGCAGGCCGACAACGGTATCAATATGAATATCAATTACAAATTCGATACTCGGTTATTTCCAGAAATTGAATTGCTCAAGAAACGCCAACAAAGTCTGTCAGAGCAGATGGCCCTTCGCTTTGAATTGTTGGCACGACGTGCGTACCCCGATATCACTCCTTTTGAGCTCCGTTGCAAAATCTTTGATGCGTTACCGGACGCCGAGGGCGATATTCGATTGATGCAGCAGGCTAACGCTGCCTTGATGAGTAAACTAGATGCGATTTGTGATGCCAATAATATCCAATATTGGCTTTCTTACGGCTCTCTTGTGGGGACCTTGTCTCGTTCGGGTTTTATTCCTTGGGATGATGACATTGACATCTGCATGATTAGGTCCGATGTGGATAAGCTTGCTACCGTCTTAAAAGATGATCCTGATTATCAAGTCACCCTTGTATACGACTGGTTTGTAAAGTGTCGTCAAGTTCGTTTTTGTTCCACCAACCCGCTTATACCTTGTTTTGTAGACATTTCGATTTACGACCGGGCGGCCGAGAATTCCAAGCGCGCGAACGATCAACTTAGGCAACTCAGAATTGAGCTTATGGATTTCTTTGACAAAAATATGAACGTGAGTTTAGTTTTTGGAAAGATAATCCTTGGATGGTTCATCCACACAGTGGTCTTAGCGTGCAGTGCGGAGATGTTGACTTGGAAGCTCAGAGAACAGTTGTTTCTTCTGCGGAGATTGATCTTGTCCAGAGCGTATTCGATTCGTTTAACGAAAAGGCTCATGATCTAGGTTTGTTAACCGATGAGTCTCGTGGTGATTTTGCATACGCGATTGATAACGTTTTTGATGCCCCTAAACGTAAAATAATTTGGGACCGCAATGATATCCTTCCCGTAAGAAAGCATCCGTTTGACAGCTTCTCTTTTTTGGTTCCCGCGAAAGCGGAAAAGGTCGCTGATGATTGCTATCCTGGATGGCCTTACATGCCAATGGACATCTGTGGGCATGATCATTTTGCAAAGGATGTTTTGTCTGATCCCGATGTTCGCTCCGCGATGGCAAAGTTTGTCGACGAATGTAATTAGTAGTTACAACGGCTTTGATTAAGGTATTTAAAATGCAGTTTAAACTTGCGAATGTTGTACTTAAAGTTGAAAAGCATGCAAAGGATTTTCCCGAACTCTACTATCGCGTGCTCTCCGGTGGTGCTTCGTATGATGACGATATACATTCACTTCATGTCAATGGACACGTTGACTTTCTGACGTATGTGAATGGCCTATCTGCTGGCAAATGGCATCAGTATGCGTCTGTTGGCGGCGTCGTCTTGCATATGGCTTTATTTGGCAGGGGCCGGGTTGTCGTTCATGGAGTGAGATCTAGCGAGCTGAATCCTGTCGAGCTCAAATCGAATCCTTTTGATGGCAATGAAATTGATCCTTGCGTTCTCGATATTGATATCGATACAACCGGCTACGACTTGATCGGTTTTAGGATTGAGAGTGATGAGGGCTATTCCGTAGACCTCTTGAACGCCTCTTATCTGACTGATGTTCCTGAGGACTCAATTAACCAGATCAATCTTGCTCTTTCTACTACTACATTTAAGAATGAGCAGTACATTCTTCCGAATATTGAACTCGTTAAAGCGGGCATCTCCAAAGAGGACGGTCCGATTCGCGACCACTTCCACATGTTTGTCGTCGACAATGGACAGACGCTCGATTCTGCATCACTTTCCGATGAGCTAGTCACCGTGCTCCCGAATCCCAATACGGGCGGTTCGGGAGGATTCGCACGTGGAATGATGGCGGCTACTGAAACTCCTGATCAGTACACTCACATCATTTTGATGGATGACGATGTCTCTATTATGCCCGAGAGTTTGATCCGCACGTTCAATCTCCTCTCTCTTGCTAAAGGCAAGTATAAGGATGCCTTTATTAACGGCGCCATGCTCTCAATGGAGGACCCTACTCGTCAGTTCGAGGATGTCTCGTATGTGGCGACCACTGGTGCCTATCGTCGCGTAAAAGAGGACTTGAATGTTGGCAAGCTGTCCGACATCCTCGAAAATGAACGCACGAATGTTGAAGTTGATCAGGCCTATGGGGCTTGGTGGTATAGCTGCATTCCGGTGAAGGCTATCGAAAAGAACGGCCTTCCCATGCCTTTCTTTATCCGCTGCGACGACGTTGAGTTTGGCATGCGCAATAAGCCTGTCTACATGACCATGAATTGCATTTGCGTGTGGCATGCAAGCTTTGAGGGGCGTTTCCGCGCTTCGGTTGACTGCTACCAGTACTTCCGCAACTTCTTTGCCATGATTTCACTCGATGATTGTGCTGATGAGAAAATGTTTGTCCTTCGTATTCAGCGAGGGGTACGTCAGAACTTGCGCGATATGGATTATCAGGCTGCTGAGTTTATCCTTGATGGCTTTGAGGACTATCTGCGCGGCCCTGAGTATCTCCAGAAGCTTGATGGCGCCGCGTCGATGATTGGTAAGGGTAAGTTAAACGAAAAGCTGATTCCTGTTTCCGAAATGGATCCAGAGCTTCTTCGCAAGGCTGGGGTTACGGAGCAAGTGCTCGCTAATGTTAATCTGGAATTCCATCCTTCGAAATTTATGAAGTATTGGAGATCTATTCCTTACGACAAACACTATCTTCCCGATGCGCTGTTGCGCGGAAAGCCCGGCTATGCAGTTAAGAATGGCAGCTGTACGCTTGAAGGCAATTCGACGCGTTGCAAGACGCTGGTATTTCTTGATCCGACCCGCGAGAAGGGGTCGGTCCGCACGATGGATCGGGCGCGGTTCAAGAGTATTCGCCGCCGAGAGCACGAACTGATGGCGCGCTATCGTAAAGAGGGCAAGAGCGTCAGGGGGGCATGGAAAGATGCCATGCCGTACATGACTTCGCGAGAGTTTTGGGAACAGTATTTAGGTCTGAAATAAGAAGAGGTCCGGATTAAGTCCGGACCTCTTCTTATTTTGAATAGGTTTTATAGGCTTGTAACTCCCATTGTTTTCTTTCGACTTTTGCAACTGAGTCGAGGATTAGTCCCGTTGCTAGGCTCAACCCACACAGGAACATGAATGAGGCCACAAGTATGGCCGTGGGGAAGCGGGGGACTAAGCCGGTTTGGAAGTACTCCACAACAATTGGAATTCCGAGGGCAAGGCCTATGATGGCGAAGATGAGCGCTATAAGGGTAAAGAACTTGAGCGGACGATAGTCTTTAAAGAGCGTTCCAATCATTGCGATGACCTTGATGCCGTCGCTAGCGGTGTTGAGCTTGGACTCGGAGCCTGCGGGCCGATCGCGATACTCCACCGGCACGTCTTTAATTCGCCAGCGGTGATCGACAGCGTGGATGGAGAGCTCGGTCTCAATCTGGAAGCCCTCGCTCAAAACGGGGAAGGTCTTGACGAAGGGTCTGCTCATGGCTCGGTAGCCGGTCATCACGTCGTCAAAACTGTAGCCGTAAATCCACTTGATCATGGCGCGAACAAGATTGTTGCCAAAGCCGTGGAAGGCCCTCTTGTTCTCTTCGGCATAGGTGCCGTTTGACAGGCGATCGCCAACGGTCATATCGGCTTCGCCGTTAAGGATGGGCTCGCAAAGCGCCTTTGCCGCCTCGGCGGGGTAAGTGTCGTCTCCATCAACCATTAGATAGCATTCGGCGTCGACATCACGGAACATTTGGCGGCACACGTTGCCTTTGCCCTGTCTGGGCTCGTGGCGCACCGTGGCACCGTGCTGCTTGGCGATTTGCGAAGTGCCATCAGACGAGTTGTTGTCATATACAAAGACGGTTGCACCGGGCAGCTCTCGATGAAAATCGTCGACAACTTTGCCAATCGTCAGCGCTTCGTTGTAACAGGGAATTATGACGGCGGTATTCGAATAGTCCATGTAGGACCTCCTTTAATGACTCATCTGGTCGAAAGTATACCTATCGCCCGTCGCTTTGATTAGATATGGGTTAGTTCTCCAGATTTGTTGCGGTGGGTTATCGTCATCGTAGGAGGGCTATACTTTCCACTGTTATGTTTTACGAGACAAGGAGATGGTCCGTGGCTGACAACGTAGAGAGTCAGAAAGCGGTGGCTAAACCGGCCTCTCACGCTAAAAATGATTTTGAAAAGGACAAGTTCATTCTTAAGCAGCTTGTCACCAAAGATTTTAAGATTAAATATCGTCGTAGTGTTCTGGGTGTGGCATGGTCCGTGCTAAACCCGCTGCTGATGATGATTGTTATGTCGATCGTGTTTTCGACAATCTTCGCGCAAGGCCGTAATGGCTCTGTTACCCCCGAGTTGTATCCGCTTTACCTGATTGTCGGTAACGTAACGTTCTCCGTCATGTCCGAATCGACGAACCAGGCGCTGATGTCTATCATTTGGGCGTCCTCGTTGCTGAAGAAGGTCAAAGTACATCGTTGGGTGTTCCCGGTGCAGAAGGTGTTGTTCTCGCTCGTTAACTTCGCCTTCTCTTTGGTTGCCGTCGCCTTGGTTATGCTTTGGTTCCACGTGCTTCCCACCTGGCATTTAATTCTGCTGCCGGTTTGCTTGCTCCTGCTCATGTGTTTCTGCATGGGCTTGGGCATGATGCTGTCTGCGCTGGCGGTTTTTTTCCGCGATGTTATGCACCTGTGGACCGTTGTTATCACGGCCTGGATGTATCTGACGCCGATTTTCTGGACAACCGACTTCATTAGCCAAATGGCACATTGGATCCAGGTCCTTGTGGTTGTGAATCCCATGTACAACTACCTCCAGTTTATGCGTGATATCTTCCTGTTTAATACCGTGCCTTCTGCGCTTACCTTTGGGCTGTGTGTTGTTTGGGCTATTCTTGCTCTTGCTATTGGTTACGCCGTCTTTCACAAGACCGAGCACAAGTTTATCCTCTACATCTAAGGAGTGCTGCTCATGACTGAATCTGCTATTGATTACAGCAAGCAGCCCCTTGCTGTTGAGGTCAAAGACGTCACCATGATCTTTAACATGGCGTCCGAGTCGCTTACGAACCTCAAAGAGTATTTTATTAAGCTCGCAAAGCATGAGCTGTTCTTTGAGGAATTCCGTGCGCTTAAGCACATTTCATTTGATGTGCATCGTGGCGAGGTCGTTGGCCTTGTTGGTACTAACGGTTCCGGCAAGTCTACGATGCTCAAGATCATCGCTGGCGTTTTGGAGCCCAGCGAAGGTGAGGTTAAGGTTCACGGCAATATTGCGCCGCTGATTGAGCTTGGTGCTGGCTTTGACCCGGAGCTTACGGCTCGTGAGAACATCTATCTGAACGGTGCGCTGCTTGGCTATACCAAGGAGTTTATCGACGCTAGTTTTGACGAGATTATTGAGTTCGCCGAGCTTAAAGACTTCGTTGACATGCCCTTGAAGAACTTCTCGTCGGGTATGGTCGCGCGTATCGCCTTTGCTATCGCTACGATTACCGAGCCCGATATTCTCATCGTCGATGAGACGCTTTCTGTTGGCGATGTCTTTTTCCAGCAGAAATGCGAGCGCCGTATTCAGCACTTTATTGAGAGTGGCGACGTCACGGTCTTGTTCGTTTCTCACTCCATGGAGCAGGTTGAGCGTATTTGCCAGCGTGCTGTGTGGATCGAGAAGGGTGATCTGCGCATGGATGGTCCCGTGGACGAGGTCTGCAAGGCGTACCACGACCAGTTCAAGTAGGTTATAATTTATTGGCCGTGTGAACTTGTACCCGCTTGGACGCCCGGCTTTATGCTCCATTAGCTCAGTTGGATAGAGCAGGGGACTTCTAATCCCAAGGTCGACGGTTCGAATCCGCCATGGAGCACCAGAGAGTTTTTGAAGACCCGGTTATTGTGCCGGGTCTTTGCTTTTTGGGACGCGTGCGCGTGCAGTGCTCCCTCAACAATAAGTCCGATGCAGCGATGCTGCACCGGACTTTCTACATCCCAGAATGGCTATCAGCCTTTGGCTGTTGGGCTCTTATGCCTCAGTCGGCTCCACGCCAAGCTCGTCGCGGACGAGCTTGAAGGCTGCGGCGATGGCCTTGTCCATGTCGTAGTACTTGTAGCCGCCCAGGCGACCGGCAAAGATCACGTCGCCCTCCTGCGCCGCCAGCTCCTCGTACTGCTTGTAGAGGGCCTCGTTCTTGGCGTCGTTGATGGGGTAGTAGGGCTCGTCGCCGGGCTTCCAGTCGGCCGGGTACTCGCGCGTGATGACGGTCTTGTCCTGCGTGCCAAACTCGAAGTGCTTGTGCTCGATGATGCGCGTGTAGGGGACCTCGCGCTCGGTGTAGTTGACCACGGCCACGCCCTGGTGGTCCTGCTCGTCGAGCGTCTCGGTCTCAAAGCGCAGGCTGCGGTACTCCAGCGTGCCCAGCTTAAAGTCGTAGAACGCGTCGATGGGGCCGCAGTAGATCGTCTTGGCGGCGATGTCGGGTTCGGCGGCGATCAGCTCCTTGTACTCCACGCCGCAGCGCACCTTGACGCCCTCGAGCATGTTGGCGACCATCTTGGTGTAGCCGCCCATGGGGATGCCCTGGTAGCGGTCGTTGAAGTAGTTGTTGTCGTAGGTAAAGCGGCAGGGGAGGCGCTTGATGATGCTCGCGGGCAGGTCGCGGCAGTCGCGGCCCCACTGCTTCTCGGTGTAGCCCTTTACGAGCATCTCGAAGATGTCGCGGCCCACGAGGGACAGCGCCTGCTCCTCCAAGTTCTGCGGCTCGCCGATGTTCTCGGCAGCCACCTGCTCGGCGATCTTGGCGCGGGCGTCTGCCGGCGTGACGACGCCCGGCCACATCTTGGCGAAGGTGTTCATGTTAAAGGGCATGTTGTACATGTTGCCGTGGAAGTTGGCGACCGGCGAGTTGACGTAGTTGTTGAACTCGGCGAAGCGGTTGACGTAGTCCCAGACGTCCTTCATGGAGGTGTGGAAGATGTGGGCGCCGTAGCGGTGGACCTGGATGCCCTCGACGTCCTCGGTATAGATGTTGCCGGCGATGTGATCGCGGCGGTCGATGACCAGGACCGACTTGCCGGCGCGCTTGGCGGCGTTGGCAAAGACGGCGCCCGAAAGGCCGGCGCCGACAACGAGGTAATCGTACTGGGACATGGATATGCTCCTTTGTATGTCAATTGGACAGTTACTTTAGATTTGGGATAAACGCCACTGGCTTATTTACCCCATAGATTAGTGTAGCAGATGCCCTTTCAGCAGCTCCAGCGCGTGGGCGTAACCCTGGCCTCAAAATGATTAAAGGACTCGATCTTCCGCCTTCAAGCACTCGGGTAAGACGTTCCCGACTGCATCCATTGCCTGCGGCTTCAGGTACTGCTCATTGAGCTTCGCCTTTTTGTAAGCATAACGAGTGTCTGCCGAGTATTTGACCAACACATCGGTGAAGAACCGCTCCCAGCTCAGGTAGTCGCGGCTTTCGATATAGCTCGAAGGGTCCTTGAGGATTTTTGGAATGTCGTTGCTGGGGATGAGGCCAGATCGCAAAAGCGTCCACTCAAATGATTCCGGGAGGAACAGGCGAACGTTCTTGTAAACGCGCTGCCCCAGCACCTTTTCGATGTAGGGACCAAACGCCGCGCCGTCTCCTATGGCAAGGATGTTTTGCTCGGGACATTCGTGAATCGTTCGTTTTAGGTTTGCTACGCCGGTGGCGGTGTAGCAAGGGATTCCCAGTCGGTTGCAAAGGGCGCTGTAGAATTGATAGCCAGACTTGCTATCCTCGACAATTACGGCATCGGGATTGTCGAAACCTACGTTAAGGTCCTGATACAGCATGTTTGCCGCGTGAGTATAAAGCGGTTTGGTCACCGAGTAAAAACGCTTGTCGCTTTTACGGCCGTTAATTACCTTGCTCGTCGTGTTGACCAGTTTTAGGATCTCGTCGACGCTGTAGGGGAGTTCGTTGGCGTCGCGACGAGATATCAGAACAAAATAGTTGGACGACCCGTTAACGGCCTTTGCGAAATCCTTCGAGTAGATAAATTCGTTGCCTTCATCAAGAAAGATAATTGAATCTTCGATGATCGACAGTTCACGCTCCCAGCGTCTGCCGGAAAGCGTTTCGCAAGGCACGTCGCAGCTGAGCGTGACGCCGCTTTCTTGTCCTCGATCGTTATAGTCGCGGATCATCGAGATGAGTGTCGTTTTGCCCGTACCGCTGTTGCCGCGGATGAAGGAGATGTTGCGCTTGAACGTGAGCGTGTATTTGACCTTTGCGCGCTCAACGATGACGGTATGCGTCCCCTTCATTATTCATCAACATCCAAAAAGTCATTTGTGGCGCCGACAAACTCCTGCATGTTTTTGACGATACGGTCGTCGTTTTCAATGCGGATTTCAAAACGCTTCCAAGGGAACTTCATGATGTGGTAAAGGGTCACCAGCGCATCTTGCTCTTTGCCAATTTTGAGCAGCCAGCGGGCACAGTTGTCTCCGCAGGTGGATGCGTTGAACACCATATTTGGGAGATTGCGAACCAGCAACAGCGTCTTGACGCCGCCGGACAGTTCGAGTGGGGTGATCGAGCCCAGCTGCTTGCTTACGATGTTGTGGGGGCCGATGAGCTCTGATCCGTCCACGTTTTTAATGATCTGCGCGGCCATAGGGTCTTCGAACCATGAGTCCAAGTATGAGTTCCTAAAATAGGTCTCGGTATCGTAGATGGAACCGGGGTAATCTCCCAGATGGATGCTTAACATGCGCGTCTCCAGACGTTGTGTGACTGCAACAATTATATGCCAGTAATAAAGCGCCGCCAGTAGCGAGGTTGCTGCTGGCGGCACTGGCATTATTAGCGTATGAATCGCGCTGATGGATTTGCTCGTGAGGCTACTTTTCGAGACGCTCCCTCAGCAGCTCCAGCGCGTGCGCGTAGCCTTGCAAGCCTTCGCCGGTGATGGTCGCGAAGCAGGCCAGGCGGGCGTAGCTTACCTGACGGAAGCCCTCGCGCGTCTCGACGGCGCTGATGTGGACTTCCACTGCGGGGATGGCGACGGCCTTGAGGGCGTCCAGGATCGCCACGCTCGTGTGCGTGTAAGCAGCCGGGTTGATGACGATGCCGTCGACCTTGCCGTATGCCTCCTGGATCTTGTCGACGATGCTGCCCTCGTGGTTGGACTGGAAGACCTCGACCTCGTCAAAGCCCTGCGCGGCGCCTGCCTCCTGGCAGATCTGTACCAAGCGGTCGTAGTTGTCGCTGCCGTAGATGCCCGGCTCGCGAATACCGAGCATGTTGAGGTTAGGGCCGTTGATGACGAGAGCTTTCATGATTGCTTCCTTTTTGGTTGGGCGGGCGGTGCGGCGGTGCGGCGGAGTGTAAAACCACCACAAAGGTGCCTGTCCCCTTTGTGGTGGTTTAGAGGGTTTCGAGGAGGGCTCGGGCGGTGTTGGCTGCGCAGTCGCGCGAGTCGATGGTGTAGTCGGCCCAGGCGCGGTAGCGCGGCATGCGCTGCTCGGCCAGCTTGTCGATGCCATCGCGGGCGGTGATGGGACGACCCTTGTGGGCGAGCTCATCGAGCTTACGGTTGAGCATCACAATCTGACTGTTCTGGTGCAGCAGCGGGTAGTTCTCGTCGCGCGTGACGACGCCGCCTCCGGTAGAAAGCACCAAGCCGCTGCGCCTGGAGATGTCAGTCAGGGCCGCCGTCTCCTGCTCGCGGAAGGCCGGCTCGCCGCGCTCGACGATAAAGTCGGCGCAAGGCATGCCCAGACGCTCCTCGAGGGCGCGGTCCAGGTCGATGTGCTCGCGGCCAGTGAGCATTGCGATCTGCTCACCCACGCGGGTTTTGCCCGAGCCCGGCATGCCGATCAGTGCGATGTTCTGCTCGCGGTGAGACAAGCGCTCCGTCACGTCTAGGATGCGCTCGCGCGGGGTGACCTGGCCGGTGTAGCGCTCTACGGCTTGCGCCGCCTGGGCCA
>OLRE01003574.1_pt1 | contig 10685 bp, 12 predicted proteins | sample 1672461 | NCBI WGS metagenome assembly OLRE01 (sample SAMEA3136688, study PRJEB25190) | human gut metagenome | biome: human gut; feature: human-associated habitat; material: faeces | place: Austria | collected 2013
TTCACTAACCATGACAAAATCATGATTAAGAAGTCACTTAGAGCATATATCACCGCTGCTTAGCTTGAATTTGCGGTATTGCTTCACGGCGAAGCAATCCGGTTTGCGTTTGGCAAGGCCGTCAAACATATAATCCACGGCGTTTTTATAGTTTTCGTCATCCTCCTTGACCTCCATGCCGGAGATCATGTCCACCAGCGTATTCATATTCCGATCCTCGGCAGGCCCCTCAAAAATGATATAGGCAATCAGGGCACAGTACAGAAGCGTTTCCGCTTTCGTCCAGAACGGATCGCCCTCCTTGCCCTCGCCCTTGGTGTTGGTGATCAGGGCGTTCACGAATTTCAGGATGTCGGCCTCGTTGCGGATATACGATAAAGGGTTGTAGTGCATGGACTTGGAAAAATCTATGCTGTTGAACACCTTGATTTTGTACCCACACTTTTGCAAGAACGAGCCGACCTGTCCCAGCACACCGCCCTTGGGGTCTACCACCACATAGGAAGAATGAGCCTGCAAAAGCTGCGGCGTGAGCCAAAAGCGGGTCTTGCCGGAGCCAGAAGAGCCGATGCCGCAGAAATTAAGGTTGCGGGCGTTGGCCGGATTTGTCGGGCGGGTGTTCATAGTGAGCCGTTCCGTGGCAGTCAGCAGCATATTGTTTTCAAACTTGGGATTGACAAAAGGCTTGATGTCTTTTTCTGTTCCCCAGCGGGCCGTGCCGTACTCGGCATCGCGGCGAAATTTCTTTGCTTTTTTCGCCTTGCAGTAGATCAGCAGCCGGAAGCCGACTGCACCCACAATGCCGACAAACCAATCCAGCGGGGCAAGGCCGGGGGCGAAGCTGGCAAAGGCCGCGCCGATGGTCTGGCCCAGCCCCAGCAGCTTTTCCCCGAAGCCCGCGCCAGCGGCCAGACGGTACGCCGTGCCGATTTTCAGGCAAAACCAGCCGATGAACAGGTACGGGATGTTCGGAAGAACATACTTCCTGATTTTATCTGTCGCCATGCGCCGCCTCCTTTGTCAATTCCCGCTGGGGCTGCTTTTTCACCTGTTCCTCGGCCTGCCGGAGCTGCTCCCGGATCGGCGTCTGCCGGGACTTGGCCCGTTTTAGTTCCAATCGGGAATACTCGGCAAAGCAGCCTGTGATGGCATCGGCCTGCCGCGCCTTGAACAGAAGCAGATATTTTTCATCCCCCACACGGCGGATGGCATAGTCCACGCCCCATTTCCGGGCCACCTTGTCAAACAGCTTAGGCGTGTCCACTTCAATGGCGTTGGTGTCCCCACCGTGGCCCATGAGTTTCCGCACACTCTGCTTGCCGTGGGGTGTCTGCGCCTTGCGGTGCTCCTTGGCAATTTTCCGGCCCACGGCGGCCACCACATAGGCCAGCGCACGGGCGGTCAGCTTGGATGCCTTGACGCTGACGGCGATGGTCTGCCGGGACACTTCATCTCCGACGATAGCTTACACCTCCTTTACCCTCTGGCCACCGTGACCAGAAGCGGCCTATCTGTCCTCGCGGCTGGTGGGAAGCCGCAGCTTTTCCTCGTTCAGCGCCGAACGGTCTATGACCTCCTGATACGCCGCCATCTGCTCCCGAATATTCAGCTTGGGATAGGCGAAGATACGGTGCTCCGGCGGAATATCCTCCATCCCGTGATACCGCTCCACAAAGCTGCCGCCGTTATTGAACACATAGCCGCCGGGGGCAAAATGGCCGCCGTCGTTGATCCGTGCGTCCCGCCCGTAGGCTTCAAAATCGAAGTAGGGCAGCACATTGTCCGGTACATCCAGCATTTCCATTTCCTCGATGTAGACCCGGCCCAGCGCCTCCTCGCTGTCGATACCGGGGTAGAAGTCATAGCAATCCAGATTTTGCGCGAGGTTGATCAGGTCATGGACGCTGCCCGTGTATTCGCCGCTGTCAATGACGGCCTCAAACTTTTCAATGTCGCTCTGGTCGAGGTCAGACAGCACATGGGCCAGATGGTTCAGCTCGTCAATGCTTTCATACTCGCCCAAATGGTCATACAGGCCCAGCACATCACCGTCAAATGAGGTAATGAAGATTTCCTCATACCGTACCCCATCCACGCCGATGCGCTTCAAAAGGGCCTGCACCTCCTCCGTGGTGGCCGGGAATTTCAGCGTTTCGCCCACAAGCCGCCCCTCGTTGTATTTGCCGAGGTTGGTAATGTAGGCTTCAAACAGGGATGACATTTTCAGCACCTCCTTGTCAGAACATCGTATATGCCGCGCACAATGTACTCGGCGCAGGGCAGCGCGATAGCATTTCCCAGCGCCCGGTAACGGTGGGCGGACAGGATTTCCTCACCATCCGCGCCGCACTTTGTCCAGCCCTCCGGCAGCCCCATGAGCCGTTCACATTCTCTTTCCGTGGGAAAGCGGACACAGCCCCCGGCAGGATCGTCCTCATACCAAAAGGCAAAGGGACTTACCGCGCTGGCTAACAGAGTGGGAAAAGGGTCAGTTGGCAATCCGAAGCTGTTTCGGAACGCCTCCGTTGTCCGCTCCTTTGCCGATGCCCGCATACGGTAGCATTGAAAGGGTCTGGTGATCGGTACACGCCGCCCTGCTTCAATAAAAGAGCCTCGATTTCCGCAGGCGGCGGACAGCCAGCAATCTCCGCCAGACGCAGAAATTGACTGCACTGCGCGGGGCTTAAAAAGTATTTCGTGGGAACATTGTCCTCCAAAGTCTGCCACAACAAAGACGCGCTGCCGTCGTGCCAATCGGGGGCTTGCCCAATGCTGGGCATCCATGAGCCGCCATGCGAGATCGGGCGTATGCCCTCGCACCATTCCGGCTCCTGCCCATCTTCCAGAAGCAGGCATTGAAATGTCGGCGGCTGTGAACGCTGAGAGCACGGCTCTAAAGTCCATCCGGTCATTTGAAAAAAACGCTCCCATGACGTTCTCCCAAACAGCGATTGCTGGAAATATACCATTTGTCGCCTCCCTCATTTCACGGATAATACGAATCGCATGAAAGAACAGACTGGATTTTTCCCCGGCAAGACCGGCCCTGTTGCCGATCTGTGAGAGGTTCTGGCAGGGTGAGCCAAAGGTGATGATGTGGACAGGCGGAATGTCGCCGCCGTCCAGCTTTGTCACATCCCCTAAATGCGCCATACCGGGAAAATGGCGTTTCGTGATGGAGATAGGCGCTTTTTCGATCTCGCTGGCCCATGCGGGCACGATACCGCAGCGCACCGCCGCCAGCGGGAACACGCCGATCCCATCAAACAGGCTCCCCAGCCGGATCTCGTTCATATCAGCGGCGGCCCTGACGCTTTACGGTCAGGATGCCGTCCAGCGTGGTTGCCGTGATCCCCAGCCGCTGGGCCACAGCCACATCGTTTTTCATGCTTTCCGTGGAGATACTGCCGCACACCACCAGCACATGAGAGCGGCGAAGCAGGTCACGGCCCATGTCGATGCCGCTCTTGTGCTCCTCGGGAACGGCGTCGTTCAGGAAAAGGGGCTGATAGAGCGTGGGGCAGATGGGCGAAAAGCCCGCCTCATAGACAGCACGGCAATACTTGGCGGCCTGCTCCGTCGCCTCGCAGGGGTCGCCGCTCCACGCGGCGGTGATATACGCAAGGGGTCGTTTCATTGTGAAAACCTCCGTTTTTATATAATGTAGTGGGTCAACCTTTTCCCCCGCCCTTTTCCAATCGTGGAAAAGGGGGCGGCTCTGGAGGATATGCCCCCGCCGCTTGCCGGAGAAAAAGCACAGCCGGGGCAGGCGGTCAAGGGCAAAGCCGCCGCATACGGCGGGGCGAAGCCCCCTTGACAGCCCGCTCCCGCCTGTGCTCAATTACGGGCGGCGACGGGGGATATAACCGCAAGAGCCATATCCTATCGGGGCAGCAAAAAGCCTCTGGTCATAGTGGCCAGAGGTCGTTACTTCTCCATATCCATTTTCTTGTCGGGCTTGGCAAGCTCGGGCGGCTGCCGCTCTTTCCAGTCCTCCAGCAGCGTCATGATCTGGTCTTTCATCTGCCGGGGCGTGGCCTCCTTGCCAAAAAACTTTTCCAGTTCAGCGCCAGTAATGATCACGTCACGATCCTCCTTTTTCTTTTCTTCACACAAAATACCATCGATCACGTCCGGGGAGAGCTTGTTTTCCTTGTCCAGCTCACGGAGCCGCTTTGCCTGACCCTTGGAGGGCGAAGCCTGCTGGCCCTCAATGGACACGGCGATATACTTCTGGTGCTTGGGGCGCACGCGGGAAATTTCCACAGCCGGGGTAAAAGACAGCTTTCCGTCATCCATCGTCTGCTTCAATTCCGGCACAAGATCATTGAGCCAGATATACCGCTGTACGGTTTTCACGCTCATGCCGTTGCGCTGGCCCACGCTTTCAAGAGAGAGCTTTCCAGCCTCGGCGCTGTCGCCACGCGCTCCCTGATGCTTGATGGCCTCATACTGCATTTTCAGGGACAGGGCCTTTTCGCTGGGCAAAATCGTTTCGCGCTGACGGAGGTTGTCATCCGTCATAGCGAGAATGGCCTCATCGTCCGTCATATTGCGGACGATACAGGGCATATTGCGATACCCGGCAAGCTGGCTGGCCATCTGGCGGCGGTGGCCCGCGATGATCTCATAGCCGCCGCCCTCACGGGGACGTACCAGCGCGGGCTGGTTGACGCCGCCGTTGCGGACACTCTCCACCAGAGATTTCATTTCCGCATCGTCACGGACACCAAAAGGATGATCCTTGAACGGGTGCAGGTCGGAAAGGTCAAGATAGACGATTTCCTCTTTTTCACCTCTGGTAGCGTCACGGGGCGTAGGCGGCACTTCCGGGGCCGGGGGCGCTGCCTTTTCTTCGGGGGCCGCATGGGTCTTGCCAGCCTTGGGCGGATCGGTCTGCTCCGGGGCTGCCTTTTCCGCCTTGGGCGGACGGCCACGGCGGGGCTTTTCCGCCTTTTCCTCTTTCTTGGCCCCCGGCTCGGCAGGCGCAGCTTTTTCAGCTTTTGCAGGGCGGCCCCGTTTGGGCTTGGGCTTCTCCGGCTCCGGCATGGGCTTTTCCCATTCCTGCTTGCTGTACTCGGTGACGGAAACGGGCGGGGCCTCCGGTTCCTTGGGGATGTCCGGCGGAGCGTCCTTTTCCGGCGCAGAACGCACAGCGGAAAGGTCGATCACCTTTGCGGACGGAGCGGGGGCACCGCCCACATCAGGGATCTCGGCCTGCTCCATTTCCGGGGCCTTTCCCGGCATTTCAGGCGGGGCCTGTTCCTCCGTGGTAGGGGGATGCTTGTTTTCTTCTGCCATGACACGAATAACCTCCTTGACAAGAATTTAGGCCACGCCGCACGGCTGGCCCATTTCGGCACACAGAGAAAACGCTGTCTGCATACAAAAACACCGCCTATGTCCTGTTAGGCGGTGCATTGTGTAAGGCTTGGCAGCTCATTTTCAGTTGTTTTTCTCTGTGTGCCCTTGTCAAGCGATGTTTTCAGGCTATCATAATAATTCACCAAAAACTTTTCCTTTTGACCCGATTTTAAAAGGAATGTATTTACATGCGAATACGATATAATATTTTTTAAAATGTTCTCATAACGATTAATCGTTCGATATCGATTCGCGTATTCTGCCGTCAATTCCAATACTTTTATAATCACATCATTACAGTCCAATTCTTTCAGGATCAAATTCGCTGTAACAGCCGATTTAATGCGAAAATCTGTTGCTTCCTTCGAAAAATCTAAAATCTCCTGTACATTTTCATCTTGTGTAAAACGCGGATCAAACGCCGCGTTAACTCCGATAATTTTACCAATATCCTGTGCATCTATATTTAAGCTCATAATTTTTACCAGTAATGCTAAAATAAGGACTTCATAATATGACACAGAAACTGATTTTATACCTGAAACGATTGTTTCTATTTTATTCTTCATATCCGTAGAATTCACAACATCTACAAGAATACTCTGAAACTCTGAATTTCCCCATTTTCTGTCTTTTAATCTTTTCTTCTTTTCCGATCTGGAAAGATTACTCAAATTTCCCCATAAGCCATTATTTCGCAAAATATTGCTCATGACGTTTAATTCTTTTTCATTCAGTTTATTTAAGTCAATGACTTTACTCTCACCTTCCCCCACTTTTAATATTTCATTTGCTTCCCGAATCCGAGTATCATACAGAACCGTACGTGCTGTCAAAATAAACTGAACGTCTTCCAGGGAATAAAAAGCAAATTTCTCCAATACATTAATGTAATTATAATAATTTTCTATAATAACCAACTTTTTTCCTGGGCTTTCGACAATATGCTGAACGTCCGTTGGTAAGCTTTTCATATAAACTGTTTTTAAAGTAAAAATTTGATACCCTTCGTCTTCAAACAGATGCTTCAAACATTCTGCGAAAATCGTTTTTCCATTTCCCAAATTAGCATGTACATAGATAACTCTACAATTATTTTTCAAATCCTCTTTTACTTCTTTTAGTTGCTTTCGAAAAATTAAATTATCATAGATTCCTCTATCGGTATGCCATAAGCTATCTACACTCTGACCGGTCATAAAAAAATTATGAACTTCGAGAGAAGTAGCTTTCTCTATGGTATTTTTTTCCCTGGCCACCTCAAAGCATTGATAAATATGAAAATCTGTCATTTTGACAGGCATTGGATGATCACTTTTATATTTATCTAATCCTTTCGTGAATTCTTCCATTGTTATCGCATAAACCGTTCCATATCTCTTTAACTTTCGTTTCTTATCTTCTGAAATTTTACTATCTTCAATAAATACTATTTTCTCGTGCACATTCTGTGCATAAATTAATCTTTTCAGATCCAAATCATAATCTAAGGAAAGTCCCACAATAACTACACATTCAACCGTTGTCAAATCATCCGAAAAAATAGCGCCCCATGCGTTCTGGTTCAAGCTTTCAGAAGCATAGCTTCGACCTGACAAACGGAATTCCGATTGAAGTGTTCGCTCACTCAAATTTCCTATATATCCATTAATATAAACACATTGTTTTTTCTTACTTTTTTCCAACTTGACATCATCAGAAAGGGTAACCGCATAAAGCGGTTCTTCCATATCCTTGGATGCTAAAATCGGCACCTCATCATAATTGGTAGTGTAAACTCTCTGCCAGTCTTGTCCATATAATATTTCATGTTCTTTCTGTACTTTCGAGACATACAGTACCTTCTTTAACTCTGCAATTAATTCATCCGAGCTTTTTGTTTCCAAATAACTGTCTGCTGCATCCTGCAAATCATATGGATTTTCCGGGTTCACAATTCCAGCAGATTTATAAAGTCTTTCCGCTAATGCAACACCTGACGGAAATTTTTCCCCATTCATCCCCAATGCTGTCATATGAGCACCTGAACCAGTAATCAGCATTGCTCTACCAGTTATAATCGCTTGGTATATTTTTTCTAGTTCCATAGAACATCCTCCTCATTTATAAGGGCAGTGTCAAATTTGCTATCTTTTCTCAAACGTAAACGATAGAACGGTCTTACCAAAACGGCGGGGCCTTATAAAAAGATTTACCTTTCTCCATCTGTCAAGAAACTGTTCAATTAGTCTTGTCTTATCAATATAGTAAAAACCCTGCCGGCGAATTTTCTTAAAATCTTCGATACCAACCGGAAGTTTTAACGTCGCTGCCATTCTTCAACGCTCCTTTCCGAAGCTATACTAACAGGCAAAGGATATTATATCCCAGTGTATTTTGATTTTACCATCTGGGAACTCAAATGGCAAGTTGATCCTATCTTCTTGATAGAGTAAACTTACTGTCAGTTGGAGAGTCGCAGAAGATTCCCTGCTATGAACTTGACCAGATTGTTTTCTCATAGTCTACTTCTCCCACAGTGTTTTGTCAAATACCTCCCAGACGCTCCCGGATCGCAAGCTTTTTCCGGATGTCTATACGTAAGTAGGTAATCATCCGTATATTGACATTTTATAAAAGCCATCTGATACTGTTTCTGGCTGTCTGCCAAATTCTATATCAGATGGCTTAGTATTATTTTTTTAGTTTAGTACGGCAGTATTCCGGAAGATCTTCTGACCATGGAAGCAGTTTCTTTAACTCTTCCTCTTTAGGAAAAGCTCCCATTTTTCTGAGTTCATCCAATATATAAGTCAGATATGCGTATGGTTTCAGATGGTTCAGAAGTGCCGTTTCTGTAATGCTGTAAACAAGGGCACTGGCACCAGCTCCCCGTACACTTTTGGCAAACAGCCAGTTGCGGCGTCCCACTGCAAAGTTTTTCAATGCACGTTCTGCACTGTTGTTGTCTATACTGAGATGGCCATCTTCCAGATAGCGTTTCTGATATGCTTCCTGATTAAGCGTATACAAAATGGCATCACCAATAAGGGAAGACCTGTCTACAGAATCTTCCATCGTATGCAGCCATTCAAACAGGGCATCCATAACTGGACGGGACTGTTTCTGGCGCTCCTCATATTTTTCTTCCGGTGCTTTATTGTGGATCATTTCCTCGATCTTATAGAGGATCCCGATCCTTGACATCGCCTGATATGCAATGGTCTCTTTCAGCTGTTCTTTTGTAAAGTCTTTTTTTAATGCTGTGAGGGCTGCATCAAAACGTCGTCTTGCATGGGTAAGGCACCCGCTTACTATGATACCTTCTCCTAAACTGTGATAAGCCTGATATCCATCACAGGTCAGATACCCATGAAACCTGTCCCCTAAAAAGTTTACAGGATGATATCCCGCACGGGTCCTTTCATAATCGAAGAGTACCATCTGCGGGGAACCACTGAATTCATCCGTGAGATATACCCACATCCAGTTCTGGGTCGTCCCTTTCTGATCCGGTTCTCCGAGTACCTGGATCCGGCTTTCGTCACAATGGATATATCTGCTTTCCAGAAGTTCCTCTTTCATCAGCTGATACAGCGGTTTCAGGTATCTGTCTGCACAGTTTATGATCCAGTTCGCCATAGTCTTTGTGGAGAGATCGAGATCATATCTGGCAAACTCTCTTTCCTGACGTGCCAGAGGCATCCCGTTTACATATTTAGCGTTCATGATACCTGCTACGAGGGAAGGTGTAGCAATGCTCCCACGGATCAGGGAAGGTTCTTTTTCCGGACGTTTCATGGATCCGCATTCCGGACAGCTGTATACATAAGTGATCTCTTCTTCAACTTCAAACTTTGCAGGTATAAAACGCAGGCGTTTTACAGTCTCCTTTGTTACTACGCTGTATTTTTTTCCGCATTCCGGACAGTAACGGGCTTCCCCTTCCAGTTTATAGGTCCTGGTCTCAACGGTCTCAAAATTGGAAAGATCTTCTTCCTTCTTTCCTTTTCTTTTTTTACGTTTATAAGAGGATAACCGGATCTCTTCAAAAAGTTCCTCTGTTTCCGCATCCGCATTGGCTTCTGCCTCATTGAACAGGTTCATCTGTTCATATTCTTCGGCATACTTTTCACTGGATGCCCCAAACTGTTTTCTCTGCGCAAGGGTAAGACGGTCAGAGAGCATGGCATTTAAGAATTCGAGTTCTTTCTGTTTATCCTTCAGCAGCTGGATCTCTGTATCCTTCTTCTTTGTCTGTTCCTGTACGATCTTCATCAATGAGATCAGATCTTCACGGCTCATGTTATTCAGCTGTTTATCTGTAAAGATCGGTTCCATGTCCTGTCCTCCCTGCTTTAGCGTTATAAAAAGTATATCATGGTTCCAGCTGTTTTCCTATAAAAAACTGCGTTTCCAGATATAGGAAATACGCTGGGAAATGCCCTGTTTTTCATGATTTTTACGGGATTGACAGCTCCGCTGTCTTATGCTTACAGGATGATCTTTGGATGGTGTTCCTCAAATGCACCCCTGGGATTTAAAGAGAGCCCGTCACACAGCCAGTGGATCTCTTTCAGAGTCACCTGACGGAGTTCATCTGGAGTATCCGGCCATTGAAAAGCATTACGGTCGAGCCGTTTCATCAGGCTCCAGAATCCAGATCCATCCCATTGAAGGATCTTTATAGAAGTACGCCGACGGTTGCAGAACGCAAACATGCAGCGTGAGTATGGGTCGAGGTGAAATTTTAATTTGATGATGGCGGCCAGACCATTGTAACTTTTTCTCAGATCAGTGACTCCGCAGGAAAGATATACCGTTGTTCCTCCTGCCAGGTCAAGCATGGCGCTGCAGGAATCCCAGTATAGATTCCATCAATTCCGGTCTGCAGGAATCAGATATTTCAATACGGATACTGTCTGAAATAAAAATACGCACCGATGAAGATTCCTCAGAGAGCAGCTTTCTGGCAGCTTCCTGCTCAGATGGAAGTCTGACAAAGACCATATCCTGTTCAGATTCGGATGCCGGCTCTTCTTTTGCAAATCTGCGGATCCAATATCCCATCGTAGATAAAGGGATACCGTTTTCTGTACACCATTGTTTACATGTTTGTCCACTGGTCTGGTATTGTTGGATACGGTCAGACCAGAGTTTTGCTTTTTCTTCTTTATTCATAGTGATATAGAATACCTCCTGAGTTTTAAGGAGATTGTAGCAGAATAAAAAATGAAAAAACAGATACGGATGATTACCTACTTACGAGTAGACAGGCTAAAAATGGGTAATCGAGTAGGAGAAAATTCCTCTTGATGAGGAATTTTCGACCTCTCACACCA
>OLRE01003576.1_pt1 | contig 10680 bp, 10 predicted proteins | sample 1672461 | NCBI WGS metagenome assembly OLRE01 (sample SAMEA3136688, study PRJEB25190) | human gut metagenome | biome: human gut; feature: human-associated habitat; material: faeces | place: Austria | collected 2013
CTCTTCCAATGACTTTCTCAATTTCTAAGTAATCCATGGTATGTATACTCCTTTCGTTTTTCAAAGGAACTCCTTTTTTATTATGCCAGCGGTCTTTCTGTCATAATAAAAAGGAGTCCAAATGATTTACACCGTTAGGTTAGCTATTCCTAACTCTTTGGTTAGTATACACTAATCAGAGTGAGTTAGCAAGAGATTTAAATGATAATATTTTTCATTGGCGAGGGAGGGCTTTTTTGCTCTTAATTTCCCCCACCTCTTATCCATAGTATAAACCTCCTGTTGTAGCTGATTCAGTGAAAATGAATTTCCTAATATATTAGTTTTTCATAATATGCTGTAACTATACCACTGCTGCCCCCAAAATTCTGTTGCTTTGACAATATCTTTATTTTTCTTTCCATTTTTCCCATAAAATTGGGTTTTCAATAAAAACACAATTGTATTTTCATGTATACGTAGTATAATAATTACCGTTTGCAGGAAATATTGGACATGTCTATTCATACATATTCCTCTTATTTTCTGTCAAAAAACTTAACAGGAGGCTTTTGTCTTGAATACCCAAACTACATCAAAATCTCTCCCTGTTTTTCGGGGCGAGCTTGCACTCTTAGTTGCAGTTGCGATCAACAGCTTCGGCGTTGTGCTGATGCTGTATTCCGGAACTGGAATCTCCGCGATCTCCAGTGTTCCCTACGCATTTTCCTGCGTATTTTCGGCAGTCACACTTGGCACCTGGACCTATATTTTCCAGGGACTTCTGGTGCTGACACTGATGATCCTGCGCAAAAAATTTGTTCCTCAGTACCTGTTCAGCTTCGTGGTCGGATTTGTGTTCGGTGAGCTGCTGGATGTGCACGAAATGTGGATCAATGTTCTGCCTACCGCCATCGGCTGGCGCGTGCTTTACTTTGTGGCAAGCTACATACTGATCTGCATCGGAATCGCACTTTCCAACCGCTGCCAGATGCCAATCGTGCCTACAGACCTTTTTCCAAGAGAGCTGTCCCAGATCACTTCCATCACCTACCCGAAGATCAAGATCAGCTTTGACGTCATTTGTCTGGCTGTCACTGCCCTTCTTACCGGAATCGGCCTTGGACATATTAAGGGACTTGGAATTGGTACTGTTGTTGCCGCTTTCACCATGGGAAAAGGTGTTGGCATCGCAGGAGAATGGATGGACCGCCATATGGCATTTACTTCTTTTCTTTCCGCAAGACAAGAATAACATTCCTTCCGGCCTGCCCCTAAATTACTCCCGCAATTTCTTTATTGCCTGCTTAAAATAAAATACAATCTTTCTTTTTCCTGACATAAAATGTATAAATTGATATTATTTGCAAATACTACTATTGTGGAAAATCAACCGGGTCAATGTGACTGCTTTTCACACGATTTATCTCAGGGGGCAAAAAGGAGGGATTGTATGATATTACTTATCATTTTGTTTTTTGCATTACAGGTTTTGATACTTTTCTGCTGTCTGGCTGCGGGAAACGATCCGTATTCCCAGCAACTTTCCGATCAGGAACAGCTTGAGTTTCTTGCCCGCTGGAAAAAAGAGCATGGACGGGAGTAAGGTTTCAAACAGACCTGATCTCAGGTAAACAATCCGCATAAAAAGGCAGCTGTCCAAATGGGCACGCTGCCTTTTTGCGAAGAAAATTTGGATTTCTTAGCCCAACACCATAAATTAGGCTGGCTATGCTTTTCCCACAAGCCATTATATAATAATGCACACCAGCCCGCCTTTGCTGTCGTTGACGATTTTCTGCATGGTGTCCTGGAGCTTTGCCTGGCTTTCCTCGCTGATGGATGCCAGCTTGCTGCGGATGCCATCCTGCACCAGCTGTTCTATGGATTTTCCAAAAATATTGGTCTCCCAGATGCTCTCTCCTCTTGACGCACTTTCCCCGATGTAAGTGATCAGATCCTTTGCCTGCTGCTCGGTGCCTACAATGGGCGCGATTTCTGTCTCAATGTTGGCTTTGATCATGTGGATGGACGGGCTCTTGGACTTAATCTTTACGCCGTATTTGTTGCCCTGGCGGATCACCGCAGGCTCTTCCAGCTGAATCTGGGAAAGCTCGGGAACCACAACGCCGTAGCCGCTGCCTGTCACTGCATCTAAAGCGTCGCGGACTTTTACATATTTTTCCTTCATGGCGGCAAGCTCTTTCATGGTGTGGATCAGCTCGTACTCGCTTTCCATGGGGATTCCGCTCATGTCACTGAGCATTTTGTAATAGTACTTGTCATTTACCTGGATGCGGATCTGTACGGTGCCGTCGGACAGATTGACGTGATCCAGAAGGGTTTCCTGGACATAGGGGCCTTCCAGCTTTACAGATTCCCTGGTGATGTCCCGGATGTGGAGCATGCGCTTCATGCAGGCTTTGATCTGGGAAAGGATCTGGGCTTTCAACTCGTGGTCAGCAGGCAGCATTTCCACCCATTTTGGCACGAAAAACTGGATCTGGGTAACCGGAAACTCATACAGGATTTTTTCCAGGATCTGGGCTACGTCCTCTTTTTTCAGCTGTTCACAGTTTACAGGTACTACAGGTACCAGATATTTCTGCTGAAGCTCCTTTGCAAGTTGTCTGGTTTCCTCCTTGTGGGGGAGCTGGGAATTTACCACTACAAGGAAAGGTTTTCCCTGCTTTTTCAGTTCTGCTACTGTCTGCTCCTCTGCCTGAACAAAATTCTCCCTTGGAATTTCCCCGAAGCTGCCATCTGAGGTGATCACAAGGCCAATGGTGGAATGCTCCTGGATTACTTTTTCTGTACCCATTTTGGCGGCTTCATGAAATGGAATGGCTTTTGTAAACCAGGGAGTTTTCACCATACGCTCTTTGCCGTCTTCGATATTTCCTGCGGCGTCTTTTACCAGAAAGCCTACGCAGTCGATCAGGCGAACCTGTACCTTCAGATCCTCCCCAAGGGTTACAGGCACTGCCTCTCTTGGGATGAATTTAGGTTCTACAGTTGTGATCATTTTGCCGGAGCCGGAAAGAGGGAGCTGGTCCCGGACCTCCTTCTGCATTTTTTCATCCATCCCAGGCAAAGCCACAAGCTCCATGAACCTGCGGATAAAGGTGGATTTCCCGGTGCGTACAGGGCCTACAACGCCTATGTATATATCACCGCCGGTCCTTGCCTGGATATCCCGGTAAATCTGAAAATTCTCCATACGAAAAAGCCCTCCTGCCTGATATTCAAAGGTTCTGCGGCGGCATAGCTGCCGCCGCTTCGCATAATCCTACACTCTTCCTCTAAATAATATGCAGTCGGGCTTTTTATTATTCTAATCAATAAAACTCATTATGCAGCAGCTTATGCTCCTTGCCCTTGAGCAGTCCCTGGTAGAGTTCCATAACCATAGGGTTCTCGTCGGACTTCTTGATCAGCATGGTATTGTCTGCGCTGTATAGGCCTCTTGCTCTTGCAGCCTTGGTCCTGTCACCTGCACGTACAGGCTGGCCGCCTCCCATAATACAGCCACGGCGGCATGCCATTACCTCGATCAGATGATAGTTGGCTTCACCGTTTTTCACACGCTCCATAACCGTTCTGGCATTTGCAAGTCCGCTAGTTACACAAATGTTAATATCCATTCCCTTGTAAGGAATAGTAAATTCTTTGATTCCCTCATCGCCGCGCACGCCGCACTCTGCGATTTCGCGCATGGTCTCCTTGGTATGATCTGGGCTTAAGCGACGAAGAACCGCCTCTGTAACACCACCTGTAACACCAAAGATCACACCGCCGCCGGAACCAAATCCAAACGGCATATCGCATGCTTCCGGCTCCAGCTGTCCGAAGTCCAGACCAAAATTGTCGATCATTCGAATCAGCTCTGTAGTCGTGATAACAATATCCGTGTCCTGCTCTCCGTCTGTAAAGCTGTTTGGACGAATTGCCTCTGCTTTCTTGGCAGTACATGGCATAACAGATACCATAACCGTTCTCTTGCCTTTGGCATTTTCAGGGTCACGGAAGTACTCCTTAATTACTGCTGACATCATTCCCTGCGGGGATCTGCAGGTAGACAGGTTCGGAATATAATCCTTGTACTGGTCAGTAATAAATTTCACCCATGCCGGACAGCAGGAAGTAAGAAGAGGAAGATTCTCACCATTCTCGACCCTTTTCAGGAACTCTGCGGATTCTTCCATAATAGTCAGATCCGCGCTAAAGCTGGTGTCATAGATTTCATCAAAGCCCATTCTGTGAAGTGCATTGACAATCTTGCCCATTACACTGCGGCCCTTGGTCAGTCCATAGTGATCTCCCACAGCAACACGTACTGCAGGAGCAATCTGTGCAACCACCCGTACATCCGGATCTGCAAGGGCATCCCATACTTCGTCCATATGTGTCTTAATGGAAATAGCACCTGTAGGACAGAATACACGGCACTGTCCGCAGTTCACACACTGTGTCTCTGCTATCTTTTTGTTGAAGGCCGGAATCACAATGGCTTCTGTTCCACGGTATGCAAAGTTCAGGGCACCGATTCCCTGTAGCTCCTCACAGGCACGTACACAGTCACCGCAAAGGATACACTTATTTGGATCGCGGATCAGAGATGGTGAACTGTCATCAATCTCATAATGCTCTCTTGTGTTCTGGAAACGGATATTATGTACCCCAAGTCTGTGAGCCAGCTCCTGGAGCACACACTCCCCGCTCTTAACGCAGGTAGTACAGTCACGGCAATGTGCTGCAAGAAGCAGCTCCACTACCAGCTTCCTGTATTTCTTAATCTTTCCTGAGTTTGTATAAATAACCATGCCGTCCCTTGGTTCCTCAGAACAGGAGGCAAAGGTTCTTCCACGGTCATCCTCTACCGTACACAGACGGCAGGCTCCAAAGGTGGAAACCTCTGAGTGATAACAAAGTGTGGGAATATTGATTCCTGCCTTACGAATAACGGTCAGGACATTTCTTTCATCTGTAAATTCGACTTTTCTGCCGTCAATTGTCATTGTACCCATAATCTGTCCTCCCTTTACATTTCCACATAGATTGCATCAAAATTACAGTTGTCCTTACAGCTGCCGCATTTGATACATACATCATTATTAATATGATAAGGTGATTTGATCTTGCCGGAAATTGCCCCGGCAGGACAGTTCTTGGCACATTTTCCACAGCCGATACAGAACTCCGGATTAATGTGGAACTGACGGAGCGCAGTGCAGACCTTTGCACGGCACTTCTTGTCACGGATATGCTCCTCATACTCCTCACGGAAACGCTTCATGGTACTGAGAACCGGAAGGGGTGCACTCTTGCCAAGACCGCAAAGAGCCATACTCTGAACCATGGTTGCAAGCTCTTCCAGCTCATCAAGGTCGGACATTTCACCTCTGCCCTCTACGATCTTCTCCAGAATCTCCAGCATTCGCTTGGTGCCCTCACGGCACGGAACGCACTTGCCGCAGCTCTCCCGCTGGGTAAAGCTCATGAAGAAACGGGCAACCTCTACCATACAGGTATTCTCGTCCATAACAACCAGTCCACCGGAGCCCATAATGGCATCCAGCTTCTTCACGGAATCAAAATCAAGAGGCGCATCCAGCTGATCCTCGATCAGACATCCGCCGGAAGGACCACCGATCTGTACCCCCTTAAATGCAGCACCGCTCTTAAGACCGCCGCCGATATCATAGATGATCTCACGGAGCGTGGTTCCCATAGGCACTTCAATAAGGCCTGTGTTCTCAATCGCTCCTGTAAGAGAGAAAGTCTTGGTACCCGGGCTTCCCTCGGTTCCGATGGTACGGAACCAGTCGGCACCCTGCACAATGATCTTCGGAACATTTGCATAGGTCTCTACGTTATTCAGGACGGTCGGCTTGCCCCACAGACCCTTCTCAACTGTACGAGGCGGCTTCACACGAGGCATACCTCTGTTTCCTTCAATGGATGAGGTAAGGGCAGAGCCTTCACCGCATACAAAAGCTCCTGCGCCGCGATTGATGTGAAGGTGGAAGTTTACACCGCTGCCAAGAATATTATCTCCAAGAAGACCATATTTCTCAGCCTGGGAAATAGCAAGGCGAAGTCTTGCGACAGAAAGAGGATATTCTGCACGCACATATATGTATCCGTTCTCAGCACCTACTGCATAAGCGGCAATGATCATACCCTCGATCATCTTATATGGGTCGCCTTCCATAACGGAGCCGTCCATAAATGCTCCCGGGTCACCCTCGTCACCGTTACATACAACATAGCGGGTCTTCTCAGCCTGTCTGGCTACCTGTGACCATTTCTTGCCAGCCGGGAAGCCGGCACCGCCACGTCCGCGAAGGCCGGATCTGGTAACCTCATCAATAACCTCCTGGGGAGTCATCTCTGTAACTGCTTTTGCAAGAGCAGCAAAGCCTCCTGCTGCAATATATTCATCAATGGATTCCGCGTCAATCTTACCGCAGTTCTCAAGAACGATCCTGGTCTGACGGTTAAGGAACGGAATATCCTCTGGCTTGGGACAGACCTCATCCCCATGGCGGTAAAACAGACGGTCTACAGGCTGTCCCAGGCGTACAGTACGCTCTACGATCTCCAGACAGTCTTCTTCCTGAACATGTACATACTGATATCCATAAGGCTCAACGCGCATAAGAGGTCCTAACTCGCAAAGTCCCTGACATCCGGTCTTAATAACGCCTACATGAGGAATATCCTTCTGCATCTCAATGCGCACACCGTCGATTCCCTCACAAAGTCTTACCATTTCATCATAGATCTTCTGTGCACCGGAAGCCATACATCCGGTACCGGAACAGACGAGAACACGGCATGTAAAGTCCTTAAGCTTCTGTTCGATCTGGGCTTTCTTATTCAGCAATTCTTCTTTACTGTTAATTCTCATCCATTCTCACCTCTCAATCTGTTAATCAGCTCTACTACCTTCTCCGGTGTCATCTTGGCATGCACTTCTTCGTTAACCATACAGGTTGGAGCAAGTCCGCAGGCTCCAAGGCAGGATACGGTTTCCACAGTGAACATCATGTCGTCTGTGGTATGCTTCTTATTGCTAAGGCCCAATTCTTTCATAAATGCTTCTTTTACAGGGATGGATTTCCTTACATGGCAGGCAGTTCCGTCGCATACCTTAATAATATATTTCCCCTTAGGCTCAAAGGAAAAATTCTCATAAAAAGTAGCAACACTAAATGCCTTGGCTTCTGTCACGCCGATCTTTTCGGCAACATAGGTCAGAAGCTCTGCCGGCAGATATCTGTATTCTGCCTGAATGTCCTGCATGATGGGAATTAATGAGGCAGCACATTTCTCATAATGCTCAATAATCTCATCTGTCTTTTTGTACCATGACTGATCTAACATTACTGTTAATCCTCCTTACCTGCCAGTTCTACCTCTGGCCCTTTTGTGAATGTTTCACCATAAGGTCTCCGGCATTGCGTATTTTTTAACAAACTTCACTATTTTTGTAAGAAAATTATATATTTTTTTGTTTAATTTGGCAAGCTTTTCCTAATAAGTCTTTTAATTAACAATGTTTTTTGCACAATTAACTCAGTGAAAAATATACCAAAGCGCACAAAAAGCCGGATTCTGCTGGATGTACGGAAAATACATCTGCAAAATCCGGCTTTTTATAGGTTCTCATCCGCCGATCTGCGCCATTATATGGGACTCTTCTGTCCCGTTCTTTTTTTCCTGGAAATTATGGCCTGCTGGCTTCTCATAAATGGTCTTCTGGATGGTTTCCTTCAGAAGCGCATCGGAAACGCCGCCTCTTAACAATGCTTTTAAGTCCGCTCCGTTTTCAAACTGAAGACAGCCCTTCAGATATCCGGTAGAAGTAAGGCGCACACGGTTGCACTGACTGCAGAACTTGTGGGACAAAGCACTGATAAATCCAATTCTGCCCTGGAAATTTTCAAGGGTATAATAATGGCAGGGCCCATTTCCAAGGGTTTCCTTCGTAGGCGTCATAGGACCGTAAGCACGCTCCAGAAGCCCTTTTACCGTCTCCTCGTCTCTCGCTGTAAACTCTTTTCCAAGACCAATGGGCATCATCTCGATAAACCGCACATGGAGCGGATTCTCCTTTGCCAGGACCGCCACCTGCAAAAGATCCTGCTGGCTCTGAAAAGTGGGAACACAGTTTACCTTCACCTTAAGCTCTGGATAGGAAAGTGCTGCCTCAAGTCCTTCCAGCACTTTTTTCAGCTCATCCCTTCTGGTGATTTTTCGAAAAGTCTCTGCATCCAAAGTGTCTAAGCTTATATTCACTGCATCCAGTCCCGCTTCCATCAGCCCCGGCAGCTGCTCTTCCAGCAAAATGCCGTTGGTAGTCAACGTCACCTGCTGGATTCCGGGAAGAGCTTTCAGCTCTTTCACAAGGGGAACACAGATCCTGCGCACCAAAGGCTCCCCTCCTGTCAGCTTGATCCTGGAAATCCCAAGCTCACTGGCCAGGCTGCAGACTCTTAAGATTTCATCTTCACTTAGAACCTCCGTGCGGGGAATCTGACAGATTCCTTCCTCTGGCATGCAGTAAATGCACCGCAGATTACAGCGGTCTGTAAGGGAAATCCGCATGTAATCAATGGTTCTTCCATACTGATCAAGCATAATCCATCTCGTCTCCCTCTGAGATCACGCCGCCGTGGATCACCCTGGCAAACACGCCCTCTCTTGGCATGATGCAGTCCCCCATGATCTTAAAAATCTCGCAGCCATTGTGGCACTGCTTGCCAATCTGGGTGATTTCCAGGATCACGTCGTTGCATTTCAGCCGTGTGCCAACAGGCAAAGTTCTGAAATCAAACCCCTGCACAATGAGATTTTCCCCAAAGGCGCCATCCTGCACCGGGGCTCCCTTCGCCTTGAATTCTTCTATTTTCTCATAGGAAAGAAGGCTGACCTGGCGGTGCCAGTTCCCTGCATGGGCGTCATTCTCCAGTCCATAATTCTCGATCAGTTTCACAGTGTGGACATTGACCTTCTGAGTTCCTCGTTTCTCGCTGATGTTCACAGCCATCACTTTTCCCATATCACACGACCTCCATATATCTGTTACTATCTATGATACAATATTTTTAAGAGAAAAGCAATTTTTTTGTAAATATTAAACATATTCTAATGGAAATCAGGTTACTGTTCACTTCGTGAGCAGTAACACGCTTCGCGATGCACAGAAATCATGCATTCGCATGATTTCGCGCTGCAATTCTCGGGTTTTCTGTGAACTTTGTTCACAAAAAACACCTCGCGGAATGTTACCAGTGAACAGTAACGAAATCAGCTTCTGAACTATACTATAAAAAGCTCCCCGGGTTTTCCCGGAGAGCTTTCTTTATGCAAATTATGCGTTTACCTTACGCATTGCTGCTTCCACAACATGTCCTACCAGAACAGAAGTTGTAACACTTCCAACTCCGCCAGGAACCGGTGTGATCGCATCAACGATCGGCTCTACTGCTGCGTAGTCAACATCTCCGCAAAGCTTGCCTTCTGCATTTACGTTGATTCCTACGTCGATCACAATCTGTCCCTCTTTAACATAATCAGCGCCAACAACACCTGCACGGCCTGCTGCTACGATGATGATGTCTGCTTCACGAGCTACAGATGGCATATCAACGGTTCTTGTATGGCAGATGGTTACAGTTGCGTTTTTCTTAACAAGCATCATTGCCGCCGGCTTACCAACAACAAGGCTTCTTCCGATTACAACTGCTTTTTTACCTGTGCAGTCGATTCCGTAATGATCCAGGATCTCCATACATGCCTGTGGTGTACATGGTGGGAAGCCGATCTTCTTACCTGTGAAAACACCGGACATGGAAAGGTCTGTCATACAGTCAACATCTTTTTCAGGAGCAAGTGCATTCTCGATCACTGCCTGGTCTAAGTGCTTCGGAAGCGGACGGAACAGAAGAACGCCATGGATATGGTCGTCCTTGTTTACCTTGTCGATTACTGCAAGAAGCTCTTCCTGAGCTACATCCTCCGGAAGAAGAATCTTCTCGCAGGCAACTCCTAAAGTCTCGCAGCGCTTTGTTGCGCCTCTCTCATAGGAAATGTCGCTTGGATTCTCGCCTACACGAATGATGCAAAGTGTCGGGTTAACGCCTTTTTCCTGAAGTGCTGCCACATTGCCTTTGATGCGCTCATTTAATGCAGCAGTTACTTCTTTACCTAATAACTGTTTTGCCATTTTGAATGATCTCCCTTTCTGGTATCCTATTATTTCAGTCTTGCAAGAACGCTGTCAAATGTCTCATCTGCAAGCTTACAATATTTCTCAAGCATAGCATCTGCTTTAGCATTGAGCTCTTCTGCATATTCTCTGTCTGCCATGGATTTGGTGTTAATGTAAACATTCAGGCTGGCACCCTTTAATGCAGCCTTGCAGAAGGTTGCCGCTACACCGGCATCGCTGATTGCAAGCTTGGAGCCCTTTGCAGCGAATTCCTTGATCAGGTCAAGTGCTTCACAGCATTTCTCCATAATCTCCATCGGAACGGAGCAGGCATCCTTTAATACGATTGCCATAACTCTTGCTTTCTCAGCTTTCTCTTCTTCTGTCTCTTTTGGCATACCGTATGCCTTGGAAAGAGGCTCAAAAACTTCTGCATCCCGCTCAATAAGACGAAGGAAATCTTTCTGAAGCTGGTCGCATTT
>OLRE01003582.1_pt1 | contig 10656 bp, 3 predicted proteins | sample 1672461 | NCBI WGS metagenome assembly OLRE01 (sample SAMEA3136688, study PRJEB25190) | human gut metagenome | biome: human gut; feature: human-associated habitat; material: faeces | place: Austria | collected 2013
GTGCCCTACGAGGAGGCCATCAAGTCCGAGTACGTCGAGGGCTTCGACTTCCGCGAGCACTACGTCGCCGATCTGGGCAACGTCATCGACTTCGACGTGATCCGCGACTCCGGCGTGCGCCTGGGCATCGATCCGCTTGGCGGCGCCTCCGTGAACTATTGGCCGCTCATCAACGAGAAGTACGGCCTGAACATCGGCGTGGTGCGCCCCGAGGTCGACCCGACCTGGCGCTTCATGACCATCGACCACGACGGCAAGATCCGCATGGATCCGAGCTCCCCGTACGCGATGAAGGGCCTCGTGGACCAGCTCAACGCCGGTGCCTGGGACAAGTACGACCTGGTGGGCGGCACCGACCCGGACGCCGACCGCCACGGCATCGTCTGCCCGAACTGGGGCGTGATGAACCCGAACCATTACATCGCCGTGTGCGTCGAGTACCTGTTCGGCGGCAACCGTCCGGGCTGGCCGGAAGGCACCGGCATCGGCAAGACCCTGGTCTCCTCCTCCCTGATCGACCGCGTGGCCTCGTCCATCAACGCGAAGCTCGTCGAGGTTCCGGTCGGCTTCAAGTGGTTCGTGGATCCGCTGTTCAGCGGCGAGGTCGCGTTCGGCGGCGAGGAGAGCTCCGGCATGAGCTTCCTGCGCCGCGACGGCCGCGTGTGGACCACCGACAAGGATGGTCTGATCCCCGACCTGCTGGCCGCCGAGATCACCGCCAAGACCGGCAAGAACCCCGCGCAGCTGCATCAGGATCAGGTGGCTCGCTTCGGCGAGAGCTGGTACAAGCGCGTCGACACCCCGACTACGCTGGAGCAGAAGGCCAAGTTCGCCAAGCTCACCGGCGATGACGTGGCCGCCACGCAGCTGGCCGGCGAGGACATCACCGCCAAGCTGACCGAGGCGCCGGGCAATCACGCCAAGATCGGCGGCCTGAAGGTCACCACCAAGGATAACTGGTTCGCGGCCCGCCCGTCCGGCACCGAGAACATCTACAAGGTGTACGCCGAATCCTTCGTCTCCCCCGAGGCGCTCGACAAGGTGCTCGACGAGGCCAAGCTCGTCGTCGACAAGGCATTGGGCGAATGAGATCCACGCAACGCATGGCCGGGCTGGCGGCCCGTTAGCCACCAAACGACCGACCCCGAGGCCCTTTGCGGATCAGCTTCCGCGAAGGGCCTTCGCATTACACCCATGGGCCGTCTGGATGAACGCCGTGACCGGGCCCACCTCGGGTGTGGATAACCATGTGGATAAGTCCGATTCACGCTTCGCTCCGCCCACCGCATCTGATATGATGACGGTATCATAGCCGCATAGGACAGGACTACGGCTCCGACTTCGGCGCGCGTGCGTACAGTGGTGCGCCCACTCGCGTCGACCGGTCCCATCGTCGCCAAGGAAGGGGACGAAAGACGGATACACCTCGGTTTGGGCGCACCACCATCCGCATAAGTAAGGACATCACCATGACCAGCACCAGCAGCACCGACGTTCCATCCGCGATTTCCGCGAACGCCCTCATCATCGGATTCGGCAAGGGAGGCAAGACATTGGCCGCAAAGCTCGCTTCAACGGGCCGAACTGTCGTCGTGGCCGAAGCGAGCGCCGACATGTACGGCGGCACCTGCATCAATATCGGATGCCTGCCGTCCAAATCACTGATCCTCTCCGCCGATCGGGCGCGGCGAGAGGGCGCGAACCGTACCGCCGAAACCCGCGAAGCGGCATTCGAAGCCGCCATCAGGGAGAAGCGGCGCGTCACCGCGATGTTGCGCGACAGAAACTACCATAAGCTGGCCGACCAGGGCAACATCACCGTGATCACCGGCCGCGCGCGCTTCACCGGCGCCCACAGTGCGGAAATCACCACCGCCGACGGACCGGTCGCCGTGGCCGCGGACATGATGTTCATCAACACCGGTGCCACGCCGCACATTCCGGACATTCCCGGCATTCGCACCACTCCGGGCGTATACACCAGCACCGGTCTGATGGACGTCGACGAGCTTCCGCAACGGCTGGTGATCATCGGCGCCGGATTCATCGGACTTGAGTTCGCTTCGATGTTCGCCGATTTCGGCACGGCGGTCACCGTGCTGCAGCACAGCGACGAGTTCCTGCCACGCGAGGACGAGGATGTGGCGGCCGCGATCCGTGCACAGCTGGAATCGCAGGGGGTCAGGTTCCTGTTCGGCGCGGACACCAAGGCGATCACATCGGCGGATGACGGCATCAGGCTGTCCGTCTCGATGAGGGGCACGTCGGACGTCGGCTCCGAAGCGCGTCTGTGCCTGTCCACCGACGCGGTGTTGGTGGCCACCGGACGCACGCCGAACGTCGAGGGCCTGAATCTCGAGGCGGCGGGCGTGGAACTCACCGAACGCGGCGCCGTGAAGGTCGACGACCTGCTGCGTACCACCGCCGACGGCATCTGGGCTTTGGGCGACGTGAACGGCGGCCCGCAGCACACGTACATCTCGCTGGACGACTACCGCGTAGTATGGTCTCAGCTGAACGGTTCCGCGCGCCCGTACACGCTGAGCGACCGTCGCAACGTGCCGTCAAGCACGTTCCTGCACACGCCGTATTCGCGTGTGGGCCTGAATGAGCGCGAGGCGAAGGCGGCGGGACTGGATTACGTGGTCAAGCGACTGCCGGTGGCCACGGTGCCCAAGGCCCAGGTGATGCGTCGGCCGGAGGGCATGATGAAGGCGCTCGTCGAGAACGGCACCGACCGCATTCTCGGCGCGATGCTGCTCGCCGCCGAATCGCACGAGGTGATCAACATCGTCAAGCTGGCGATGGATATGGGCGCGCCGGCCAGTACACTGCGCGACATGATGTTCACGCATCCGACCATGGCCGAAGCGCTGAACGACCTGTTCGCGTAACGGTCGCGGATCGCGCGTGTCCGCGATACATTTACACAGCGTCCAACAAATCGGGGCTCCCCTCCTTGGATTGGAGGGGAGCCCCTTGGGTTATCGGCTAGTCAGCCTGCCGTCACACCTCACGGCGGCGACGGGCGTAGGCCACGGCGCCCAGGCCAGCGCACGTGGCGAGCGCGATGATGATCGCGAACACCTGCACGTCGGCGCCGGTCTTGGAGATGTCGTCACCCTTATGAGTGCCGCTCTGGGTTCCGTCGCCCTTGTTGTCACCGGGTGCCTGCGACTTGAGAGTCAGGCCCTTGATGGCGGCTTCAAGCGCGTCGGCCATCGCGTCGACCTTGCTCTGCTGGTCGATGGTCAGTCCGCGCTTCACGGCCTTCTTGGCCGCCTCGAACTTCGCCACCGAGTCGGCGGTGTAGCCGCTCAGGTCCGAGGGGACCTTGGCGAGCAGGTCATCGATCTTGCCGTAGTCAGCGGACTTGTAGGCAAGCTTGGCCTCGGCGGCTTCGAACGCCTCCTTGGCTTCGGTGAACTCGGCAATCCCGACTTCGCCTTCACCGGCGGCGGCCAGCTTCTTCAGCGCCTTGTAGGCGTCGGAGTAGGCCTTGTAGCTGGCGTCGGTGTAATAGCCCTTGTCGTTGTCCTTGAGCTTGATGCCGTCCACGTAGTCCTTGACGCCGGTGGCGCGGGCATCCAGCTTGGCGACCGCAGCGTCGATGGCGGCGACGCGCTCGGCGAGCTCCTTGACGGTGCCGGACTTGTACAGCGTGTCGAGACCCTTGACGACCGGGTCGGAGGTGGTGTCGTCCTTCGCGGCGAGCAGCTTGGAGAGCGCCTCGTAGCTGGCCGTGGTGTACTTGGACGAGTCGACCTTGCCGGCTTCGGCGACCTTCGCCTTGAGTTCGACGGTGGAGACCAGGGCCTCCTTCGCCGCCTTCATGGCGTCGATGTTCTGCTGGTTGAGGCCGGCATCCCCCTTGACCTTGTCGCTCTTCGCCTTGGCGATGGCGTCGGTCAGGGCCTTGTAGCTGTCGGTGGTGTACTCGCTGCCGTTAACCTTTTCCATGTCGGCGATGGTCTCGTCGAGCACGGTGGTGTCGGGCGGCGTCGTGGTGCGCACCAGCGCGTTCTCGGCGGCGGTCAGCGCGGTCAGCGCGGCGGCCACCGAATCGGTGGTGCCGTTGACCAGCTTCGCCTTTGCGGCCTTGAGCGCGTCGGAGTACGCCTTCCACGAGTCGGCGGTGTAGTTCGCCTCCACGTAGTTGCTCTCGTGCGCGATCTGGGCCTTGAGGGCGGCGACGTTCACCAGCGCGGTCTTGGCGGTGGTGTACTCGGCGGTCTTGGTCTTGAACGTGGCCGGCTTGGTGCCGTCGGCGGCGATCAGGGTGTCGAGCGCCTCCTTAGCGGCCTTGAAAGCCGCGTAGGAGTTCGTGGTGTAGTCGGCCTCGTCGATCGTGGCGAAGCTGTCGACGGCGATCGTCGCGAGCTCACGCTGGTAGGTGGAGTCCTTCAGCGCGGCGAGAGCGTCATCGACGGCCTTCTTGAGGCTTGCGGCGTCTGCTGTGGACAGGTTGTTCGTGTCCTTCAGCGCTTCCTTGACCTCGTCGAGCGCGTCGGTGTACGCGGTGAACGTCACTGTCGTGTAGAAGTGGCCGTCGTTGGTGACGGCTGCATCCACGAGCTTGCGCAGCGCGGCGACCGCGGCGGCGTCGGCCTTGGTCTGCGCGGCGTCGATGGCGCTTTGCACGGCGCTGGCTGCGGCGTCGATCGAAGCCTTGCCGACCAGCGGGCTGCCGTACACCGCCTGGGCGGTGGCCTTGGCCTCGTCATACGCGGTCTTGGCGTTCGCGGTCCAGGCGGAAGTGTCGACGGTCGCGTCGATCTTCTCCTTGAGCGCCGCCTTGGCCGTGGTGATGTCGGCGTCGGTGTCGGCCGAGTCGAGCGTGATGAACTCGGAGATCTCGGGGATGGCGTCACCCCACGCGATCTTGACGCTGAGCAGCTGCTTGCCGTCCGGCACCTTGAACTCGTTGATCGCCTGTTCCAGCGTTCCGAACGTCACCTCGGAGGTGGAGCGGGCGGCTGTACGAGCCGTCACACCGGAAGTGGTTCCGGTCGCCGCGTCGTACACCGTACCGGTGACGGTCGCGCCACTGGCGGCACCCGACTGCACGATGCGGAACGACTTGATGTCGCTCGGGTCATCGATCTTGTAGGTCAGGGAGCCATCGGCCGCACTCGGCTTGTACGTGGTGGTCAGGTCGCCGTCGATCATGTTGCTCGGCGCGTGGCCGCGCTCCTCGACCTTGGTGGCGGAGAACGCCGCGTTCGCCTCGGTGGAGACGTAGGCGCCCTGATTCACCATGAACTCGTTGAACGCGAGTGCACGCTGCGGGTAGTCGGCGGTGGTCAGCAGACGCAGGTAGCGCATGCCGGTGCCGTTGGCGATGTCGTCCTTGCCGTAGTAGAAGACATTCGGGTAGTTGGAATCGGTCTTCTTGTTCGTGTCGCTTATGTCGCCGAACGCGGTCGTGGTGTCGGTGTCGGACACACCGTCGCCAATCTCGAACGCGTCAACCCAGGTCTTGCCATCGACGGACATCTGCACCTTGGTGTCGCGGATGTAGTCGTACTGCGTGTCCTGCGTGTAGATGCGCAGCGAGGTGATGTCGATCGGCTGACCGAGATCGAACACCGCGGTGTTGCCCTGTCGCGGCTGGCCGGCGAACTTGATGACCGTGGTCATATCGCCGTCGAACGCGTTGCCGCTTTCGCGGGTGTCGGTTCCCCAATCGGTGCGCTTCTGGATGTCGGACGAGACCAGCTTGCCGAACTTGCCGACCGTGGAAAAGCCGACCTTGAGCTTGTCGACCGAGAAGGCCGCTCCGTCGGTGTCATTGATCACGCGCACGTAGCGGGCGGTCTTGCCCGTGAGGTTGCCCGGCTCGACAGTGGTCCAGACGAGTCCGTTGTCGGAGATCTGCAGGCTGGGGTTCGCGTTGCCGGTGTTCAGCTCGACGTCGGTCAGATCACGGATCGCCAGCAGATCGAGTCCGGCGTACTGGCCGCCGTCAAGCATCGTGTGCGATTTGTCGAACAGCTCCGCCGTATTGGCGCCCAGCGTGGCGGTGTACCCGTGCTGCGTCTTGTTCGTGTACACCGACTTGAGCGGATCGGCGGTCTCGGGCGGGGTCACGGTGATCTCGGCCACGCGCCACCACACGTTCTTGGCGGCGGTGTTGCGGATGCGTACGTAGCGCCCGGTCACGTTGCCGCTCACCGTGGAGGTGACGTCGTCGCTCAGGTCGCCGAGCTTGGTCCAGGTGGCCTTGTCATCGCTGACCTCGACGACGCCCTGGCTCGGACGGTCGTCGGGGCTGGAGGCATGACCGGTAATCGTGACCTCGCCGATCGGCTTGCTGGAGCCCAGATCGACGATCACGGCCGCGCCGGCCGCGATCTTGTCGCCGTTCGGGTCCTTGAGGTAGGTGATCGTGGACGGGTTGCCGTCGATCATCTGCTCCTTGGTGCTGCTGTAGGTGGCGTTGAGGTTCTCCAGCTGCACGCCGGTCGCCGTGTACGGAGCGAGAGTCTCCTTCTCGACCTTGTTGACGTCGATGCCCTTGATGCCGAGCCACAGGTCATCGCCGTTGTCGGCGGTGGCGATCAGTCGCACGCCGGTGACGCCGGTGATGTTCAGACCGGTGACTTTGATCGGCTCCTCGGAGCCCTTCGGGCGCTCGAACGTCGCATCCGGCACGTCGGTCCAGTTCTCGCCATCCGTGGTGGTCTGCAGCTTGGAGTGGTAGAAGTGGTTCTTGCCGCCGTTGAACGCGAAGCGGATGTTCTTGAGCGTGCTGGCCTTGCTGAACTTCACGCCGACGTAGTTGCCCTTGTGCAGGTAGTTCGGGTTCTGGAACACCGTGACCGTGCTGTCTTTGCCGTCGAAGATGTCTTCGATCGAGCCGGAGGTCGGCGTGGTGAACACGTCGCTGATGTACGTCTTGGTCACGACGTTCGGGTCGGCCTCCTGCTGCACCTTGTTGGACAGGTAGGAGTCCATCGCCTTGATGAACGGCACAATGTGCTGCACGCCGACTTCGGCGTACTCGGTGTGGTTCACGTAGTAGAAGCCGTGCTTCTTGGACGCGGCGAACGCGGACTGCGCGTCGGAGTACTCCTTGAGCGTCGAGGACGTGTCGCCGTTCAGCGCGGCCTCGATGCCCGCGATGTAGGCGAGCGCGGCCTTGGTGGTGTCATCCCAGCAGTCGATCCACGGGGCGATCTGCTCGTTGGCGTCCTGCCCGGTGTAGTCCTTGCCGATGTCGCCGAGCATCTTCGCATCGCCCTTGGCGCGGTAGGTCTTGGCTGCCTTCTGCAGCGTGACGAACGCGGCCTTGATGTCGGTCAGGTCGTGGGCGGTGATGGTGCCGTCAGCCAGCTTCGCCTTGGCGGCGGTCAGTGCGGGAGCCAGGTCCACGGACTCCTGCAGCGCGGTGACGCGCGAATCCATGTTCTGGTTGATGGTGTGCTTGGACAGCTCACGCAGCGCGTTCGACGCGGCGGTCGGCACAGCGGAGTTGTGGTCGACGAACGAGAACGAATCCTGCCATGCCTGGTCGGCCTCGCTCTTGCTCCGCCAGATGTTCCACGAGTAGGTGGCGTTGCCGAAGATGCCGACCTTGCTCGGCTCGGACTGCTGCATCGGGTTGAGCACGATGCCCTGGATCTTCGACGGGTCGACGCCCGGATGCAGGAACGTGTCGTAGCCGCCCATGATCAGGTGGCTCTTCGAGTTGTCGGAGCACGGCCAGTTGATCCACATGTAGGGGCCGCGGCCGACGTTCGAGGTGAACGTGTCGGTGAAGTTCTGCGAGACCTCGCCCCAGACGCGTCCGCCGGTCATGACGATCTGCACTTCCTTGGGGAAGTTGGCGAAGTAGCTCATGCCGTTGCCCATGTATTCCTGCGTGACGAACGGCAGCGTGGTCTTGAGGTCCGGGTAGGTCTTCTTCATTTCCTTGAGCCACGCGACCATATCGGTGAGCAGCTTGGTGTAATTGTTACCACCCACGTTCGCCGCGTCATCGGCCAGGATGGCGATCTGGCGTACGCCGACCCCGATGGTCTGCGCGAACTTGTCCTGCAGCACCTTCAGATCGGCCTGATAGTTCGCCTCGGAGTTGAACCGAATCGCGTTGTTCATGAACGGGTGCAGAGCGAACACGAAACGCGTCTTGGAGGCGTTGCCGGCATCGGCGAGCGGCTTGATCTTGGTGTCGAGCTCGTCCTGCGTGTACAGCGTACGCCACTGCGAGTTGTGCTTCGGATCGTCCTTGGGGGCGTAGAAGTACGAGTTGAGCTTGTAGTAGCCGCCCCACTTCATCAGGTTGATGCGGTCCTGAGTGCTCCACGGGTTGCCGTAGTAGCCTTCGATGAAACCGCGGCTGACCACATCGGCGTAGTCAGTGACGGTGAAGTTGCGGATCGTCAGGCTATCGATCTGGCCGAGCACCTGGTACAGGGTGGTCAGGCCGTAGAAGCTGGCGTCGGTGTCTTTGCCGAGCACGGAGATCGTGCCGTTGTCGGACTTGAGGAAGTATGAGTCGGTCTTGTCGAAGATGGCGGAATCCGGGCTGTACTTGCTTTCGATGGCAGTCTCGGCCTTGCCATCGGAACCGTTCACGCCCACATAGACGTTGGTCTTGCCGCTGACTGCGGCGTCGGATTCGGTGACGTTCAGGTTCTTGAGCGCCGCCACTTCGTCCAGTCGGTCCTGGGTGGCTTCATCGATGTCATCGTCATAGATGACGTTGATGTCGCGAAGAATGTACTGTCCGCTGTCATAACGGATCGAATGCGGCTTGGGGTACAGCGTGTATTCGGTCGCCGCCGTATCGCCGCCTGCCGCGTACGCCGTCTGCACGCCGATGGCCACTGCCGGGCTCAACGACAGAGCCGCGGCAAGCAGGCCTCCTAATGCCTTACTGCGCATACTGGGGTTCCTTTCCTTGTCCGGCACTGGGGACGCGCCGGCTGAATCTCTCATCATTGAATTATTCGTCACCATGCTGCCTTGCATCATCGTGACACGGGGACTCGTGTGAGTTCATCATTGGTCAGTATTCAGTATATATAATTAACAAAATATCGCGACGTTTTCGGTCGTGTCGCAGCCCATCGGCGATTCATGGCCGTGACACGGCGTGCGTTACTGTTGTTGTCATGACCATCACCGTATCGACAGACGGAAGCGCCCTGGGCAATCCGAACGGCCCAATGGGCTGGGCCTGGGCCGACCACGAACTCAACATGGCACATTCCGGCGGCCATGAGCACGGCGGCGACTGCGATGCCGGCGGCGCCACGAACGGCACGAATCAGATCGGCGAATTGTGCGCAGTGCTGGAGGCGCTGCGCGCACATCCCGGCGCGGAGCCGCTGGTCATCGAGACCGACTCGCAGTATGCCATCAACTGTTCCACCAAGTGGGTGCACGGGTGGAAGAAGAACGGCTGGAAGAACTCGCAGAAGAAGCCTGTGAAGAACGCGGCGCTCATCAGGGCGATCGACGCCGAGCTGTCGCGCCGCGCCGGCTCGGTGAAGTTCGTGTGGGTCAAAGGGCACGCGGGCAACGCCGGCAACGAGAAGGTGGACGACCTGGCTCGCACGTATGCCGGCGACTGCCGCAGCGGCGTGCAGGAGGGATATCTGCCGAAGGAGGGATGGCAGTCGCTGCTGGCTTCGGAGTATGCCAAGGGAACCGACGTGCCGGAGGATGCGCAGATGCTGCTGGACGGCAAGATTTCCACGCAGGAGTACCATCTCGGGCGAGGCGGGGAATCGGGTGAAGCGGGAGCCGAGCACGAATCGGACGGCGACAACGTCGCAAAGCGAATCCGCAAGCCATCGTTGGCGGAGCTGCTTGCCGAACCCGAAGGCGTGCCCGACTACGGCGAGACCCAGTCGGACACATCATCCACCACTGCGATGTCAACTCCTACTGTTCCTATGACGACCGAATCGGACGCGACCGTCGCACTGTCATCGAATTCGGCACAGGCCGAGGACACACAGTCCGGTAGCTCCACACGCTCTGTGGCCGAACCTGCGGCGCCGCGGCTCTCACCGACCGCCCTCACCGCGTCGGGCACGCTGCGCTTTACTCCCCCGCCATCCACCAGCCCGACATATGACGGACGGCCGCGCATCATCCACGGACTGGTTCGCGTGGACGGATATGTGAACGGCGACGGCACCATCACCCTCGACAATGCCGCGTTCTATACGGACAAGCAGGGATAGCAGCCGAATGGCGACGGTTCTCCTCCCAAAACCCGGACGAACGGCGGTGACGTTCCACGAACCGGATACTATAGAGGTGGACTTCAATCCCAAAGTTTGAAGCATGTTTCCCTCCAAGGGGAATGCACGGACATTTCAAGGAGTACATGATGGACAAGGCACAGCAGGATGCACTGAAGAAGGCGGCCGGCATCGAAGCCGCCAAGCTGATCGAGAACGGCATGATCGCCGGTCTCGGAACCGGTTCGACCGTGCGTTTCCTGGTCGATGAGCTCGGCCGCCGCGTCAAGGAGGAGGGCCTGCAGTTCACCGGCGTGACGACCTCCCGTCGCACGCAGGAGCAGGCCGAAGGTTACGGCATCAAGATCGTGGACATCGATGATGTGGATCATATCGACATCACCATCGACGGCGCCGACGAGGTGGACAAGAACTTCAACGGCATCAAGGGCGGCGG
>OLRE01003583.1_pt1 | contig 10656 bp, 7 predicted proteins | sample 1672461 | NCBI WGS metagenome assembly OLRE01 (sample SAMEA3136688, study PRJEB25190) | human gut metagenome | biome: human gut; feature: human-associated habitat; material: faeces | place: Austria | collected 2013
TCGCGGCGCGGCGGCGTGCGCAGGGTCTCGAGCCCCTGCTCCGTCAGCGGCAGGACCTTGTCCGCCACGAGCTGCGGGTCGGATTCATCCCGCGTCGAGATGCGCCCGGCAACGAACAGCGCGGGGGTTTCCTGCGCCAGCAGGTCGCGGCAGGCGTCGAGCGCGGGCGAAAACACGAGCACCTCCATGCTGCCGCTGTCGTCCTCGAGCTGGAGGTAGGCCATGCGGGTGTTCTTGCGCGTGGCGCGCTCGCGGCTGGCGGTGCAGATACCGGCCAGCACGACGCGCTGCCCGTCGCGGTAGCGGTGCGCGGCCGTGGCCGGGGCGTGGAAGCTTGCGAGAATGTCGCCCATGGGCGCGGCCTTGGCCTGCTGCGCGAGCGCGCGGTAGTCGTCCATCGGGTGGCCGGTGAGGTACAGCCCCGTCGTCTCGCGCTCCATGGCTATGAGCTCCGCGCGCGTGAACTCCTCCACGTCCGGCAGCACGAGCTGCGTCGTGTCGGCGGGCGCTCCCCCGTCGTCCGGCGCGCTGAAGAGGTTCATCTGGCCGGTGAGGTTCATGCGGCTCTCGCTCGCCGCGCCGCCCAGCACGCGGTCGACCGACTGCATGAGCGCCTTGCGCTTGTAGCCCATGCGGTCGAAGCACCCGGCGCGGATGAGGCTCTCGACGGCGCGGCGGTTGAGGTCCTTGCCGTACATCCGGTCACACAGGTCGTCCAGGTCGTTGAAGGGGCCGCCCTGCTCCCGCTCCTGTACCAGCGCCTCCATGACCCCGCCGATCTGCCGCTCGCGCATGAGCGCCTGGATGAGTCCGCGCCCCACGCCCTTGATGGCCACAAGGCCGAAGCGCAGATCACCCTCCTCGACGGTGAAGTCGGCGTCGGACGCATTGATGTCCGGCGGCAGCAGGCGGATGCCCAGCTCGCGGCACTCGGCGATGTACTCCGTGACCTTCGGCGTGTTGTCGAGCACGGAGGTCAAAAGCGCTGCCATGTATTCGTGCGGGTAGTTGCGCTTCATGTACGCCGTGCGGTAGGACACGATGGCGTAGGACACGGCGTGCGCCTTGTTGAAGGCGTAGCTTGCAAAGGCGAGGATCTCGTCGTAGATCTCGTTGGCGGTCTGCTCCGGCACACCGCGCGCCACCGCGCCGGGGATGTTCCGCTCCGGGTCGCCGTGCACGAACGCGGCGCGCTCGGCCGTGATGACGGCCTCTTTCTTCTTCGACATGGCGCGGCGGATCATGTCCGCCTGCCCGAGCGAGAACCCGGCCAGCTGCCGGAAGATCTCGATGACCTGCTCCTGATAGACGATGCAGCCGTAGGTCACGGACAGGATCGGCTCGAGCAGAGGGTGCTTGTAGGTGATGCGCTCCGGGTGCGCCGAGCAGGCGAGAAACCGCGGGATGCTCTCCATCGGCCCGGGGCGGTAGAGCGCGATGACGGCGGTGATGTCCTCGATGCTGCGCGGGCGCAGCCCCATGCACACGGCCGTGATGCCCGCGCTCTCGAGCTGGAACACGCCGACGGTGCGCCCGGCGGCGAGCATGTCAAACGTCTTCTTATCGTCGAGCGGGATGCGCTCGACCTGAAACCCCGGCTCGCGGCGGCGCACCTGCCGCGCCGCGTCCTCGAGCACGGTGAGGTTGCGCAGGCCGAGAAAGTCCATCTTCAGCAGCCCCAGCTCCTCGAGCGTCGTCATCTGGAACTGGCACACGAGCGCGCCGTCGTTGCTCGCCAGCGGCACGTAGGCGTACACCGGCTGCTCCGTGATGACCACGCCCGCCGCATGCGTGGACGCATGCCGCGGCATGCCCTCGATGGCGCGGGCCGTGTCGATGAGCTGGTGCAGCCGGTCGTCCCCGTCATACATGGCGCGCAGCGTCTGCGACTGCTGCAGCGCCTCGTCGAGCGTGGTGTTGATGCCGCCGGGGATGGCCTTGGCCACAGCGTCCACCTCGGCGTAGGTCATGTTCATGACCCGGCCGACGTCGCGCACTGCCGCGCGCGCGGCCATCGTGCCGAACGTGACGATCTGCGCCACGTGGTCGGCGCCGTATTTGCGGATCACGTAGTCGATCACTTCCCCGCGCCGCTGCACGCAGAAGTCCACGTCGATATCCGGCATGCTTACGCGCTCGGGGTTGAGAAAGCGCTCGAAGTAGAGGTTATACTGCACGGGGTCGACGTCCGTGATGCCGAGGCAGTAGGACACGACGCTGCCGGCAGCGCTGCCGCGCCCCGGCCCGACGGGGATGTGCTGGGCCTTGGCGTAGCCGATGAAATCGCTCACGATGAGAAAGTAGTCCACAAAGCCCATGCGCCGGATCATGTTGAGCTCATAATCCAGCCGCTTTCGCACCTCCGGCCGGTCGCCGTAGCGTTTTTCAAAGCCGCGCGCGCACAGCTTCGTGAGATAGGCGTCCGCGTCCGTCTCCCCCTCCGGCAGCAGAAAGCGCGGCAGGTGGTAGTGGCCGAACGTGAAGTCAAAATGACACCGGTCAGCAATGCGCTGCGTGTTTTCCACCGCGTCGGGATATTCGTCAAAGAGCGCGCGCATCTCGGCCTCGCTCTTGAGGTAAAACTCATCGTTCGGGAAGCGCAGGCGGTCCGGGCTGTCGAGCGTCTGCCCGGTCTGGATGCACAGCAGCACGTCCTGATCGTAGGCGTCCTGTTTTTTAATATAGTGTACGTCGTTCGTCGCCGCGAGGGGGATGCCCGTCTCGCGGTGGATGCGCAGCAGCGCCGCGCGCACGCGCGCCTCGTCGGTCATGTGGTGGTTCTGCAGCTCGAGGTAGAAGTTTCCCTCACCGAAGAGCTCCTGCAGCTCCACGGCGCGTGCCTTGGCCGCCTCATAATCTCCCCGCAGCACCGCGCGCGGAATGTCGCCCGCGACGCAGCCGCTCAGGCAGATGAGGCCGTCGGCATGTTTGTGCAGCAGCGGCCAGTCGATGCGCGGCTTGCCGTAAAACCCGCGCTCGAACGCGGCCGACACGAGATAGCACAGGTTGTGGTAGCCCGTCTCGTCCCGGCAGAGCAGGATCAGGTGCGTGTAGGCATCGTCCACGCCGTGGACGCGGTCGGTCATGCCGCGCGGGGCGACATAGACCTCGCAGCCGATGATCGGCCGGATGCCGGCAGCGACTGCCGCCTTGTAAAAAGCGACCGCGCCGTACATGACACCGTGGTCGGTGATTGCCAGCGCGGTCTGGCCCAGCTCCTTGGCGCGCTCGATGAGCGGCCCGATGCGGCATGCGCCGTCGAGCAGGCTGTATTCACTATGTACGTGCAGGTGTGCAAACCCCATCGTGCGTTCCTTTCAGTCGTCCATGTGAAATTCCATGAGTTTTTTCAGCCGGTAGTTCAGGCAGCTCTTCGTCACCGGCGGATACGAGAGCGTGGCGAGGTCGGCCAGGCTGGCCTCGGGATTGGCAATGCGCAGCAGCGCCGCGCTCTGCAGCTTTTCCGGCAGCACGTCGAGCCCGTAGTCGCGCTCGATGCGGCGGATGGCGTCGATCTGCTCCTGCGCCGCGGCGACGACCTTGTCGGCGTTGGCGGTGTCGCAGTTGACCTTGCGGTTGATGGAGTTATTCATGGACTTCTCCACCTTGGCGGACATGATGTCCATGGCGGCGCAGGGCGCGCCGATCTTGGTCAGGAAGTCCTCGATGGCCTCGGACTTCTTGAAATAGAGCACGGTGTTCGCGCCGCGGTCGATGCTGCGCGCGGCAAAGCCCAGCTCCGTGAGCAGGGCGGCCGTCTCGCGGCTGACGCTCGCGTGCGCCGTGATGAGCTCGAGGTGGTAGTTCTTGCTCGGGGCGGTCACGCTGCCGCCCGCGAGAAACGCCCCCCGCAGGAACGACGCCTTGCAGCAGTCGTTTTCGAGCACGGCGAGGTTGATGTGGTGCGCGACCGTGCGCGAGAGATCCGCGCCGAAGGCGGCGAACACCGTCTCGACGGCGGCGCGGTCGGTGATGGTCAGCACGTGGCGGCCGCCGGCCTTTTCCCCGGCCGGCAGGGCAAAGTGCGCGCCGAACGCGCGGCGAAACAGCTTCGGCAGCCGCTCGGCAAAGGCGTCGCACGCCGTGACGATGCGGATCTCCCGCGTCGTGAACGTGTGGCAGTACAGCAGCACGCCGTAGGCCTCGGCCACGGCGCAGCAGTGGCGGCTGACCGGCACGCGGCACAGCTCGTTTTTCACTTCGGATGCAAAGGACATGGCGCGCCTCCGTCAGGTCTTGGGAAAGTCCCGGTTGCGCAGGCGGACGTTGGCGTCGCGCGCGGCGAGGTAGTCCGTCAGTACCTTGGCCACGGCCACGCTGCGGTGCTGCCCGCCCGTGCAGCCGATGCCGATCGTGAGCGCATAGCGCCCCTCGGCGGCGTACTGCGGCAGGAGAAAATCGACCATGTCGGTGAGCTTGGAGAGGAAATTTTTCGCCACGTCGCTGCGCAGGACGTATTCCTGCACCTCGGCGTCCATGCCGCTCATGGGGCGGAGCTTTTCGACGTAAAACGGGTTCGGCAGAAAGCGCACGTCGAACACGAGGTCGGCGTCGATCGGGATGCCGTACTTGAAGCCGAAGGACACGACGTTGACGAGAATGTCGCGCCGCGTGCCGCCGTCGGCAAAATACTCGCAGATGCGCTTTTGCAGCATGGCGAGCGTGAGGCCCGTCGTGTTGATGACGAAGTCCGCGCGCTCGCGCACGGGGGCGAGCAGCTCGCTCTCGCGGCGCACGGCCTCGGGCAGAGAGCAGCCGCTCTCGGCCTGCAGCGGGTGCGGCCGGCGCGACTCCTTGTAGCGGCGCACGATGGCGCTCTCCGACGCCTCGACGAACAGAATGCGGTAGTGCACGCCCATGCTCCCAAGCTCCCCGAGCGCGGCAAACAGCTCGGAAAAGCTCTCCTGGCTGCGGATGTCCGTCACGAGCGCGACCTTTTCATACCGTCCGCGCGTGGCAAGGCAGAGCTCTGCAAACTTCGTCAGCAGTGCCGTGGGCATATTGTCCACGCAGTAAAAGTCCAGATCCTCCAGCACGTCGCCCAACTCGCTCATGGAGGTGATTTTCAAGTTATCCTGCGTCGCCTTCATGCGAATGAGATTGTTTTTGCCCTCCTTGGCCATCAGGCTGGCACGTTCAATGGCGTCTTGCAGCTCGCGCCGTTTCACGGTCACGCGCGTAAGCCAGGACGTGGGCAAAATCTGACGGTAGTTGATGTATTCCCCGGCCAGCAGACTGGTGACCAGCGTGGTATCGCCCATCACAGCCATCAGATGGGTGCTGTCCAGATGGAAGGTGGCCATGCCGTCGTCGTCTTCCATGATATGAGCAATTTCATTCATGACACGGCCGGGAATGATCGCCGTCACTTTGTCCACCCCGTCGGGAAGAACAAATTGATCGTGCATGCGCTGAAGCGCAAGCCTGAACCCGTCCAGGCCCACCAGGCGCAGTTCGTCGCTTGTCACCTCCATCAGACAGCCGGTGAGCGCCTGGCGGCTTTCCTGAAGGGCAATGGCAAACGTAACCTTCGAAATCATATCGCGAAGGCGCTTCTGGGGAAAATGCAGCGCGTGCGTATTGGTCAGGTCTTTCATCTGCGGAAAATCCGCAGGCGACATTCCCGTGATGGTAGAGCGGCTCTGACAGCAGCGGATGGTAACCACCATCCGGTCATTCATGGAAAAGTGAACCGTTCCTTCCGGCAGCTTGCGCACGATTTCGGTGAGCAGACGGCCGGGCAATACCACTTGTCCGGGATCAGATACGCTGGCTTTCACCCGGCTTTTGATGCTCAGAGACCCGTCTGAACACATCAGCTCCACTTCATCCTCCTGGGCGCTGAGCAAAACGCCCTCAAGAATTTGCATGGCGGGACGCGGGCTCAGCGCGCGCGTGGCATTGATCAGGCCGGCGAGCAGTTCTTGTGCGGAACATTCAAACTTCATTTTTGGAGACCTCCGACAACCATTGTTGTTGTAGTTGCATATTTATTTCAGTAGTAGTAGTAGGGGATGTGGAAACCGTGGAAAAGGGTTTTACATGCTTGCAGCATACCAAAAAAACCTTTGGAAAACCCATGGAAAAGAGACTGCTTTTCCGGAAACTTTCCTCTGTTTTTTTGCCCTTGTCCAAAATGGACAGAGGATGAAGATACCATTTCGCTCTTGAAAGCCGTGTTTCCTGCCCACAAGGGGCAAAACCTTTCGACAAAAGGCGTTTCAAAACGCGTTTTTCCATGCTTTCCACAGGGTGTGGAAAACCCGGTAAGGAAAAGCAAATTGAGATTGTGCAAGAAAAAAAGAGAATCTTCCACAGCCTTCCCATGAGTTTTCAACCTGTCAGAGCTGCAGAACCTTCATTACGGCTTCGGTAGCGTCCTTTTCATCCACACCGTCCGCCACGACCCAAATCTGCCCGTCCTTGGGAATGGTCTGGGATAAAAGTCCGATCATGCTTTTGAGGTTGAGCACGATGCCGTCGCGCTCCAGGGTAAGGGTGGACTGAAAACGAGAAGAAGTACTGGCAATCAGCGCTGCGCGTTCTCGGCCGATAATATTATGATTGCGCAGATCGACCTGGGTTTTAATCATGGGGGATCCCTCCTGAAAGATGAGTATCATCAAAGTAAGACATCAGCCGCCGGATCCGATGGTTAACGCCGCTTTTTCCAAGGGGCGGGTCCAGCGATTGACCCAGCTGTTCCAGCGTGGCATCCGGCGCGTTGAGCCGCGCCAGAGCGATCTGTTGCAGAGAGGGCGGAAGGGTGGAAAGCCGGTCCTCGCGGATCAGTTGCTGAATGACTTCAAGCTGCTGATGGCTAGCGTCCATCTGCTTTTGAAGATTCGCGCTGTCACAATTCATTGCGCGATTAACCGTTTCCAGCACCTGCCGCCGTATGCGCAGGTCCTCAATATGCATTACGCTGGTATGCGCGCCCAGGGCTGTGAGCAGGGTAACGATCTGGTCGGACTGCTTCAGATACAGATAAGAATGCTCACGGCGCGCACTGATGCGAATGGGCAGACCCAGACGTTGCATGCATTTGGCCAGCATCACACGCGATTCTTCATCCCGGAAGGCAATTTCCAGATGATAGCCCTGTTCCGGATTGGTCATGGTGCCTCCACCCAGAAGCATGCCGCGCAAAAACGCGCGCATGCAACAGCCGCGGGTGAGAGGCAACCTGGGCGTGGTTGCTTTGAGAGAATAGGTGCCGTCTTCGTTTTTTTCCATCATGCCCAGGGCACACAGCAGCACGGGGGATTGAATGGGGCCCAGCGTGAGCACGCATTTGCGCTTGCCGCCGAAGCGCGCGCTGGAAACATAATGAATCTGTGCGGCGATGTGTAGAGCCTGCGAAAGCAGCGTGTAAGCTCTGCGGCATACAGCCAGGCTTTCGGAGGAAAACTGCACGTTTACCTGTCCGCGTCCCAGCAGATTCAGGCTGGCCATGGATGCGTACAGGCCGCCCAGCTCACTTCGGGCGCAGCAGCTTTTTTCGGGCTTGACGTTTGAAAGTTCCTTTTTTACGTCGGACGAAAACGACATGTCGCCCTCCTTGCTACGGCGGCGCTTTGCTTATGGAAACGCACCGGCTTTTGCCTATGCCTATTGTACCTGCCATATGGCTTTCCGTCAATTGATTTGAGGACTTGCAAAGCAAAAAAAGCCTGTTATCCTGTAAATTTTCTTATCAGGTGCCGAATGTTTTTTCATTTGGACGGATTGGGCGCGGATGCCGCGCTGCCGGAAACGGGATGCCGGGAATAGATCCCAGTTTTCAGTTCATGAATATAGGCGCTGATGAGCGGAATCTGCGGCGCGGCCAGCGCGTCGCGCACGGCCTGTTCCCGGTCATAGTCCAGCTGGCGAAAGCGGATTTCAAAGGGGCCCGGCTGTGTACCTTCCTCTCCTTCCAGCAGCGCATAGCAGCATTTGGGCACGCCCATGGCATTGCCCACGCTGCCGGTGTTAAAAAACACGCCGGGCGTAACGGTCCGCAGGCCCTGACGATGTGCGTCGGCATAGCCCACGACATCGTAGCGTCCCCCCTGGCCGTCCTGAAAGAACGGCTCAATCAAACTGATGTCGCCCTGTACGGGAATCAGCTTCTCCATCAGGGGACGGCCATGAAACAGACGGATGCGCCGGCCGCTCAAGACCAGCTCATACTCCAAAGGAAGCCGGCACAGCCGCTCCATGCGAGAGGTCCCCAGCTGATCCCAATAGTACTGGTCAGGTGAAAACTGTTTTTTGCCGACGCCGAAATCCCAGTTGCCGCCCAGCACAATTTCGCAGTGCTGCATGGCCCAGTCAAAGGTAAAATCGTTGCTGGGACCTTTGCCTACAATATCGCCCAGACACAGCACCCGGTCGGGTTGCGTCCGGGCAAGGTCCCGCTCCAGGGCCAAAGTGGCAGGACGGTTTCCGTGCAGGTCCGCGACCAGGGCAATTCGCATGGGGCATGCCTCCTTGAAGCTTCTGTGCGCAGTATACCAAAAGCCTGCCCCGCTGACAAGGCGGATTGCGAAAAGAGGCCCGGCATGTTACAATGGTTCAAAAGAGAGGAGGCCGAAGCATGCGCTTGTCGAAAGCGGTTTCGCTCGTGCTGTGCGCCTTGCTGGCAGTATTTCCCGCCTTTGCGCAGGAGGAGACCTTCGCCACCTGCCAGATGCCGGAGGGATCGGAATTCCTTTATATTACGGAGGCAACCGGCTTTCAGGTGCCCCAGGGGCTGGAGAAAATGTATGCGCTGATGCTGGATAGCAATGGCCAGAGCGACGTATATATTGCGCGCATGCGTTATGGCCGCGCTTTGGCCAGTATCAGCTGTACGACGGGCGCGGGACCGGGCGCTGCGGAGGATCTGCTGGCGCTGTGGCCGGAGGCCGCCGGACGCATTGCGCAGGATGTGAGCTATATCAACGACAGCGCTTCCTGCGCGGATGTGGATACGGCTTTCGGATATGATGTCCTCACCATCCGGACGGATATCGCCGTGGGGGAGGAGAATATGACGCTTTTGGAAGCGCAATGTGCCGCGTTTTACAATGGTCCGGATCTGATCGAGGTATGGACGCTCCTTCCGGCAGATACCGCTTATCTCTATGACGAGCAGGCGGCGGCAGAGCTGGCGAGCGACCGGGCGGACCTTGAAGCGTTTGTTGCCAGCTTGTCTTTTCCGCCTAACGAGAATACGCAGGAAGACTGAAGGGAGCCGGGATGATGGAAACCTTGAGCATCGTGGTGCCGTGCCTGAACGAGCAGGAAGCCATCCCTTTGTTTTACAGCGCAGTTTTGAAGGAAACGGCCGGGATGGATGTGGCGTTTGAATTCTGGTTCGTGGACGACGGCAGCACCGACGGAACGCTGGATGCACTCAAGCGACTGCGCGAGCAGGATCCGCGGGTGAAATATATTTCCTTTTCCCGCAACTTCGGCAAGGAGAGCGCCATGTATGCGGGTATGGAGGCATCGGTGGGAGAGTATGTGGTCATCATGGACGTGGATTTGCAGGACCCTCCCTCGCTTCTTCCGCAGATGCTGCAGGGCATCCGTCAGGAGGGATATGACTGCGTGGCGACCCGCCGCGTGACCCGCGCGGGGGAACCGAAGGTGCGCAGCTTCTTTGCCAGAATGTTCTACCGGCTGATCAACCGCATTTCCAAGACGGAAATCGTGGACGGCGCCCGGGATTACCGCCTGATGACCAGGCAGATGGTGGATGCGATCCTTTCCATGCGGGAGTATAACCGTTTTACCAAGGGAATCTTCGGCTGGGTCGGTTTTAAGACCAAATGGCTGGAATATGAGAATGTAGAGCGCGCCAAGGGCGAGACCAAGTGGAATTTCTGGAAGCTTCTGGTATATTCCCTTGACGGTATCACCGCATTTTCCACGGCACCGCTTCTGATCGCTTCCTTTGTGGGCGTGCTGTTCTGCATCATTGCCTTTTTGATGATCATATTTATCATCGTGCGGAAGCTGATCTTCGGAGATCCGGTGTCCGGCTGGCCTTCTCTGGTGTGCATCATCCTGATGACCAGCGGCGTACAGTTTTTCTGTACGGGTATTCTGGGGCAGTATCTGGCAAAGGCATACATGGAAGTAAAACGCCGTCCGATTTACCTGGTAAAAGAGGAAATTTAAGAAAAACCGCATAAATATCCGTTTTTTATGTACGTAAAAATGTTACAAAATAGGGGTAAAATGTAACATTTTTAGTTTCTTAACTATATTTTAACGGAAAAATGTCTTTTCAAATATCGACAGCTATGATATGATTTCTCTATCAGTCACTGCAGAGGAGCAATACTCGACAAGTAAAAAGGGGGACTTGTTTTGGATATTGTTGCAGTAAAAGATTCAGAGTTAGAGAGATATGTAACCAAAATCATGTTGGAGATAGGGGTGCCGGCGCATTTGAAGGGTTATCACTATTTGCGTGATGCAATCATTTTGTCAGGGAAAGACATGGAGGTAGTAAGCAGCGTTACCAAGCTGTTATATCCCACCATCGCGAAACATTTCAAGACCACAGATCAGAAAGTGGAACGTGCGATCAGGAACGCCATTGAAGTGTCCTGGTCCAGAGGAAATGTGGAGACATTCGAAAAGATTTTTGGCTATTCTGTAGCCTCCGGAAGGACAAGA
>OLRE01003585.1_pt1 | contig 10650 bp, 8 predicted proteins | sample 1672461 | NCBI WGS metagenome assembly OLRE01 (sample SAMEA3136688, study PRJEB25190) | human gut metagenome | biome: human gut; feature: human-associated habitat; material: faeces | place: Austria | collected 2013
TGGAATCGTATTGAATGTGATATTCTATTTGATTTTTACCAGGAAAATGGAGCACCGCTTTTATCCCCCGCCTTACTGCCGAACCGAAAAGACCGATTCGCTCCTTCGAAAATCGTCTTTCGCAGAACTCCGACCGGGCAAAAGGAGTCCCCCGGACACGGATATTTCGCAGCAACGCTGCCTTCGGTTACTTCCGTTCCTTGATCTGGCCGCTGCGATAAGCCGCCAGCAGGTTCTTCAGGTCGTCGATCTGCACCTGCAACTCCTTGCCGATAGTCGTATCACGCACTGTGATCCGATCGGTCGTCGCCTCGACGATCACCTTCGTAGAGATGATGTCCTGTCCCTCCTCGACGGCCTTGACCGCCGACTCGAAAGGCTCGTGCTGCACCAGTTGCAGCCCGTGCGAATTGTAAATCAACGTGTAACCGGCGATGCCCGTTTCGGAATGGTACGCCTTGGAAAATCCGCCGTCGATCATCAGCAGCTTGCCGCCGGCCTTGATGGGACTTTCGCCCTTGCAGGTCTTCACGGGCACGTGTCCCGAAATGATATGGGATTTCTCGGGATCGAGTCCGAAAGCCGAAAGAATCATACTACACATCTTCGTATCATCCAAGTGCTTGTAATAAGCTCCCTTCTCCTCGTGGTGCGTCTTCTTGTCCTCGATCAGATAACGCTCCAGCGTCGCCATCTTGGCCTTATCGAAGAACGGGGATTCGGGGCCGCACCACAAGTACCACATGTAATCGAGCGCCATCTGCTGACTCTTGGCCCCGTTGCCACCGAAATAGGCCTCCCGGGTCAGGCGGTCCAGTTTGTCCAGCAGACTCCGTCCGGCATAGGGTTTTCCGTCCACGATGACTGTTTTGAACTCCCCTTCGTCGGTCATCGGAATCGAAGCGTGGTACATCAGGTTCGAATTGACGATCAGGTACATACTACCCTTCGAAAAGAGCAGCCGGATATGTTTCTGCAACTTGTCGCTGTTCAGGAACGAGGCCTGCAACGTACGAATAAGCTGATCTTCGCCCGGAGTCAGCTTATAAGGATCCCGGGGATCGACCGTCGGAAAGTCGGCGTCCTTCAAGGGATAATCCTTGCCGTCGATCTCGATGGTTCCCTTCTCGTAGTCGATTTTCTCCAACAAAGCCCGCCCCTCCATCTTGTATTCGGGATGGCGCTTGATCATCTGTCCCTCGATCTTGAACTGGATCACCGAAATCGCCTTGTGCATCTGGGCCATCAGCAGTACATCGCGCTCCGTAACGCCCGAATTCTGCATCACTTTGGGCTGGTAAGGCTTGCAGGGTGAGTTCTCATAAACTTCCATGGCGAAGCGGGCCAGCGGCAGCAGGTTGATGCCATAGCCGTCCTCCAACACATCGAGATTATCATAGCGGGCCGACACACGGATCACATTGGCGATCGAAGCTAAATTTCCCGCCGCAGCGCCCATCCAAAGAATGTCGTGATTACCCCACTGGATATCGTACATCTTGTACTGGGCCAGCGTATCGAAAATGAAGTGCGGACCGGGCCCCCGATCGAAAATATCGCCGATGATGTGCAGACGGTCGATCGTCAGGCACTGGATCACATTGCTCATGGCGATAATGAAAGCATCCGCCCGTCCGATCGAGATGATCGAATTAAGAATCCCGTTGAAATAACTCTGTTTGGGCGATCCCGGCGAATCGGATTCGTGGAGAAGCTCCTGAATGACATAGGAAAAATCCGGAGGCAGCATCTTGCGCACCTTCGAGCGGGTGTATTTGACCGAAACGGCCCGGCAGACCTCTGTCAGCTGGTTGAGCGTAACCTTATACCAGTCGTCCAGATTCGATTCCTTCTGCTTGATGAGTTGCAGCTTCTCGGCGGGATAGTAGATCAGCGTACAAAGCTCCGTCATTTCGGATTCGCGCAAAGTATTGTTGAAAACCTCGTGCACCTTTTGCCGGATCACGCCCGAAGCGTTCTTCAGCACGTGGCGGAAAGCCTCGTATTCACCGTGAAGGTCCGTAAGGAAATGCTCGGTACCTTTGGGAAGGTTCAGAATAGCCTCCAGGTTGATGATTTCAGTCGTAGCGTCGGCAATGGTCGGGAATTTCTCCGAAAGCAAATTGAGGAATTTCAAATCGGCCGCCGAATATGTCTTGTTCACAGATACACTCATTGCAATAAACATTTTGGGCAATTATATATTTCAATGTACCATCATCCGAGATCGCAGCATCGCAAGGGTCGCCTATTCGCAGCTTGTAGCTGCATCTGTAATGCAATTCTCCCCTACATCCCCTCTTCGGAGGGACTTGGCGCTACACTCCCAAAGAGATCCACCAAAATATATCATTGCGATATTTTTTACTAAATTAAATACTTTTCCACAAAGTGCCAAATATTTCGGACTAAATTTCTGAAATTTCCTCCGAACTACTCCTTCCCCGGCTCCGAAAGACACAAAAAAAGATTCCCGAAATTACTTCGGGAATCTTCGGTTTCGGTCAGCGGCCGAATTACAACACGCTAACGATTTTCATCGAATTTACAGCCTTCGGACACATCTTGCCCACCGAACTGAGGGCTACGGAAGCAGTTCCATTCTTCGCCTCAACATCAGGGAAGAGATCGTCCATCGAACCGAGATTAGACTCTTTCACCTCGAATCCGGGGCATCGGAAAATATTACCCGGCTCTCCATCTTCAGTCTGCGCAAAAATATAAGCATAGAACGTAGAATTCTGCGGAACTTGAGGTACAGCAACCGGGTTCATATTAACCTGATTACCCTGAGACATAATTTCAATCAGAACCTCACCATCAGACTTCTGTGAAAAATCTTCATCCGTCACCAAAATCATCCAAACATCACTGCACTCCTCGGAGAATACGGGAGAATAACGGAGGAACCAGCCACCAGCGAAAGTTTCAGGCGGATACATCGCTGAATTAATAGTCGAAGCTGCATCGCCATCGAACAACTCGACTTTCACACTCTCCGTCGTAGCCGCCGAAGGAACAAACTTCTCAGACGTAAACTCTTTCACGCTGACTTCTGTCGTCGCACGGCCATACTCATCCATACCACATACGAACACAATATAATCCGTTTCAGGCATAAGACCAGTAAACGTAAAGTCCGTATCACCTTCGAGTCTCATCTGCCTCATAAGTTCAGGCACTGACATTTGATAAGCCTGAGCAAGCTGAGTAATATAGGAAGTCATCTTCTCTTTCAGTTGCTCAGGACTGCTGCTAAACATTTGAGCATAATCCGAACTAGTCATAACATAAGAGAAGAAAGGAACCTCCTTGTCGGAAGGAATAAACTCTAACTTTATGGATGTAGACTTTATATCCTTAAGCGACCACTCGAAGGTACAATCTTGTGCTTCAAAATCAGGAAGCGCTTCCGTCCTAAATTTAGCTACAATACCATTTGCATTGATTTCACACTTGTCGTTTATACCGGCAACAACAATTGAGTACTCTGTATCCGGAGTCAATTCACTTACAGGAAAAGTCTGAGGAGTAAGACCGTACAATTGACCATTCAACGTCAACATATTGTAAATATCTTCTATAGTAGCCCCCTGAGACTGATAATTCAGCACATAATAATTGACAATACCTTTCGCAATATCATTAGGCGTATTACCCGGAATCTCGGACTCCAAGAGATCCGACTCCCAAAGCGAGGCCATGTAATATTTCCACTTGGCATTTTCGGTAATCGTCTTAATCGTCACCGTTGTGCTGTAATAAGACGTAGACTTGAACTCCACCTCATATTCGCTCAGAGCAGGATCAGTTCCGGGACCTTCACCGGTATTGCCACCACCCTTATTTTCGTCGTCGCTACAACCGGCCAACGTCGCGAATGCTGCCAAAGCAGCAAACATAAACATTTTGATTTTCATACGTATTAAAAAATTATTGGGTTTATTTATGCAAATTTCTTCGTTCCTGCACCTCAATTTACTCAAATGAAATGGTTGCAAATATACGAATTTATTTCGAATCGGCCTGAAAAATCGGATAAAAAAACAACATTTCCTCCGCTTTGCGAGCGATTCCGGCATACTCGCAGACTTTATTCACGAATAGAACGGAATAAAGGTCGCTCTTCGTATAAAAGAGATGGCTTTCTTTGAATACGGGACAACCCGATATCCTCCCGCCACCGGTTGCGGATCTCCTCCGCAGCATATCCCTCGACAATCATCCGGCACACATATTCCACCCCGCCTCGTATCGTTCTTCGAGAATCGGTCCGCCGATGAGCATTCCGTTAAGATTGGGCCGATCCGGACCAATGGCTTCCCGCTCGAAACCTACGCAGGCATCCAATCGCTCTATATAATTTTAGGTATAACACGCCCGCATCCAACCTGTTCACGCCACCTCAAACGAGTGCATCGCCTCGTCGGAAGGCCTCCGCGTGTTCCCGTCGCAGAGCGACCGGATCGGAATACCCGTCGCCGCATCGACGGAACCTCCCATGTGCTCTCCGGGATCGGCCGTTCCCCGGAATCCGTGCTCCGGAGCGAAGATTGCAGTCACATCGAATCCCCTCGCGTGAAGAATATCGATCAAATGCCGTTCGCCGATCATCGAAGTATGATTCGCAAGTAGTGTCACACGCTTCCCTGCGAGCCGGGGATAATACATCGCCGTATCGGTCGTACCGACCCGTACGGACTCCATCGGAACCGGGCTGATCGCATCCGACAGTAAATTCCGCACTGCGACGACATCTGCCGCCTGTTCGGAAGCGACAAATACGAAAAAACGGATAAACCTAAAAATATCAGTCAATCAAAAACAGAAAATTTACTATCTTTGATTAACTGAACTTATACCATATAAAAATGAAAAACCGTCTGATCCAATTTTTGCCGGTATTGCTTATCGCTTTTGTTTCTTTTGCTACACTCGGAATCGTTCAAGCCCAAAACCGTAACCCTTGTGCAGACACTCCAGAAGCAGAGCGACTACTCTCTGAACTCACTACGGCATGCTCCGAGCAGTCTTCGGAAAAAATCGAAAAATTCATCGAAAAATGGGAGCAGGAAAGCCGAACCGCGACGATATACGACACAAACGATAAGCTAACAACAACTGTTTATCAACTTTTGGACTACCTAATGGAAAAAATATTATTTCAATAACAAAGAACTCGCCCCGAACAAACAGGGACGGATCGTCAACGGCAACATGGTTTTTCCGGGAGAAGTTCCCGTCTATATTTTAAGTGACGAAGAATACCTCGATTGTTTCCGTCCTGAAGACTTATCGTCGCATCGATGGTTTTCCCAAATGGATTATACACCGCAACGAATCATCAAAGGGTACCGTCCCTGCAATGCGCCTCAACAAATTCGGTTCTTAAAACTCATTCCATCTTACAAAAAAGCCATTGACAGTTTTATCGACTCCGAAGTCAAAAAGTCGAAAAGCTTTATTTATTCACAACATGCTCTCAACTTTTATACAAGTAAATTTCCCGTGTGCTATTCATCCTTTTTACATTATCCGAATCCACGATCATCACCCTACTTCAGCTATATCGTAATAAACACTTCACTCACGGAAGCTATCATCCAATGCGACTACGGATTCTGGGGTGAAACGGACGCCCTGCAAAAAAAGAATGGAAAATGGGGACCCGCAGCAGGAAATACGATTTCGATCCATTCGATCGAATAAGACAAACTTAAAACAAGGGGGGGGGAGAAAATAAAATTTTCGCCCCTGCAATATTCTCACATCCCCACGCTTACGCCTGTCCGCCGAACTCCATCAGGTAGGCCTTGATGAATTCGTCCAGGTCGCCGTCCATCACCCCCTCGACATCCGAGGTCTGGACTCCCGTGCGATGATCCTTCACCCGTCGGTCGTCGAAGACATAGGAGCGGATCTGCGAACCCCATTCGATGCGTTTTTTCGTAGCTTCGAGCGCCTGCTGCGTGGCCATGCGCTTGTCCAGCTCCCGCTGGTAGAGTTTCGACTTGAGGATGCGCATGGCATTTTCGCGGTTCATCAACTGCGAGCGGGTTTCCATATTCTCGATCAGATACTCGATCGGCTCGCCCGTATCGGCATCCTTGCCGTGATAGCGCAACCGGACCGCCGTTTCGACCTTATTGACGTTCTGGCCGCCCGCACCGCTCGACCGGAAGGTGTCCCACTCGATGTCCGCAGGATTGACCGTGATTTCGATCGTGTCGTCGATCGCCGGCGACACGAACACCGACGCGAAAGTCGTCTGCCGCTTGTTATTGGCGTTGAACGGCGACAGGCGCACCATGCGGTGCACGCCGTTTTCGCTCTTGAGGTAGCCGTAGGCGTATTCGCCCTCGAATTCGAGCGTGCAGGACTTTACACCTACCTCCTCGCCAGCCTGATAGTCGAGCACCTTGACCTTGTAGCCGTGCGCCTCGCCCCAGCGGGTGTACATGCGCAGCAGCATCCCTGCCCAATCGAGTGCTTCCGTGCCGCCCGCACCGGAGTTGATGTCCATGATAGCGCCCATACGGTCCTCGTCGCGACGCAGCATGTTGCGCAGTTCGAGTTCCTCGATGCGGTGCATCGCACGCGCGTACTGCTCGTCGAGCTCCTGCTCGGTCACCACGCCCTCCTTGACGAATTCCGGCATCAGCCGCAGGTCCTCGACCTCCTTGACCACAGCATCGTACTCCTCGACCCACGCCTTGATTCCCGCCACGCGGCGCAACTGTTCGCGGGCCTTGTCGGGATTATCCCAAAAGCCCGGAACCTGCGTCTTCTCCTCCTCGTTCTGGAGTTCTATTCTTCGCTGGTCGATGTCAAAGACACCTCCCCAACGTATCCTGACGTCTTATAGCCTCTTTAATCTGTTCTGCAAGTACCATATTTTCCGATTGATTTTTACAGGCCGGAATCGTGCAGGCTCTTCCGCAAGAATCACCGTCCCGCCTGTTTTTTCCAACAAATGTAAATAAAATTTCCGGGTTTCGGAAATAGGAACCGGACTCGTCGTCAATAAAAACGATCCCGCCCCGGACGGCTCTGTTCGAAAAAAGTCGGACACCCAAACCCTTCAGATCGCTTCGGGCAACGAGCTATCGACCGTTATCACGGATCAAAGACCGAAAATACGCTCCGTCGCACCGGCACCGACCGTCCGAAAACCGTTTCCTTTATTCCTTTCCAAAACCGCCCCGCGCATCCCTGCGATTATGCCGAACACGCTCAAAGCCGCCGACTACCGCCCGGACAGGTTCATCTTCAGTTTGCGCTCCGCAAACTCCCGGATAAAGTCGGCCGTACCTTCGATCCCCAGCACCGAGGAATCGATGCAGAGATGGTAGGTCGCGGCTTCGCCCCACTTGCCGCTGCTAAAATAGTCGTAATAGGAAGCCCTGCGGGTATCCGTACGCTCCATCTGCGCTTCGGCCTCTTCGGGCGTTACGTTCTCCTGCTCGCAAAGGCGGCGCACCCGATCTTCCGGGGCCCCCGTAACGAAAACATTCACCGCGCGGGGATGATCCCGCAGGATATAGTCGGCACAACGGCCCACGAAAATACACGATTCCCGCGAGGCGATGTCACGGATCACGTCGCTCTGTATCTTGAACAGCGCCTCGCTGCTCAGCACATCGGTCACACTCCCCTCTTCACTTGCAAAAGGCATGCGCAGATAACCGATCAGCGAGGAAAAGAGGCTCCTCGACTTCTTCTCGTCGGCCTGCTCGAAAAGTTCCGTGCAGAGGCCGCTCTGCTCGGCCGCCAGATTGATCAACTGCTTGTCATAGACGTGTACGCCCAGACGACGCCCCAGCGCCTCGCCGACGGCTTTGCCGCCGCTGCCGAGCTGACGGCCTATATTGATAACGAACTTATCCTGTTCCATAGTGCAACGGTTTTTATTCATTCACTCTGCGATCGTTTTCGACTTCGGCTTCCGAAATCTCGCCTCTCCCCGCAGCGGCCTTGGCCTTGAACTTCCGGAATTGGTAAAACAGCATGACACCGGCAACCAGCGAAGCCAGGAAATCCGACAGCGGCATCGAACACCATACGCCCCAACTACCGTCCCAGGGCGTCAGCTCGTCGAAGATGCGGGGCAGGAAAATCAGACCCGGCATCAGGAAAAGCAACTGCCGCGACAACGAAAGGAAGATCGCCTTGCCCGCCATGCCGATACTCTGGAAAAAGTTGGTCGTCACCATCTGGAAACCGATGATCGGGAAGCAGAAGAAGACGATGCGCATACCCTCGGCCGAAAGACGGACCAACTCCGGATCGTCCGTAAAAACCGACACCGCCAGGCGCGGCACCAATTCGCCGATCAGGAATCCGAGCGTGGTGACGCAGGTAGCGCCGATGATCGTCAATTTCAGCACCCGATCCACCCGGTCGAACTGCCGGGCACCGTAATTATACCCCGCAATGGGCTGCATACCCTGATTGATGCCCATGACGATCATCACGAAGAAGAATCCCAACCGATTGACGATACCTAAGCACCGATATTGAGATCGCCGCCGTACTCCTTGAGCCCCTTGTTGATCAGAATCACGATGAAACAAGCCGCAAGGTTCATCAAGAAAGGCGACATGCCGATAGCCAGCACATTACGCACGATCTTGCCTTTCAGCCGGTAGATGCCGCGCCGGAAATGCAGCAGCTCGTTCCTGTCCGAAAAGATGCGGAACTGCCAGACGAGCGCGAGTATCTGCGCCAGCACGGTCGCAATGGCCGCGCCGCGAATGCCCCAGCCGAAGCCGAAGATGAACAGCGGGTCGAGAATCGCATTGATCGTCACCGTCAGGATCGTGGCGTACATCGCCTTGCGCGGGTACCCGGCGGCACGCAACACGGCGTTCAGCCCCAAATACATGTGTGTAACGACGTTGCCCCACAGAATGACGGACATATACTCCCGGGCATAGCCGATCGTCGCATCGCTGGCTCCGAAAAAGTAGAGAATCGGATCGAGAAAAACCAGCGTCAGCAACCCGAAAGAGATTCCGATAATCAGGTTGAGCACCACGACATTCCCCAGAATCCGCTGGGCCGTTTCGTAATCCCGCTGCCCCAGGCGCATCGACACCAACGTCGCGGCGCCCACACCCACCAACGAACCGAACGCCGCCGCGAGGTTCATCAGCGGGAACGTCAGAGCCAGCCCCGAAATGGCCAGCGCCCCCACGCCGTGCCCGATAAAGATGCTGTCCACCATGTTATACAGCGACGAGGCGGTCATCGCGATAATGGCCGGCACGGCATATTGAACGAGCAGCTTGCGGATACGCTCGGTTCCCAGCTCCATCGCCGCTCCTTTTACTTCACTCATACACAAATCCTCCCTTCAATAATTATTCGGCGCACGAAACGGCTGCGACGGTCTTTCCGCCCCGGCAACCGCCCGCACGATCCAAACACACCGTTCCCGTCCGGAATACACCGAACAGGAACGATCGATTTATCAATACATTAATTAAAACGACGAAACGCTACTCGATCTCCCAGTCGCAGCCGTCCTTGCGGTCCTTGACCCGGATACCGATGGCCGTAAGCTCATCCCGGATCTTATCCGACAGCGCCCAATTCTTCTCGGTCTTGGCCATCTGCCGCAGGTCGAGAAGCATGTTCACCAACGGCGTGACCAGATCCTTGCCGCCGGCCGAAGCCGCCTTTTCGTCGCGCAACCCCAGAATATCGAACACATAACGACGGACAATCTCCCGGAGCTTCTCCAGATCGGCCGCCGTGATCCGCTGCTGCCCCTCGACCAACTGATTGATGATGCGCACCCAATCGAACAATGCGGAAATCGCCATCGGCGAGTTCAGGTCGTCGTCCAACGCTTCGCGGCAGCGGGTTTCGAGCTCCGCAGGATCCACCGTGGATTGCTCCGAGGGCTTGATCTTGTCGAGCGCCTCGACAGCCTTCATCAGGCGGTCGAGTCCCTTTTCGGCGGCTTGCAGCGCCTCGTTCGAAAAGTCGAGCGTCGAACGGTAGTGAGCCTGTAATACGAAGAAACGGATCGTCATCGGCGAATAGGCCTGCGTCAGCAACTTATGATTGCCCGTGAAAAGCTCCTCGAGCGTGATGAAGTTGCCGAGCGACTTGCCCATCTTCTGACCGTTGATCGTAATCATGTTGTTGTGCACCCAGTACTTCGCCGAATCGTGTCCCAGCGCGGCGGTCGACTGCGCGATCTCGCACTCGTGGTGCGGGAACATCAGGTCCATGCCGCCGCCGTGGATGTCGAAACGCTCCCCGAGGTAGCGCGTGGACATCGCCGAGCACTCCATGTGCCAGCCGGGGAACCCGTCGCTCCACGGCGAAGGCCAGCGCATGATGTGTTCGGGCGACGCCTTTTTCCACAGCGCGAAGTCGCAGCAGTTGCGTTTGTCGCACTGCCCGTCCAGCGCGCGCGTGTTGGCCACGATGTCTTCCAGATTGCGCCCCGAAAGGACGCCGTAGCGGTGGTCGCGGTCGTACTTCTCCACATCGAAATAGACCGATCCGTTCGACTCGTAGGCGTAACCCGCATCGAGAATCTTCTGCACGAAGGCCTCCTGCTCGATGATATGCCCCGAAGCCCGCGGCTCGATCGAGGGGCTGAGCACGCCCAGCGCATCCATCGCCCGATGGTAA
>OLRE01003588.1_pt1 | contig 10648 bp, 8 predicted proteins | sample 1672461 | NCBI WGS metagenome assembly OLRE01 (sample SAMEA3136688, study PRJEB25190) | human gut metagenome | biome: human gut; feature: human-associated habitat; material: faeces | place: Austria | collected 2013
ACAGCTTTCCGAAGCTGCCGCCTATGGGGAGCAGTACAAAAAATGGAGCTATGACAGCTTACCCATTCTGCCGCAGGAATGGCAGTACACCGTAGCCGCCGACAAGGGAAAACAATTCAAAATCTTGAAAGACCTCATGCACCGCGCCGACGTTTCGGAAGTCGTGAACGCCTGCGACGCGGGGCGCGAGGGAGAATTGATTTTCCGCTTTGTCTATCATCAAGCGGGCTGCAAGAAACCCTTTACCCGTCTTTGGATTTCCTCTATGGAAACGGACGCAATTCGAAGCGGCTTTGAACATCTGAAGGACGGGCGCGGGTATGACACCCTCTATCATTCCGCACTATGCAGGGCAAAGGCTGACTGGCTTATCGGTATCAATGCGACCCGCCTTTTCTCCTGCCTGTATGGAAAGACCTTGAACGTGGGACGTGTGCAGACCCCGACCTTAAAAATGCTTGTAGACCGGGACGCTGCCATTACAAACTTCAAGAAAGAAACCTACTATCATGTGCGCCTTATGCTCCCCGGCGCAGAAGCGGCAAGCGCGAAGATCTGCGCCGCTGATGAAGCGGGCAAACTGAAAGCAGCCTGCGAAGCGTCGGCGGCTGTCTGTACTTCCCTTGTGAAAGAAAAGAAAACCATTGCCCCGCCGAAGCTCTTTGACCTTACCAGTTTACAGCGGGAAACAAACCGTATTTACGGGTACACGGCAAAGCAGACCCTTGACCTTGCACAGACCCTCTATGAAAAGAAGCTCTTGACCTATCCGAGAACGGACAGCGCATTTCTGACCGATGACATGGGAGAAACAGCGACGGGCATTATCGCGCTGCTATGCGGGAAGCTGCCCTTTATGGCGGGCATTTCCTTTACGCCGGAAGTTTCCCGCGTTCTGAACAGCAAAAAGGTATCAGACCACCACGCAATCATTCCCACTATGGAGCTTGCAAAGGCTGACCCGGACGCGCTGCCGGAAAGCGAGAAGAATATCCTTACCCTTGCGGGGGCGCGTCTGCTTTTTGCCACCGCCGAGCCGCATATTTATGAAGCGGTTACGGCGGTTTTCTCATGCGCCGGGACAGACTTCACCGCAAGGGGAAAGACCGTACTTGCGGAGGGTTGGAAAGAGCTTGAACGCAGATACCGGGCGACGCTGAAAGATAAGCCCGAAGCGGAGGACGGGGAAAATGCAGACGTGACGCTGCCGGAGCTTTCCGAGGGACAGGGCTTTCCTAACCCCGCCGCAAAAGTAACGGAGCATACCACAACGCCGCCGAAGCCCCACAGCGAAGCAAGCCTTTTGTCGGCTATGGAACGCGCCGGGAACGGGGACACCGACCCGGACGCGGAACGCCGGGGGCTTGGCACTCCCGCCACCCGCGCCGCCGTCATTGAAAAACTGGTAAAGGGCGGCTTTGCAGAGCGCAAGGGGAAGCAGCTTATCCCCACGCAGAACGGAGCCGCCCTTATATCAGTCTTGCCGGATATGCTCACTTCCCCGCAGCTTACCGCAGAATGGGAAAACAATCTGACGCAGATAGCAAAGGGAGCCGCAGACCCCGGCGAATTTCTGTCCGGCATTGAAGCTATGGCGCGGGAGCTTGTGCAGACACACGCCGCAGCACTGGACGGGAAAAAGGATTTGTTCCGGGAGGAAAAGCCCTCTGTCGGCAAATGCCCCCGTTGCGGTTCCCCCGTCCATGAGGGGAAGAAAAACTATTATTGCAGCAACAAAGAATGTGCCTTTGTCATGTGGAAGAATGACCGCTTTTTCGAGGAACGCAAGACCGCTTTTTCCGCGAAGATTGCCGCCGCGCTCCTTAAATCCGGCAAGGCGAATGTGAAGAAGCTCTACTCCCCGAAAACAGGCAAGACCTACGACGGAACTATCGTTCTGGCTGACACTGGCGGGAAATACGTCAACTACCGTATCGAAGTGCAGAAGAACTAAAAACTTGAATAGCAAGCATAGGAAGCGGGTACCCACTTCCGTAAATCCCCGTTACGACGCTGACGCGCCGGACGGGGATTTTGCTTGTTGGGAAGTTTCCCAAACCCTCTTTTGCGGAGGGCTTCACCCTCTAAAAATTTTCAAAAATATTTGGCAGAAATGCGGGCGTACCCGTAGTAGACCATGCAGCCAAAAAATGCAGCTTATGACGCTGCCGCAGAGAAAGGAGGTTTTTCACTATGGCAAGTTTACGGGACACCGTAAAGGACTATCAAGACGAGCTTAGGGACGGTATCGCATGGGTGGCGTTCTGGAAACAGGGGCGTTCATGGAACGCGGAATATTTTCATCTTGATATGGACGATACGCTCTACCCGGAGGACAGGAGCCGGTTAGAGGAAATAAAAAGCATTGACCCCGCCGCCGTTATCTTAAACGGCTACTATTGCGGGCATTTAGGCGAGGACATGAGCCTTGACGAGCTGACCGCCGGAGTGCGTTACCACTACGAAAACAGCATGAACGACATTGACGGTTTTATCGGGGCGCATGACGACAGGCTTCCCCCGGAGGTTATCGAGGAAGCGAGGGCAGCCGCCCATGAAGCGGGGCTTCCCTTTTCCGAAAAGCCCTACCGGGACGGGGAGGATTTTAACCCCTATGTATTTGACGGGAGCATGAGCATTGAGGATTTTGAGCTTATGCACCGCATGATTGAAAAAGAAAGGAGCGAGCAAATGGACGAATGGAAAACAGGTTATTCCTCATACGACCGCGACAGACTGGACGCCGCCGACAAGATGAAGATTGAGCGCGGTATCTATTTTGAAACGAAAGACGCGGATATTTCCCCGCTGACCGCCTTACCCCTTGCCGAGCTTATGAAGCTGCGGGAGGAAAGCGCGGCTGCGGAGCAGACCGTATTTGAAAATCTAAAAGTACAGGCTTCCGCATGGGAGGAACAGGCGGGAAAGACCCTGCTATTTGACAAGGCGATTGAGTATGCGAGAATACCCGAAGTGAAGCATACGGCGAACAAGTGGCAGGACGAGGACAACGACCGCCACACCATCAGCAACCGGGTATATAAAATGAGCTACCATGTTTACGAAAATACCCGTTACGACAAGGCAGCACAGAAGTCTATCCCGTATTCCTATACGCTGTCTTGGAACGTCTACACCAACAGCCCCCACGGATACGGACAGGCGAAAATCGCCGGACAGGACAGAAAGGTATTTGCTGACCGGGCAGCTATGGAAAAATATCTGAATGGGCGTATCAAGGCGTATGAAAAACTTTTTACGGAAATCTCCCCGGCTATCCCGCAGGAATACGCGGAGCAGTTTAAGGTAAACGGGCAGCTCTTACCGGGCTATACCGTAGAGGGCGAGGAAATCAAGCAGCCCGCTGCCGACATTCCCGCCGCTGCACCGAGAACCGAACCGGGACAGGATACGGAACAGTTTGCAATCCTTATTGACAGCCGCACCCGTTTTGAAACGGGAGAACCGGGCGGCTGCTGGTTATCCATGCCCGTCACAAAGGAAGAACTTCACGAAGCCATGCAAAGCGTCGGCATTACCGCAGACAATCCGCAGGAATTTTTCATTCACGGCTACTCTGACCGGGAGGACAGACACATTGCCCTGCCGTATGGCATGGTATGCGCGGCACAGGTGGACGAGCTGAATTTCCTTGCGGCACGACTGGAAACCCTTGACGCTTCCGGGATTACCGCGCTGAACGCCGCCACGCAGCGCAGGAATGGTTTTGAGAATATCGGGCAGCTCATTGACTTTACCTATAACGAGGACTTTTTCGTGCATATCCCCGAAGTACATAATCTCCGCGAATTGGGCGATTATTACCTTAACAAATCCGGCATGGTGCAAATGCCCGCTGAATGGAAAAACAGCATTGACCTTATCGCCTTTGGACGAAACGCCGCCGCACAGGAAAAAGGCAGCTTTACGGAATACGGCTACCTTGTGGAAAGCGGCGACGCATGGGAGCAGCACTTTGAGGGGCGCGATGTGCCGGAGGACTACCGCATTATGAGCTACCCGCAGCCAACCGTCGAACTGGACGCAGCCCCGGCAGTACAGGCGACTGTTCCCGAAGCAACGCCGCAGGAGCCGCGCCCGGTTATCCCTATCGTGCTGACGAGCGAGAAGCCCGCCGAAAAGCTCAAAGAGATTACCGACCGTCTGGAACAGGGTATTGCGGAACTCTTTGACAGCGAGCGTTACCGGGAATATCTGAAAGTCATGTCAAAATTCCATAATTACAGCTTCCGAAACACCGTCCTTATCGCCATGCAGAAGCCGGACGCTTCCCTTGTGGCGGGCTTTTCCGCTTGGAAGAACAACTTTGAACGAAACGTGATGAAAGGGCAAAAGGGAATTAAAATCATTGCTCCGTCACCCTATAAAATCAAACAGGAAATGCAGAAAATCGACCCGCACACGCAGAAGCCCGTTATCGGCAAGGACGGGAAGCCCGTCACCGAGGAAAAGGAAGTCACCATACCCGCCTACAAGGTGGTATCCGTCTTTGACGTTTCCCAGACCGAGGGAAAGGAGCTGCCGGACATTGCGGTTGACGAGCTGACAGGCGACGTTGACCGCTACAAGGATTTTTTCGCAGCCCTTGAAAAGACTTCCCCCGTTCCTATCGCCTTTGAGAATATCGAGGGCGGCTCTCATGGCTACTACCACTTGGAGGACAAGCGCATTGCTATCAACGAGGGCATGAGCGAATTACAGACCTTAAAGACCGCTATTCACGAAATCGCCCATGCGAAGCTGCACGACATTGACCTCAACGCGCCAAAGGACGAGCAACCCCGCGTTGACCGCCGCACCCGCGAAGTCGAAGCGGAAAGCGTCGCCTATACCGTCTGCCAACATTACGGGCTTGACACGTCGGACTACTCTTTCGGCTATGTCGCCGGGTGGAGCAGCGGGCGGGAGCTGTCCGAGCTGAAAAGCTCCCTTGAAACGATACGCAGCGCAGCCGCCGAGATTATCAATTCCATAGACGCGAATTTTGCGGAGCTGCAAAAGGCACAGGACAAGGAGCAGACCGCCGGACAGGAGCAGCCCACCAGAGAGGGACAGGAAGCCGCGCCGGAGAAGCCGGATCCGGAAGCAGCCGCACCGGGAAAATCCGGCGCACAGGAAAAAGCGGGCGCAGCCCCGAAAGAAGCCTTTACCCCGGAAACGATTTACAGAGTGCGCCGGAACCCTTACAGCGACAGCCGGGAAAACAGCTACCTCTTGCAAGCCTATGTGACACAGGAGAACGGGCGGGCGAAAATGGGCGACGTGCTTTATACGGGAACGCCGGAGAAATGCCGCGAGCTTATGGGGCAGCTCAAAAGCGGCGAGCTGACCGAGGGCGACGTGAAGCAGCTTTACGCAAAGGCACAGGAAACGGCGCAGACCGCCGGACAGGACAAAGACACCTTTTCCATTTACCAGATAAAGGGCGGGGACGAAACAAGGGATTTCCGCTTTGAGCCATACGACCGCCTGCAGGCGGCGGGAAATGTGGTTGACAGGGCGAACTATGAGCTTGTCTATTCCGCGCCCCTTGCGCCGGGGACTTCCCTTGAAGATATTTATACCCGTTTCAATATCGACCACCCCAAAGACTTTAAGGGACACAGCCTTTCCGTTTCCGACGTGGTAGTGCTTCATCAGGACGGACAGGACGCGGCGCATTTCGTTGACAGTGTAGGTTTTCGGGAAGTGCCGGAGTTTTTACAGGAGCAAAAGCAGCTTACCCCGGACGACTTGGAAACGGGCGAAACTGTCAAGACACCGAGGGGGACTTTCCATGTGACCGCCATGAGCCGGGAGCAGATAGAAGCCGCCGGATATGGCTTTCACCACCAGTCGGACGACGGAAAGTATCTGATTATGGGGAACGGGACGCGGGCGTTTGCTGTTGCCGCAGAGCAGCCGGAAAAGGCAAACCCCTTGAAGCATATCGAGGACACCGTAGAGCAGAACGACAACAACTTTGACGGTATCATCAACAACACCCCTACCGTTGACGAACTGGAAGCAAAGGTTAAGGCGGGAGAAACAATTTCCCTTGTTGACCTGGCTAACGCGGTCAAAGCCGACAAAGAGCGCGGCAAGGAAGCGAAGCCGGAAAAGAAGCCCTCTATCCGGGCGCAGCTTAGGGCTGACAAGGAAAAGGCGCAGAAGAAAAACGCAAAGCAGAAGTCACAGGACTTGGAAAGGAGCTGACCCATGCCGGAACAGAGCAAATTTGAAAACATGGATTTGTTTGCTTCCCTTGAAGCGATTATGAAGCAGAACACAGGCTTTTACCAGAGCGACTTAGACATTGACAAAGAGATTATCGCAAAGGCGGCGGCAAGCCCCCACAGGGAGGACAAGACCCTTTTGTGGTTCTGCCGCCCGTCCGGGACGCATTGCTTCCGGGAGCGCGACGTTTTCCTCAAAGACACCGCGCCCCACAACACATGGCGTTTCTACATGGAGCAGACAAGCGACCGCGTTCTTGCCTATGCAATCGAGCTGACGGGAAAGGAGCGCGGGAAAATCAAGGGCAATCTGTACGAACTGGACTACGCTAAACATTATGAGCGCGTCAAGGAAAAGGAGCTGCCCGCCGATACGGTGAAGCTGATTTATGAGCATGGGGAAAGGGTACAGGAAGCCGGGAGATATTTTGACGGAACCCCAGACCCGCAGCTTGGGAAATTTGAACGCTTTGAAGCCGTACCCAACGACCCGGACGCGCTGCAATCGCTCTTACAGGAAGAACGGCGCAGCCGGGAGCAGCTTTCGCCGGGGGATTTCAAGGCGCATATTGCCGCTTTGCGGGACGGGCTGATTGAAACGGAAGCGCGGCGCATTGTGCGGGAAATGAAGCGGCATTACGAGCCGAACAGCCCGAACAAGACCCATTTCATGGCAGAGCTTTCCCCGGCGTTCATGCGGCTTGCAGCCACAAAGGACACTGACCGCCTTTTCTCCATGCTGCCCTACAAGACCCTTTCCTTTTCCAAAATCGAGGGCAGACATGGGACGTATGCGCTGATTGACAAGGGGGAGAACCGGGACAGGGAGATAAGGAAGCCCCGCCCCTCTATCCGGGCGCAGCTTAAAGCAGACAAGGCAAAGACCGCCCCGAAAAAGGCGGCGGCAAAAACAAAAAATCACGATATGGAGGTATGAGCATGATTAGACTGACTGTTGAAGAAACAAACCTTTTGAGCATTTACAACGAGGGCGGCAAGCGGGCTTTGATTGAGAATGTCAACGCCGCGCTGCCCTACATGGACGCGGATATGCGGGAGCTTGCAAAGCGCACCCTTTCCAAAGTGGACGCTTTGACCGAAGCGGAATTTGCAGAGCTTCCCATTTACGCCGCTGATGAAGTATGAACGGGGTTAAGCGGCTGACGCCGCCCCAGAGCCGGAAAGTCAACGCCCTTGTGCGCCGGACGTGCTGCAATTATGATAACGGGAACTGTATCTTACTGGACGACGGGGACGAGTGCGTATGTCCGCAGCTCATTTCCTATTCGCTTCTCTGCAAGTGGTTCCGGGTTGCGGTGCTTCCCGCCGACAGGCTGCTTTATGCGGAGCTTTACCAGACAGGGGATAAGAAGAAATGTACCGAGTGCGGCGCGTTCTTTGCGTCAACCTCTAACAGTGTCAAATACTGCCCCGTCTGCCGGAAGCGTATCACCCGCAGACAAGCCGCCGAGCGCATGAGGAAAAGACGCGCCCCTGTTACGCAGTAGGCGCGGAAAATCCCTTGATTTACAGGGCTTTCCGGGCGTGAAAATCGGATAGGCGATACTTTATACCTTTACCCCCAAAAATGGCGTTCTACTGCGTAACATTCACGAAAACAGCACCCATAAAAAGACAGGGCGCGGAAGTCATATACTGGCTTCCGCGCCCTGTTCTTTTTTTGCCTATCTGACATTTCCCTTTTCCATTTCTTCAAGCGGGAACTGCGGGAGGGCTTCTATCAGCTTCTTTGTGATAGACTGGCGCATATCTTCGTTGATTTCCTGTTTCGTGCTTCCGTCCGGCTGTCTGACCGCTACCGTCGATAGCCTGTCGATTTCGTCCTTGTAGCACTCCACGACTTTCTCCACCGCCCATTTTTCCCCGGCAACGGCGGCGCGTATGGTTTCATATTCCGGCATTTTCTGGTTTTCCATGCTCAACGCTCCTCTGCTTTTTGATAGCCCTATCATAGCACAGCGGCGGGGATTTTGCTATCCTTATCCGCGCTCTGTTCCCTTTTCCCGTTCCGGCTGCCTGTCTGCCTGTAAAATGCTGTCAATGTTCTGCTTGATAATATCGTATTCCCGGACTTTCTTTTTCAGCTTCCCATAGTCGGCATAAAGGGCTTCTTTCTGCGCTTGGAGGGCTTCATACTCCGATTGCAGCGCGGCGAGGTTCGGGAGCTTCGCAATGCCCGCCGCTTTCAGTGACCTTACGGCGGCTTCATGGAGGATAATTGCCTGTTCCTGTCCGGCGCGGTACTTCTCCCTGTTCCTTGCCTTGCGGTATGCGTCATAGACAGGCTTTGTCTTTTGATAGGTGGAAACATTCTTGATAAGCACCGCCATTTCCGCAAGCCGCTTTTCGGCGTTCTTCAATGCGTCTGCCGCCTGTCCGCTTTCCGCTGCCATTTCCTCAATCCGGCTGACTAAATCCGCGTACTGTTCAATCTTATGTTCCGTCAAGAAATTCATGGTCTTTGCTGCCTGTTTCAGATTGTGGATTTTCGCCCACTGTTCATAGCCCTTACTCTGCGCCGCCTTGATACTGTTCTCAATGTCGATAAGCAGCGAAACGCCGCGCTGCTCTCTGGGGGCTTTCGCCGCCTTTGCCCGTCTGCCCGCTATCCGTTCCCTTATGGCTTCCTCTGTATAGTCTGCGCCGAGGGTTTTAAGGCGGGTGAAGCGTTCCTGTCCGGGGGCGCGGCATGACACATATTTCCCCGGCTTTATCTCATAGCCCGCCGCCTGTAACCGCTGCAACAATTCCTCAAAACTGGAAACTTGGGGGATAAGCGCGTCAACGGCAATCTTTAGCTTGCCTTTCCAACTTGTACCCGTCTTTTCTGCCTGGTACTCCGCATAGCTCTTTCCCTTGCTGCCCTTGCCGGGGACGACAACGGACAAACCATTCTCCCGGCACAGCTTGTCGCTCATGTTCCGTATGCCGTAATAGCTCCTTTTGTTGGAATTATATTTGCGGTGGTCTACGAAATTTACGGCGCAGAAAATAATGTGATTGTGGACGTGTCCTTTGTCAATGTGCGTCGTGAGTACATATTCATGCTGCCCCTTTGTTACCGCGTCGGCAAGCTGCTTTCCGATTTCATGGGCTTTCTGATAATCGACTTCCCCCGGCTCAAAGGACTGTATCAGATGAAAGGCTAAATTGTTCCCCTTTTGGAGTGCTTGGGACAAGGTATATTCAAATTCAATATCTGCCGTTTCATAGGAGCAGCCGAAAGAGGACACAAGCATTTTTCCGTCCGTCTTGTCCGGGTTTTCGATATAGTCAAGGGCTTTGCTTAGAGTGCTTTTAATAGGCTTAATCTTTGTAACCGCCATATCTCCGCAAGCACCCCCTTTATTTCCTCTATGTCCTCTTGGTATGCGTTCCCCGTCGCGTTTACGCGGCGTGCTATCTGGTTGACGTTGACACCGATTTTCTGTATCTCTGCGGTCATTGCCTTTATATCGGCATGGTCTATCTGAATGATATACCCGTCAATGGCAATCTTCCGCAGATATGCCGCCATGTTCCGGGTGGGTACGAGCTTCATTTTTTCCAGTATTAAATCCCGTTCCGCTTCCGTCACTCTGAATTTGATTTGCACCGTTCTTTTGCGTCCGTTCATGTATTCGCTCCTTTCCTTTCCGTTCCGAGGGTTTGGGACACTTCCCAACAAGCAATTTTCAACCGACGCGCCGCAGCGCAGGAGGGCGAAAATACGGAAAGGGTACCCCTTTCCTATGCTTGCTAAGAAACTTTCTCCCTTTATCCCTACTACATGGAAAATCTGATTTTGCCAAAGCAGGACAAAAGAAAAACGCCGCAAACTGCGACGTTTCAAACTGCTTTTTCTATGAAGAAACGAGGGAACTTTATTCCCCCGTTATTTCGTTGTTGGCTTCCTCAATCCCTTTTGCGGTAGCTGACAGGATTTTCAAATCCTTTTCGCTCATGCCGTTGAGCATGGTATCAAGCTGACGGCGGCGTGTGGACTTTTCCTGTTCCCGTTCCGGGAAAAAGAACTGGTCTACCGATACGTCAAGCAGGGTTACAAGCTCATACAAAATCTGCAAACTTGGGTGCTGCCCGCTGTTTTCAATGGACGCGATATATCGCGGCGCAATGTTCAGCTTATCCGCTAACTGGTTGCGGGAAATTCCCTTTGCTTTTCTTGCCGCTTTGATAGCCTGTCCGAAAGCCTTAAAATCAAACTTTTCTTTGCTCTGCTTCATAATCATTTCACCCAACTACATTGTATATTTCATCTCTCTTTCAAGATATGATTACACACATCATAGTATGGATAGAAATAGAGCATATCATGTACTTGCTATTATTCGGTTATCCGAGTATAATTATATTGATAATGTTTGAAGAAAGGACGGTTACGATATGGAATA
>OLRE01003593.1_pt1 | contig 10636 bp, 9 predicted proteins | sample 1672461 | NCBI WGS metagenome assembly OLRE01 (sample SAMEA3136688, study PRJEB25190) | human gut metagenome | biome: human gut; feature: human-associated habitat; material: faeces | place: Austria | collected 2013
TTCCCGGCTCTTGACTTGGGGAAAATGAGGATTTTCAAATAGAAACCGCCCGGACGGGGAGTGGTATCGTCAGGGCGGCTGTTATCGCAAGATTTCTGTTTTTTCCGGCTCTTGACCGTCAGACATAAATTAGCTCATGCTATGTGTTCTCCTTTCTGCTCGGCGGCAGGGGGCAGCTGCTTGGCTTGCTCTTGTTCCTGCTGCGCTTTCCATTGTCTGCGTTTCTTTTCCATATAGCGTCGATTGTATTCTGCTTTTTTTGCTCGGCGGCGTTCCTGTTCCGCTAACGCGGCCTTTTCTTCCTCGGTCAGTTTCACTTCCTTGTGAGGGATGTCCACCTTACCAACAAAATTAAAGAAAATTTCAATTTCCTGCGTTCTGCTTGCTCCTTTGCCCTGGGCTTGGTGGACGAGGATTTTTTCTACAAACTCATTTATCATGGCAGGGGTCAACTCGGAAAAGTCTGTATATTTTCTGACAAGGGAAAGAAACTTTTCGGCGTTGATGGTTTCCCTGCTTATGCGTTCAAGTTCCTGTTGGTCTTGGGAAATGATTTCTGTCAAATCGCTTAACTCGGCCTCAAAATCGCTGAGCATTTGTTCAAAAATGGTATCGGAAAGTCGGCCACTTACATTGTCCTCATAGAGCTTTCGGATTAGGCGGGTCAGTTCATCGGTACGCTTCTCGTTGCGCTGCTTCCGCTGGCGAATGGCTCTTGCAGCTTTTTCCTGCCTGGCCTCGGAAGCGGAGCAGACCTGTGCCATAAACTCGGCTTCACTGCTCAACGCATAGTCACAAACGCCCTTGATGGCTTCCAACAAAAGCTCGTTCACAACAGCAGTACGAATAAGGTGCGTCGTGCAGTATTTATCATAATGCTGGTTGCCCAAATCATAACGGGAACAGTTGTACTCGTCACGATCCGGGCGCTTTTTCCCGTTGGGTCTGCCCGCCCAGTCACGCGCGTTTCCGGCCTTGCCCCTGTGGTTATACATCTTTGCACCGCAATCCGCGCAAAACATCAAGCCGGTTAGTGGATTGGCCTTTCCTATGCTGTCTGTCCGGCGAATGGTTTTCCGTAGAGTTTGTACGCGTTCCCATGTTTCCTTGTCGATGATAGCTTCTTGTGTGTTCTCAAAAATGACTAAATCCTCTTTGGGAGTCATTTTGACGCGCTTATCTTTATAGCTCTCCTTATAAGTCCGAAAGTTTACCGTATGCCCCATATATTCCTGCTTGGAGAGTATGTCGGCAACTGTACCGCCGCGCCATGTGTAGGGGTCTGCGGCATTGTAGTTTGATTGATGGTTTCCCATACCGCGTTGTGCAAGATAGTAAGAGGGGCGCTCAACCTTTTCCGTTGCCAATATGCGGGCAATTTCATACGGGCCTTTTCCCTCGATGGCCATGCGATAAATCCGGCGTACTACTTCGGCAGCTTCCTCGTCGATAATCCAATGGTCTTTGTTGTTGGGGTCTTTCCTGTAACCGTAGATACAATGGTTGCTTGTGTGCTTGCCGGACATACCTCTTGCCCGTAAAACAGTGGTTATCTTACGACTGCAATCACGAATATACCATTCGTTCATAATGTTCAAAAAGGGTGCAAACTCGCTGCTTTCCCGTTTGTCGCTATCTACTCCGTTGGTAATGGCAATAAACCGCACACCTTTCTCTCTGAACATCACTTCGGTGTAAAAGCCCACCTGTAAATAATCTCTACCGACGCGGCTCAAATCTTTAACAAGGACAGCAGCGATTTCGCCTTTTTCAATGTCCTCAATCATGCGCTTCCAGCTTGGGCGGTCAAAACTTCCACCAGACCAACCATCATCTGTGAAGTGGACGCAATTCGTAAAACCGTTGGCTTTCGCATAGTCCTCCAGCATTTTCTTTTGATTGATGATGCTGTTACTATCACCTGTGAGGTCATCGTCACGGCTCAATCTCTCATAAAGGGCGGTGATTTTACCGTTGCCTAATTTCTTAGGTTCCATGGGAACGCTCCTTTCTATGGGTGATTTCTTATCCCCCTTTCACAGCATATATCTTCGGTGTAGACTTTCGGCGGTGAAGTAAAGCCCTGCTTTTTCTCTGCCCGTACCACCGGAATAACCATCCCCTGTTCCAGATCGTTCGGAAGTGACGCATCCTTGTTCTTCTCCGGCTCCACAAGCGGAACAGGTTTTGCAGTATAACCGGGCTGCAGAACATCCTTATATTTTGCCGTAAAGTTCCCGCCCTGACAGCATACCGTCACCAGAACATCTTCGTAGATGAACGACGGCTGTACAGCCTGCACCAGCTTCCAGATAACGAGCGAAAGAATCTTCTGTTTGGTTTCGGACAGCTTTTCCTTATTACACTTTGCGCCCTGCATCGTCGGCAGGATCGCATGATGGTCTGTGACCTTGCTGTTGTTGATAACGCAGCTCACATTCACAGTCTGGCCATCCAGAGCCAGTACCAGAGATTCCACCGTCTTGTGCATATCCTCGGTCACGAACTGGCTGTCTGTTCTGGGATATGTCACCAGCTTTTCTTCATACAGTTCCTGCAACACCTGCAAGGTCTGGCTGGCGGTCAGGCCATAATAGCGGTTTGCTTCTCGCTGTAAGGTCGTCAGGTCATACAGTTTCGGGGGCTTCTTTTCTACCCTCTTTCGCTCGATGCTGCCGACCACGGCGCACTGTCCATCGCAAGCAGCCTGTACGGTATCGGCATCCTGCTCCTGCGCCATCTGTTCTGATACCGCCACGACACCCGCGCCGGACAGTTCCACTTTGTAATAGGGTTCCTTTACAAAGTTCTGGATTTTGGCCTGCCGTTCGGCCAGCATCGCCAGCGTCGGGGTCTGCACCCGGCCAATGGTCTGCTTTTTGCCGTACTTTTTTGTAAAAGCGCGGGTTCCGTTCATGCCGATCAGCCAGTCTGCTTTTGCCCTACACTCGGACGCTGCAAACAGGTTGTCGTAGGCCGCACCATCTTTCAGGTTTTCAAAGCCCTGCTGGATGGCAGCATCCTCCATGCTGCTGATCCACAGCCGCTTGATGGGGAGTTCACTTCCGGAAAGAGCATACACACGGCGGAAAATTGCTTCACCCTCGCGTCCTGCGTCGCAGGCGTTCACCACATAATCAAATTTCTTGCTGCGGAGCAGTTTGCGCAGGACATTGAACTGCGGCTTCTTGGTATTGTGTACCAGCAGTTTCCACTCGACAGGGAGAATCGGCAAATCCTCAAAACGCCAGTTTTCATAGCGTTCATCGTAATGTTCCGGGGCTGCATACTCTGCCAGATGCCCCAGACACCAGCTTACCACGCAATCCCCACCCTCCAGATACCCGTCCTCCTGCCGATATGCACCGATCACTTTTGCAATGGATTTCGATACGCTCGGTTTTTCTGCAATCACCAGATATTTCAACGCTTTCTCCTTTTTGAAAAAAGCAGGGATAGCCTTTCGACTACCCCTGCATCCTTATGTTACGGTTTTCTTATGTGCCATTTTCGTTGCCGGACTGATTATCCTCGTTCACCGTCGCAAGGCTCTGGTCGGTTTCCAGATTTTCACTCTGCGGCGTTTCTTCTTTCGGCTTCGGCTTATAAATGTAGAAGTAGAAGAAAGCACCTGCACCGCCCAGTGCCGCCACGAATACCAGCAGCAGAATCTTATTCATGCCACCGCTCGATTCCTCTTTCGGTTCTTCGATTTCTACATCCGGGGTAGGTTCGGGTTTGGTTTCGGTCAGAACTACCGCAGGCGTTTCTTCTTCCTGCTTGCCGTTCCGCTCTTCATCGTCCAGAAACTCCTGCAAATCGTACTCGTCGATCATCGAGAGCATATAGACGTTTTCGCTGTTCCGCGCCCGGTCGATCACCAGAAAGAACGTGTTGCCGCCCTTGGTCTTGACCGTGAAGAACTCCTTGCTGGGGTCATCCATCATGTTGTCCTCTACCTCGCCGTTGCCTGCGATGGTGAACGGGATCTTTTCTTCCTCCGTTGGCTCGGCTTCCTCGACCACCTGCACAGGTTCCTCCGCCACCGCAGTGGTATCCACATAAGCAAAGGCCGGTGTCGAAAAGCCCACTGCCATCAGCAGGGTCAGAATTGTGCTGGGGATAACAACTCCCAGCCGTTTAAGCATCTTTTTCAATCGCTTCCTCCGTTTCTGCTTCTTCCGAAGCGTTGTTTACAGCGGTCAGGAACGTCACATTGCCCGCCTGAATGTTGTCCAGCAGAGCCAGCAGTTCGCGCCCGCCCATCTTGGTGCTGCGGATGGCACGAATGATCTCGCTGTCCTCTTCCTTTTTCTGTGCTGCCCGGATGGTTCTCAGCCGTTCTTCCAGTTCCGCGATCTGCTGTTCCGTCTTTTCGGCTTCATCCAGATATTTCTGTAATTTTTTGCCCATCGGCCCTCCTTTCAGTTGATGCGTCCAAAGCCTAAAAAGTGGCTTTGCCAGTAGGTCGAATTGATGCTGGTATAGGAAATGGGGTCGCCGCAGTGGATCATCATGCCATTGCCGACATAGATTCCAACGTGCGACGCGCCAACGGTGTTATAGGTTTTCTCAAAGAAGATCAAGTCACCGGGCTGTGCATCCGCAGGAGAAACATAGCTGCATTTCCCTCGCAGGCCGTTGGCTGTTGTACGCCCAACGCTCCACCCATTGCCGCTGTTATTGATGACCCAGCAAACGAAGCCGGAGCAGTCAAAACTGGTGCTTGGGGAACTTCCGCCCCACACATACGGCATACCGAGATACTTTTCGGCTTCCTCAATCATCCTTGCGAACTTTTCATCCGAAAGGGCTTCCGATGGAATATCATACTTGAAACCACCGCCGGAGCCACCAGCACCGCCTGTGCCGATACTGCCCGTTGTGCCGCCGCTGTATGTCGGGGAGCCTGCGCCGAACAGTTCGGGGCGGTTGCCGTAGGTCAGGTTATAGGCATCGTACCGCCCGGTCTGCTTCTGGTTCATATTCTTCCGCGCGATGGTATCGAAACCCTTATTTTTCAGCAGGATATTGAGGATTTTATACTCGTACTCCACTTCTTCCTGATAGGTATAGGTTTCCATGCTGACATTTCCAAAAGCGTCAATCGTTGGCCGAACCCCTACTCTGGTTTCCATGCGAGTGCGAATCTCAATAGTTTCCCACACTTTCAGGAGATACTGCTGCTTGAACAGTTCCTTGATAACAGGCTTGACCTGTCCTCTGGTGAACTGCTCATAAACTGCCGTCAAATGAGAAATCAGCTGATACGGGTCATGGCCGATCTCGTCCAGCTGATAGCGGTATTCATCATAGCCCGGATGGGTGGATTCCATCTGCCGAATCTGCTTATCCAGTTCTTTTTCCAGTTCCAGATAATCTTCTTCCGCACCTTTCATGTCGGCATCCTTGCTGGGATATGTCGTTCCCACAAAGGTACTGCCTGTTCCCTGAATTGCTGCGCCGCAGCTTGAAAAGGCTCCCAGCATTACCATCACTAACAGGATGCCCACACCAATACTGACCCACAGAGTTTTGTTCTGCACGACGATCTCCTGCACCGCCGCTTTCGCTTTCTCCGTAATGGTGTTTGTTGCCGCTGCTGCCTTCTTGCTGGCAGCAGTTCCGGCTTTCTGGCCGCGCTTGGCGGCTGCATAAGCATCCTTATACTGCTTTTTCTGGTAAAACTTCGCACCGACTGTTTTTGATTCACCTCCTGCGGCAGTCGGCGGTGGCTGGGGCTGTTTCTTTTTCAGCGGCGGTTCTGCTGCATTTTCTGCAGTGCCGCCCTCGCTCTCAGTGAATTTCAGGCGGCTGGATTTCTGATCCTCGCCACCTCTTTTCTCTGCTCTGGCAGATTTGTCTTTGGGCTTTTTTCTGCCTTTGACAAAGTGGTGCAGGCGTTCGGCGGCTTCTTCCGACTTATGAGCAGCTTCCACGCCGGAATTGTCTTTTTCTACCTGATGTACTTTCTGATGGGCATACCCGGTGGCGGTGTCCACTCCTTTCTTTGCCACCTTTTTAACGCCCATCCCCATGCCACGGACAATGCCGCCTTTTTCATCCTCAAAAGAAAGTCGGCCTTTCTTTGTGGGCTGCGGCTCTGCATCCGATTCCGCAGACGCATCTTTCGGCTTCCCATCCTCCTGATGGGCTTTATAATAGTCTGCGCTCTGCTTGGCGGTACTGTGATGCCGGGGTGTTTCCTCCTTCCCATCCTCGGCATCCATACAGATTTCTTCGTCCATGACAGGTTCTTTGTCTGTTTCCTTTTCCGCAGTTTCATTTGCCGAACCTTCCTGCTCCGGCTTTTCTGCTGCGGTTGCGGACTTCTGTTCCCCGGTGCGGAGGTTTTCATCCACCAGACCATCCTTGGTCATTTTCTGGACGATTTTATCTCTGCCCCGAAACTTTTTGTCTGCTATGGAAATCACCTCCTTCCGGCTGGAGCCGTCATGCGATCAGGGCTGCGTGGGTTTCCCACTTATCAAGCACCTGTTCCAGTTTCCGGGCAAAGGCGATCAGACGGGCGTTCACTTCCTCACGGTCAAGATAACCGTGGGCTTCCATGTGAAAGCCGTCAGTCAGTTCATCCGCCAGTGTGCCAACGGCATAGAAATCTTCCAGCACCGTATGTACCACCGATTCTTCATCGTGGAAGTTGAGCGGCTCCACCTCGTCAAAGGGCGGGCCAGCATCACTTTCGTGCGGCTCCATGTCAGAGTGGTGATGAATCTTGCGGCTCAGTCGGTCAAAAATATTCGATGTGTTCATGCTTCTTTTTTCTCCTTATATTTTCCCATCTCATTGGGCTTCGTTGTCATCAGGCTGTACAGTTTCAGCGAAGTATCAAACTTATCCTTGAACGGGATAATCGTATTGCCGTAGAACAGCAGCCCCTCGCCCTCGTTGCTGTTCGTAACATAGGAAAGCTGGAACGGCGAGATATTCAGCTGCTTGGCAAGGATTTGCCGATCGCCGGATGCCTGGTTAAGCATATAAATGAAATCGCTGTTCTCAAAGATGTTCTCGATTTCCCGGCTTGCGAGCAAATCCTTGATGTTCTGGGTGATGCCTGTGGGTACGCCGCCCCATTTTCGGAACCGCTTCCAGATCTCGACGCTGTATGCTGCGGTCTGTTCCTCTTTCAGCAGGAGGTGGAACTCGTCTATATAGTACCGGGTGTTCTTTTTGCTGTTGCGGTTGATGGTGACACGGTTCCAGACCTGATCCTGAACAATGAGCATCCCCAGCTTTTTCAGCTGCTTGCCCAACTCTTTGATATCGAAACAGATAATGCGGTTATCCAGTTCCACATTCGTCTGATGGTTGAACACACGCAGCGAACCATTGACATAGATTTCCAGTGCCGTGGCGATACGCTGCGCCTGCCGTTCCTTCTGCTCCCGCAGGCAGTCGTACAGATCACCGAGCGTCGGCATATTCTCCGGCTTCGGATCGTTTAGATACTTCTGGTACACCAGCGGCAGGCAGCGGTCAATGACCGACTTCTCTTCCGGCTCCATGCCATCCCGTGCGCCCATGATCAGTTCGCACAGGGAAAGAATAAAGTCCGATTTCATGCCCAGCGGATTATCATCGTCCGCATAGTTGAGGTTAATGTCCATCGGGTTGATATAGTCCTTACTGGTGGACGAGATATGGATAACCTGACCGCCCAACGCTTCAACCAGCGGATAATACTCGCCCTCCGGGTCTGCCACGATAATATCGTCCGTTGTGGTAAAGAACACGTTTGTAATTTCACGCTTTGCTGAGAAACTTTTACCGCTGCCAGGTGTACCCAAAATTAAGCCATTCGGGTTTTTGAGTTGCTTCCGGTCTGCCATAATCATGTTGTTGGATACCGCGTTCAAGCCGTAATAGAGGGAATCGCCCTCCATAAAAAGTTCCTGCGTGGTGAACGGCACAAAAATCGCGGTGGAAGTGGTCGTCAGTGCGCGCTTGATGGGAACGAGGTTATTTGCCAGCGGCAGGCTGCTCATAAGACCCTGCTCCTGCAGATAATCCAGACGGTTCAGAGTGCAGTTGAACTTCTGAGCGATACCAGCAGTCTGAAACACAGCACTATCCAACTCCTGCTTGGTCTTGGCTGTATTAAGGAACAGCACCGTAACAAGGAACATACGCTCATTACGACTCTGCAGATCATCCAGAATCTTCTTGGCCTCGCCGCCATAAGTTGCAAGGTCACTCGGAATAATTTCCATATCATAACCAGACCTCACAGCTTTCTTCTGTTCCTCGATTTTCATACGATCCAGGTCGGTAATTTTGCCTTTGATAAGTTTGATAGCTTTCAGCTGATCTACCGACTGCACATGAATGCTGACCACCAGATTTTTGTCCATGTCCAGAAATTCGGCCAGCACCTTATCCGTCAGTTCCGGGGCAAGGATGTTCAGATAGGATGCAGCACCATAGGTATCGCCCATCATAAAATCCTTGCCACTCTTGAACAGAAAACTGGTCGGGGCAATGAAGTCTTTGGTCGTCATGCCGCTCTGCAGGATGCGGTCATAGCTGAAATCGAACTTCTGCTGTTCCTCCTGATGAAAGGTTTCGTATATGATCTGAAGCCGTTCCACGCCGTTCAGCGGATAAGCTTTCACGCCCAGCACCTTGAAATTGTTGAGAATATCGGTTTCGATACGCTCTAACCGGGGCTTTGCTTCCCGAACGCTTTTTGCTTCAATGCTGAACGTGATGTACTTCGTCCGAACCAAGCCGTTATTGCCCTTGGCAAGCTGCTGTTTCAGCATCTGCGCATATTCCATACGCACATCATCGAACTGGTCGTGCTGCGGTTCGATCTGAATGACCTTGTTGTACTCGCTCATATCGCTCTTGTGGTTGATGAACGACAACTGAAAGCGGATACTGGCATCGAAGTAGTTGAGGAAGTCGCACCAGCTTTCAAAGATGGTGTTCTTATCCTCGTTCTGTGCCAGCTGGTAGTTAATGTCGTAGAATCGGACGGTTTTGGAATACAGATGTTCCTCCACCCGGCAGATACCGTCGCGCCCCATTTCCAGATATGGAATGGAACGCTGCACGGTCAACCGCTGTTCCTTCTGGCTCTTTTCGGATTTCCGAAAGAACCTCTGGAAGAAGCCGCCCGGCTGCGGCTTCTTCTTCGGTTCACTTTTTACCAAGGAAGCCTCCTTTCTTCTGGATCGGTGCTGCGTTTTCCAGTTCCCTGCCATACAGGTTTTCAACCTCATAGCGGCGTACCGATGGGCGTTTGAATCGTACGCTGATAAAATTCGTCAGGATGGTTTCAAGGTGCATCCCGTTTTTCTCGTACAGAGCAAAGAAAAATTCCGGCAGCATCAGGAGCACCATGCCTGCCGCTGCATTGCTGGTTCCCAGCGTGTCGCGCATAAGAAAATAGAACGGAACGCCAATGCCTGCTGCAAACCCCATACACACTAGCTGGCGTTTCGTCAGGTTCAGAAAGACCTTGTTCTTCACTTTGGAAAGGTCTTTGGGAATCGTTACATAGGCCATTTATCACCAGAACAGCCAGACCGCCGCCGGGAAACGGCGTTGTCTGCTGTCTTTTCCTTTCATTGGATTTTCCCGGATTTAGTGACTGCCGAAGATCTGTTTGGACAGACTTCCCGTTTTGAGCAGCGAGAAGCAAAGAATCACCGTGTAGGCCATTGTACCGAACAACGCCGAGTGAATATCCGAAGATACCCGGATGCTGCCGATAAGGGCTGCATAGATTGCCACGCAGACCATCATCAAGAACGCCTGAAATGCCAGAGCGAACAGTCCCCGGAAGTAGTTCGTACCCACATGGCCCCATTCACGGTTACTCATGGTCGCAAACGGAATCGGAGCAAGCGAAGTGTAGAGGTATATTTCTATCATTCTGCCGTACATAATTACCGTGATAACCACCGACAGAATTTTCAGACACCAGCTTACAACAAGGGTTTCCAATGCCAGCGTCACCAGTTCGCCAATCGCCATTGTTGCCATTGCCGCCTGCATCTGCATGGAAAGAGAACTAATATCAATGGCGGTATTGCCACGGATAATGCCGGAGGAAGAATTCACCACCGACTGTCCAATGTCAAATACCGCCATTGCAATATCGAACGTATGGCTGACGAGATAGACCGCGATCCACATCTTCACGAAATACTTGAAGAACATCCATGTGTCTACATCGTGCAGATTGTTTCGTTCCGTCAGCATCGAGATCAGTTCGTAGCAAAGGATCAGCGTGATGATGATTCCTGCAATGGGAATCACCACCGAATCCGAAATGTTACGGATCATGCTGAAAATGCTGCTGTTCCACCCTTGCGGTGTCTGCCCGACCTGAGCAGCAATTTCACTGGTCTGTTGGTTGACCGCTGTGAACATCGTACTCAGGTTGGACTCCACCATGCCGGAAAGAAGTTCCCTCATCCATTTTTCGATTGCTGCGAAAATATTATCGAACAATGGCGGGTTTTCCTCCTATCGCTTGTTGATTAGCCGAACAGACCAGAGAGCAGCGGGATCAGCTGGGTGCCGATGAGGATGACACCGCCGCCGGACATGAGCTGTTTTATCCCCAATTAGGTGTAAAACTCTGCTCGATGGCGGGCGGCGGCGT
>OLRE01003596.1_pt1 | contig 10630 bp, 9 predicted proteins | sample 1672461 | NCBI WGS metagenome assembly OLRE01 (sample SAMEA3136688, study PRJEB25190) | human gut metagenome | biome: human gut; feature: human-associated habitat; material: faeces | place: Austria | collected 2013
TTGCTTTGGGCGTAGCCCCAAGCGGGGTGAGGGCGGCAGCCCCACACTCAGCCCCTTCCCGAGGGGAAGGGGTTTGGGGATAGGGATAGAGAATTTACTCTATTTTTATAAATACAGACTTTTTCTGCAAACTAAAGGCTGACGCATAATCACGTCAGCCTTTTCTGCATTTAATTTTATGTCGCTCAATTCTTGCTCAGATATTCATCAATGCTCTGAGCCGCCTGCTTACCTGCACCCATAGCGAGTATTACCGTAGCCGCACCTGTAACTGCGTCACCGCCGGCATAAACACCCTCACGAGTTGTCTGCATTGTGTCTTCGTTAACAACAAGACAGCCTCTCTTGTTGGTGTCAAGACCGGGAGTTGTGCTTCTGATAAGGGGGTTGGGAGATGTACCGATTGACATGATGACAGTGTCAACGGGAAGCTCAAAGTTGCTTCCTTCCTTAGCGATAGGCTTACGTCTGCCGCTTGCGTCAGGCTCGCCGAGTTCCATCTCAATGCACTCCATAGCTCTTACTCTGCCGTTCTCATCACCGAGTATCTTGACAGGGTTGTTGAGGTTCTTGAAGATGATGCCCTCTTCCATAGCGTGATGTACTTCTTCCTTACGGGCAGGCATTTCTTCCATGCCTCTGCGGTATACAATGTATACATTTTCAGCACCAAGACGCTTAGCGCATCTTGCAGCGTCCATTGCAACGTTACCGCCGCCGACAACCGCTACCGACTTGCTCTTGATGATAGGCGTATCATAATCATCAAGATAAGCCTTCATAAGATTTGTTCTTGTGAGGTACTCGTTAGCTGAGTAAACACCGATGAGATCCTCGCCCTCGATACCCATGAATGAGGGAAGACCTGCACCAGAGCCGATGAAGATAGCCTTGTAGCCCATCTCGAACAGTTCGTCAACCGACAGAACACGGCCGATGACCATGTTTGTCTTTACTTCAACACCGAGATCCTGAAGATTTTCTACTTCCTTCTTAACTATAGCCTTGGGAAGTCTGAATTCGGGGATACCGTAAACCAGAACACCGCCTGCTGTATGGAATGCTTCAAATACTGTTACTTCGTAACCCTTCTTTGCAAGGTCGCCTGCACAGGTAAGACCTGAAGGGCCTGCACCTACAACTGCAACCTTCTTGCCGTTCGACTGGGGCTTAACAGCCTTTGCATCGCTGTGCTTCATGTGATAGTCTGCACAGAAACGCTCAAGACGTCCGATAGATACGCTCTCGCCCTTGATACCTCTTACGCACTTGCCCTCGCACTGATTTTCCTGAGGACAAACACGGCCGCTGATTGCGGGGAGGCTGTTTGTGCTTGTGATTATCTCGTACGCTTCTTCAAACTTGCCCTCTGCAACCTTCGCTACAAATTCGGGTATTCTTACGTTAACGGGGCAACCGCTTACGCAGGGCTTGTTCTTACAGTTAAGGCAACGTGATGCTTCTTCCATTGCCATTTCTTCTGTATATCCCATTGCAACTTCGAGGAAGTTCTTGTTTCTTACGTTAGGGTCCTGTTCGGGCATAGGAACCTTAGTTAATGACATATTAGGCATTTTCTTATCGTCCTTTCCTTACTGCTCAGCCTTGTAAAGTCTGCAGTGTTCTCTGTCGTGAGCTTCTTTTTCCTTGTATGTCGAGTTACGCTTCATCAGCTCGTCAAAGTTTACTAAATGACCGTCAAAGTCAGGGCCGTCAACACACGCAAACTTGATTTCTCCGCCGACATTTACACGGCAACCGCCGCACATACCTGTACCGTCGATCATAATAGGATTGAGTGATACAAGTGTCTTTATGCCGTAAGGACGGGTAACCTCACAGACAAACTTCATCATAGGTACAGGACCTATCGCAACAACGAGATCGTACTTGTTGCCTGCGTCAATAAGGCTCTGGAGCTTGTTGGTAACAAAGCCCTTTTCGCCGTATGAGCCGTCATCTGTCGTGATATAGAAGTTTGTGCTTGCCTTCTTGAATTCATCCTCAAGGATAACTATATCCTTGTTTCTGAAGCCTGCGATAACATCAACATCAACACCCTCGTTGAATAACTGCTTTGCGGAAGGATAAGCGATAGCGTTACCTACGCCGCCACCGATAACACATACCTTCTTTGCACCCTCAAAGTCTGTTGCCTTGCCGAGAGGGCCTACAAAGTCGAGCAGTGCGTCGCCCTCCTTGAGCTGTGATAAAAGCATAGTAGTCTGACCTACTATCTGGAATATGATGGTAATAGTACCCTTTTCTCTGTCATAGTCTGAAATGGTAAGAGGTATTCTCTCGCCCTTTTCGTCAACACGCAGAATGATGAACTGACCTGCCAACGCCTTCTTCGCAATGAAGGGAGCGTCTACCTCCATCAGTACAACATTTTCGTTGAGCTGACGTCTTTTGAGTATTTTATACATTGAAAAAACCTTTCCTTTCGTTATATATGGGAGCATCTGTAAAAATACAGACGCTTCAGATCGCCACACATAAGTATAGCAGATTGGCGGAAAAAATTCAAGCGTTTTCGATATTTATATATTGAATAGTGCCATTACTTAAAGTAATGATGAAACGACCCGTTACGGCAAAAACTCTTTAAATGCCCGATTTTCTGCGGTTTGAGCGACCTTGCGAGCCGTAAGTCATATATCGACCTTTTTCTCGTTGACAAAAACTGCATTATGAGATATAATTATAATGTTATTGTAAAATTGGGTTAAATGTGTAAAGACTGAAAATGCCTTTATTCAAATCCGGGAGGCTTAATGAAAAAGAAAAAATCGAATAAGCTGAATCTTATTATTTGCGCAATTGCATTCGTATTCATGATCTTCTATGTGTATTTTGTGGACGGATTTGATAATCTTGTCAATTCAATTCAGAAGATAAATGTCGGATTCCTGTTCATAGCGATGGGTCTTATGATAGTATACTGGCTGCTGGAGGCACTTGGCGTTCATGCGGCGCTGAGGGCTACATATCCTAAGGCAAAGTTCAGCAGAACATTTATGACGACCCTGCTCGGTCAGTATTTCAACTGCATCACTCCGTCGTCAACGGGCGGTCAGCCTATGCAGGTGTATTACTTCACGAAGTTCGGCGTTCCTATGTCACACGCAATGACATCTCTGCTGAGCAAATTCATAATGTATCAGTTTGTACTGACAGGCTATTCCGCCGTGGTGCTTATAGCCCGTTTCAATAATTTCTCTACCGACTACGCACCGCTTATGGCGCTTGTAATTCTTGGATTTATCATAAATACTATCGTAATAATACTGCTTTTTATGCTGGCGTTTTTCAAGAAGCCCGTAAAGAAGATGGCTGTATGGGCTGTAAAACTGCTTGCAAAGATACACATTTTCAAGTTCCGCTTTATAAAGAGCGAGGAAGACAAGATAAAGAAAATCAGATCCGTAGAAGAAATTGTAGACGAATATCATGATAATTTCGTGTTCATCAAGAAAAAACCGTGGCTTATCATAAGACTTATCATTTATAATGTAATTCAGCTCACGGCTTACTTCTCAATCTCGTATGTAATTTATCTCGGCTTCGGACTTTCGGGTACGGATTATCTGACGATTATTTCCTGTCAGGCATTCGTTCTGATGATTTCCGGTTTTATGCCCCTGCCGGGTGCGCTCGGTGCGGCAGAGGGAAGCTATACGCTGTTCTTCAGCAATATATTCATCGGCTCGGACGGCACGAAATATGTCGGTATCTCAACATTTATATGGAGATTCTTAACGTTCTATCTTCCGATAATCGCAGGACTTATTCTGTCAACCTTTGTCGGAAAGTTTATGAATGTCGAAGCCCCCGACAAGTCAACAATCAAGCTTACCGAAGAAGAGCTTAAAGGCGACCCGATAGACTGATTGCTTTAAATTTACAAAATATTCTTACGGCAGAGGGTGTATGCTTTCTGCCGTTTGCTGTATCTGGAGCGCAAAGTGAAACAAGTCTAAAACGGCTCTGCAAAGCCAATGCAACCGCAAATTTACATGAAAATATTCAAAAGCAACATGAAGTTTATAGACCTTATACGCTGATTATGCTAATATGACGACAGACAGAAAAGCTGTCGGAAAGGATATGTATATATGAGCTTAGGAACAAATATTCAGTTTTACAGAAAGCAAAAAAATATGACGCAGGAGGATTTGGCAGAGTTTATGAATGTGTCACGTCAGACTGTGTCAAAGTGGGAATCTGACACTGCGTTTCCCGAAACTGATAAGCTTATCACGCTGAGCGATTACTTTGGTTGCACGCTTGACGAACTGATTAAGGGCAGTGCAGAAGAAAACTTTACGGAAGATGCCGCAGGATATGATAAGGAAATGAACAGCTTTACAAGGGCTATCTGTCTTGGTACAGCAACTGTGCTTGCAGGTGTTACCACACTGCTTTTTACGGTAGTTCTGGGACTTGATGAAACCATAGCTGCGGCGATATTCATGCTGTTTGTGACAGTTGGCACGGCGATATTTATAGTAAGCGGCATACGACACGACAACTATGTCAAGGAAAATCCCAATATCAAGCCGTTTTACAGCGTAGAGCAGATAAAGGCATTCAGAAATAAATTCCCCGCTGTTATCGCCGGCGGTACGGTGCTTGTACTGTTCGGCGTAATTGCATTGATGGTTATGCAGAGCTTTGTCGACAAGGTTGTACCTGATGTTATGACCGAGGAAAGCTTTGATGCGCTGTGCGCGGCGGTTCTGCTTTTATGTGTTACCGTTGCCGCGCCTATGTTTATATATGGCGGTATGCAGTATGCAAAGTATGATATTGAAGAGTACAACAAGGAAAATAACCCCGACAAGCCGTTCGCGGACAGACTTATGTCGGCTATATCCGGCGGTATAATGCTTGCGGCGACTATTGTGCTTTTTATAATGGGATTTTGTTTTGATAACTGGGAATTGTGCTGGATAGGTTATCCGATAGGCGGTGTTCTTATAGGGATTGTAAACTGTATATTCGGCGCTGTAAAAAAATAAGCAGATACTTGCATAATTTTTGTGAATATGGTACAATTAAAGAGCGATAACTGTTACAGTTCTTACAGCAACAGCTATCGTAATAAATAATTTGAGGAATTTTCACCGTGAACCCTTTATTGATTGTACTGTATGTTTTACTCGGACTTCTTGCGGTATACGCCGTACTGTTTCTTATTGCGGTACTCCGTGCCGTATTTATGAAGAAAGAATTTGCGGACGATAAGCCGTTCGATCCGTATAAGGACGGTATCGACTGCGACACCCACGCAGAGCATCTGTCAAAAATAATACAGGTACCTACCGTAAGTATCCGTGGCAGAAACGACAACACCGAGATTTATAAATTTCACGACCTGCTCGAACAGCAATACCCGAATATCCACAGGGTATGCGAGCGTGTCGATATTGACGGAGCGTTGCTGTTTATATGGAGAGGCAAGGATAAGAATCGCAACCCGATATGCCTTATGTCGCATCAGGACGTTGTTCCTGCCGACAGCGAAAAGTGGAAGTATGACGCTTTTTCGGGCAAAATAGCCGAGGGCAAGATATGGGGCAGAGGTACGGTCGATACAAAGGGCGCATTATGCGCCATACTCGAAAGCATAGAGGAGCTTATAAAAGAGGGCTTTACCCCCGTGTGCGATGTCTATGTCGGAAGCTCCAACAACGAGGAAATAACCGGCGACGGCGCAGTAAAGACGGTCGAATATCTTTATGAAAAGGGCATACATTTCGATTTGGTTATGGACGAGGGCGGCTCTGTAATGTCATACGAGGACAGTGTCAAGGGCAGAATGGTAGCCCATAACGCAATGATAGGCATACTCGAAAAGGGCAGAGCCAACATAAAGTTCACCGCAAGGAGCAGAGGCGGTCACGCAAGCGTTCCGTTCAACAATAACCCCTTTGCAAAGCTGTCAAAGCTGATGTATATAATCGAACACAGAAACCCGTTCAAGAAAAGGATAACCCACCCCGCAAGAGTGCAGTATCACGCTATGGCGCCATATATGCACCACTTCAGACACCGCCTGCTGTACGGAAATCTGTGGCTTTTCGCCCCGATAGCACCGTACATAATGCACAGGATAGGCGGCCCTGCGGGAGCGGTTGTAAAGACCACCTGCATTTTCACTATGGCAGAGGGAAGCAAGGGTGCAAACGTGATTCCCGAAAAGGCAAGCGTTACCGCAAACTGTCGCTTTATGGTGCACGAGCCTTTACCTCAGTCGTATAAAAAGCTCGGAAAGCTGTGCCACAAGCTCGGAATTTCTATGGAAATGCTGGCAGGCTTTGACGTTCCGCCCGTTGCGGATATGAACTGCTATGCGTATAAGTATGTCAACAAGAGAATAAAGGAAACCTTCGGCAATATTCCGAGAATACCTTATATAATGCTTGCAGGCACCGACTCACGTCACTATACGAAGATATGCGACTGCGTACTGAGATTCGTTCCGCTTATGATGACGGGCGCACAGCTTAACAGCGCACACGCAATTAACGAAAACCTCAGCGTAGAATCGCTTGAACGAGGAATAGTTTTCTATCACGATTTCATAAAAAATTACGGCACAGAGCTGTAATGCGGACATAACCGTGTCCGAAATCTCTGAAAGATAAAATAAAATGATTTTATTAAAGCTGTACTGTAAAATTTATTGCTGCCATCGCCGAAAAGACTTTCCGTACTGACAAGGCATTAATATTTTCGTGAGTATACCGGTACAACTGCACTGACATTGACATTAAAAAAACCGCACCATCCCTTGCCCCGCACCATCACCCTTGCCTCCCCTCGAAAAAGGGGAGGTGGCACGGCTGGTGAAAGTTAGGCTTTTATCAATACAAAGTTCAGAAAATCTGTCCTTAATATCTCCCAAACAAATCCAAGCCGTGACGGTGGGGATTGTTCCCCCTTAGCACCATCATTACGCTGTTACCCTCTGACATTTAAAAGGGTGAGGTTCTGTTGTTCGGTCAAGCTGAGCCAACTATGGTGGGGATTGTAATTGCTTAGAAGTTGTTTTTCTAATTACTTTGGTTCTCGCTCTCTTTCATATTGACAGGTGCATTGATTTGAATAGCGAACCCGAGAAGTGCTGTCCGACAAATAGCACTATCGGTAGCAAATACTTAATGGCATAAAATAGATATATTTGATAATGTCCTTTTCCTACAACCTGTTGCGGCGGATAGTTCCGCCGCTTCAGTCTGTCGAAAAACCTCTATCGTTATCCAAAAAAGGGGTTTGGGGCGTAGCCCCAAGGCAGGTCGCAGGGACGCCAGTCCCCGTATTCACCCCCTTTCCCGGGGAAAGGGGGCAGGGGGATAGGGATAATAAATCAGAAGTTAATTTCAAAAACAGACTTTTTCTACAAGCTGGTAAAGATAAATATCAAATACCGAAGAATACGCCGACCTGCATTTGTTAATCATTTCACAAATTCAATTTGATTTCTTTTGTAAACAATTTGAAGTTTTCCCTATTGACAAAAAACGTATATTATGATAGAATAATCAATAGATATACAGTAAACATCAAAGGCGGCAGGCACAGCGGTATCGGAGGTCAGATGGCAGAAAAAGCAACTAATATGACCGGTACTCCTTTTCCGGATAAAGAAACGGAGCTTACGATTTCCGATATGACCGATGAACAGCTTGTCAGTCGGATAACACAGACAGGCGGCGAAAAATACGCAACCGTACTTATAAAGCGGTATATACCTGTTATTTCGGCAAAATCCGCAAAGATGTCACTGCGTTGCCCGTCTGCCGATAAGGACGATTTGTTCTCGGAGGGGCTTCTCGGTCTGCTTAAAGCTATACGGCTTTATAACAGCGAAAAGGGTGCGTCTTTCGTAACCTTCGCCAATCTCTGCACAGACTCGGCTATGAAAACCTGTATATCAAAGGCTATCAAGGATAATCCTTTATCAAACTGTGAAGACTTCGACTTCGATCTTATAAAGGACGATTCACTGTCGCCTGAGGATACGGTTATTGATAAAGTTCAGGACAGCCAGCTTATGAACAGGCTGTCGGACGTTCTTTCAAAAAAGGAAATGAAAGTCCTTGAAATGTATCTTGCCCACTGCTCCTATGAGCAGATAGCAAATGAGCTTTCAATGAACGAAAAATCTGTAGACAATGCACTTCAGCGTGCAAAATCGAAGATAAGAAAATCAATGGGGAAATAAGACTTACCAAGTCTTTTTCATATTATTACACGCTGAAAGCGTGAGAAATTTTAGAGGTATTTTACTATGTACGAAGACAAGACTCTCAAGTGCAAGGACTGCGGTGCAGATTTCGTATTCACAGCAGGCGAACAGGAGTTCTACGCTCAGAACGGCTTTACAAACGAGCCTAAGAGATGCAAGGCTTGCCGTGACGCTAAGAAGAACGGCGGAGCTAAGCGTGAAATGTTCACAGCTGTATGCGCAGGTTGCGGCGGCGAGGCTAAGGTTCCCTTCCAGCCCCGTGACGACAGACCCGTTTACTGCAGCGAGTGCTTCGCTAAGAGAAACGAGCACTAAGTTTATCGGCAATACTAATCGGTTCGGGTTTTAAGTCAGGCTATTCAGAGGAGTTTCGTACATTTTTCTATATTCCTGATAACAATGCGAATAATTGCATTAATTGCATATAGTATTCAAGGTAAAAAAGCAAAAGAGTCTTGCCGCAAGGCAAGGCTCTTTTCAGTTTGCAGAAAAAGTCTGTATTTATAAAAACAGACTTTTTCTACAATCAGCCCGTATTTTTTGCACTTTTTTTACTTTTTTCATGGACAAAACGTGCTTCTGTATTGTATTATATAAGAAGAGCAGTCCGCCATACTGTTTTGCCTTTACGAAAGGAGCATTATTATGAAATCACCCGAAAAACGCATTAAAACCCTACCGCTACTCATTGTATCATTATCCGTTATCGCTGTCGCAGCCGTGACAATTATTCTTTTGCTGTTCACAAACGGCAATAATACCGCAGGTTCATCCGGTTATATTATGCCTGCAAAGCCACGCTTTATTTACTCAAAGAACAAGGTGCTGTATATGTATGACGACGGCACGGCGAAATGTATAAGCGAGCTTCCGGCAGAAGATTATACACTGACAAATGACGGCAACAAATTATTTTATCTTTCCGACAACAGCCTATGGTGCGGTAATATTGAAAACGAAGAAATCAAAACCGAGAAAATAGCCGATGAGGTTGCCTTTTATACCGTAAACTCCGATGGCAGCAAGGCGATGTATTCCGCAAAAAACGGCGATGTTTTCGTATACTCAAAGGGCAGCGAAGCCAAAAAGATCGGTACAAACTGCACCACCGAATATATGTCGCTGTATATGAGCGATAATGCCGATAAGGTTATGTATATAACAAAAAACGAGCAGTTGAAATACTGCGATGGTACAAACGGAAAAGTAATTTTTGTTGATTATGTAAACAGCTATACCATAAGATGTTCGGAAAATCTGTCAACGGTAATGTACGGGAAAACCGATTATACAACCGATTACCCCGGACAACAAGTTATAGTATACAGTAACTTCGGGGAAAATAAAGAAGTATTCGGGGAATGCAGAATTTTCAGGGCTTACCCCGAAAAGAATTCAATGTACTACACTAAGAACGGCACACTTTACTATTACGAAAAAGGAGAAAGCACCAAAATACAGGATAACTACAGCTATGAATACTACAGCTTTGATTTATGTGCCACCGATGTACCTGTAATGGTCGCATACTCCGAAAAGGGTTTTCTTATAGCAAAACAGGGCAAAACCGAAGAGATAACTTTAAACGCTTCGTCAAGCATTGTGCGTAAAGTAAGTGACGACGGAAACACGCTTATCTTTACGGCAAGTACGGACGGCGGCTCAAAGATATACAGACTTGACCTCTCGGACGGCTCGGATAAAACTCCTGTTGCGATTGACGATGATATGGGCGAAACACGGATAACGCTTACTGGCGACAAAAAGGTCGTATATTCAAAAACAGAGTACGGCTCACCGATGCGTAACATTTACGTTGACGGCAAGCTGATTTCGGAAAATGCCGACAGCGATAATATAACATATCTTGACGGCAGTTTTTACTATATCAAAAACACCTATGGCACGGACGAAGAAGAACCGACAAGCGTTCTCACGATAAATCAAGACGGCGAGGAAACAGCGGTAAAAGATGATGTCAGCCGTTACTGCGTGCTTGATAAGGACAATATAACGATGATATGCGGTATGAAGCATAAAGACGATTTTCACGGCGGAACGCTGTATCTTTATAAGAACGGCAAGATTGTAAAAATAGACGAAGAAGTAACTTCAATCGAAACTGCGGTAAAGAGATATGACAAGATAGATCTTGACTATTACAGTATGCAGTAAACATACATAGCAAAAGCACCCCGACACAGCGGGGTGCTTCAGTCTGTCGATAAACTGATTATTATTAAAGTCACACAGTGAAATATATCACCAACACCGCTTAAAACTGTTTCCATACCGACAAGCTATTAATAATTTCGTGAGTGCATCAGTGCAACTGCACTGACATTGATCCTTCAAAAAAACGCCACTAACCTG
>OLRE01003598.1_pt1 | contig 10625 bp, 9 predicted proteins | sample 1672461 | NCBI WGS metagenome assembly OLRE01 (sample SAMEA3136688, study PRJEB25190) | human gut metagenome | biome: human gut; feature: human-associated habitat; material: faeces | place: Austria | collected 2013
TATAAATTCCCACGTTTAGGGGAAAAGGCAAAACTTGTCGCTATTCCAACCACTTCTGGTACTGGAAGTGAGGTAACTGCATTCACTGTTATCACGGACCGCCAAAACGGGAACATTAAATATCCGCTTGCCGACTTTAATATAACTCCTGATGTTGCAATTGTTGATCCAACTCTTGCAGAGACTATGCCTAAGAAGCTTACAGCTCATACGGGTATGGACGCTATGACTCATGCAATTGAAGCTTATGTTTCAACACTGCATTGTAACTATACAGATCCTCTGGCTCTTCATGCAATTAAAATGATTCATGAAAATCTTAAGAAATCTTATGATGGCGATATGGATTCAAGAGCTGCTATGCATGATGCACAATGTCTGGCAGGTATGGCGTTTTCAAATGCACTGTTGGGTATTGTTCATTCAATGGCTCATAAAACAGGAGCAGCATTTACAGGCGACCATATTATACACGGCTGTGCAAATGCCATGTACCTTCCTAAGGTAATTAAATATAATTCCAAAAATGCCGAAGCGGCGGAACGATATGCTGAAATTGCTAAGTTCATTGATCTTAAGGGCAGTACTACAGAAGAATTGGTTGACGCACTTATTGCAGAGCTTAGAAGTATGAACGATCAGCTAGATATTCCGCAGGCTATTAAGTTCTATGGCGCAGGTGGAGTTAAAGCCGATTCAAGTGTAATTGATGAAAAGGAATTTATGGAAAAGCTTCCTGAAACTGCAAAAAATGCAATTGCCGATGCATGTACAGGTTCTAATCCTCGTCAGCCAAGTCAGGAAGAAATGGAAAAGCTTTTGAAGGCTTGCTATTACGATTTGGAAATTGATTTCTAATATAATCTATTTTTTGTTGAAAGTTGAGTAGTGATAATACGAAAAGGCTGCATATGTATTTATGCAGCCTTTTTCTTATTTGTCATCAACTATGTTTTTATATTCCCTCCAGATTAAAATCCGGAGTATACTCTGCTGATGCAGAAGTTTTATCTTGTGAATAGCCGTTTAAACCAAATTCTATTATTCGGTTTAGTACTGAATTATATTCAAAGTTTGTGATTTTTCTGTTTATTTCAGGGTAAATATTATTGTTATAATCTGGAGTATACTGGCTCATCAGACTTATCATAAAAGAATCTGACGGAAGATTTTCTGCAATCCAATTAATTATTTTTATAGAATCATGACGGCAGCCGGGTAGTATAAGATGTCTGATAATCAATCCTTTTTTCAGAAGCAGTCCGTTCCATACCAAATTTGGCTGCTGGTTATGCATTTCTAGAATTGCTTTGGACGCAAATTCAAAATAATTTGCCGCATGAGAATATTTTCCAGATAGTTCAGATGAAAAATATTTTAAATCAGGAAGATAAATATCAATATAACCTTTAAGCAATTTTAAAGTTTCTACACGTTCATATCCGCTGCTGTTATATACGATAGGAATAATCAGTTTGTGCCTGACCTGATCAAGCGCTTTTATAATATAAGGTACAAAGTGTGTAGGACTGACCAGATTAATATTATCAGCTCCCTGTTCCTGCAGTTCAAGAAATATATCGCCAAGTCTTTGAACGGTTATTTCTTTGCCGAAATTTGCATGACTTATTTGGGAATTCTGGCAAAAACAGCATTTAAGAGAACATCCTGAGAAAAATACGGCTCCAGAACCGTTTCTGCCGCTTAAAGCAGGTTCTTCCCATAAATGCAGACCAGCTTTTGCGGCTTTTATTTTGTCGTTTGCACCGCAGAAACCTGATGTTTTACTTCTGTCGGTTCTGCACATTTTTGGACATAGCGTACAGCTAGAAAAATTATAATTCATGATATAATTTGTCATTTCCTAAACGTTGGGCAAAATGTGTGTATCCGAATTCACATAAGGTTTCTATTTTGCCGTTTTGGCGAAGAACTGCAATTGACGGCAGGTTTATTCCATTAAAAGTATTATTTTTAACAGTAGTATAAATTGCCATGTCACAGAATACCAGTTTATCGTTAATATTAAGCGATGTATCAAAAGAATAATCTCCGATTATATCGCCTGCAAGACAGGTATTTCCTCCTAGACGGTAGGAGTATTTTTTTTCATCAGGCTGTCCGCTGCCGATTATATTTGGACGATAAGGCATTTCTAATACATCCGGCATATGACAAGCGGCAGAAGCGTCCAAAATAGCAATATTTATATCGTTTTCAATAATATCCAGAACACTGGCAACCAAATATCCCGCATTCAGTGCAACGGCTTCACCGGGTTCAATATAAACCTGAATTCCATATTTTTGTTTAAAAAACATAATACAATCAATTAATTTTTCAATATCGTAATCATCTCTTGTAATATGATGACCTCCGCCAAAATTTATCCATTTCATATGTTTAAGGTATTTTCCGAACTTTTCATCAACGACTTTAATAGTACGTTCCAGTGTATCGGAATTTTGTTCGCACATTGTATGAAAGTGCAGACCGCTGATACCGTCAAGCTTACTTTCATCAAAATTTTTCAGTGTTACGCCCATTCTGGAATATTTGAAGCACGGATTATAAATATCCGTTTCTATTTCAGAGTATTCTGGATTTATTCTTATTCCGCATTCAATATTTCTTCCGCTGTTTTGAACAGTATTTTTATGCATATCCCATTGACTGAAAGAATTAAATACAATATGATCGCAGATCTTAACGATTTCTGCCATATCTTTTTCAGTAAAAGCCGGTGCAAAAATATGGTTTTCAGCATAAGGCATATAATTATGACAAAGCATAGCTTCATTTATACCGCTTGCAGTTGTTCCTGCAAGATATTTGCCTATTAACGGATAAAAATTAAAATTTGAAAAAGCTTTCTGTGCAAGAAGTATTTTGCAGTCTGTTCTATCCTGTACGGTTTTGAGTATTTCAAGGTTTTTAATTAGCTTTGCTTCGTCTATGACGTAGCATGGCGTTTTAATTAAATTTGTATTAAACATAACCAGATACCTTAATTACAATTATATAAATTTTACAGCTGTTCCGTAAACCAATATTTCAGCGGCTCCCTGAACGACAGAAGAAGTTGTATAACGGACGTTTATTATAGCGTCTGCTTGAAGTTTTTCAGCCTCTTTAATCATTCTGTCGGTTGCAAGGTCTCTTGCTTCATTCATCATTTCGGTATAAGCCTTTAACTCTCCGCCGATAATAGTTTTAAAACTTTGAGTTATATCACGTCCTATATTTTTGCTTTGTATAGTACTTCCCTTAACTAGAGCAATTGTCTCCAAAGTTTTTCCTGTTATATAATCAGTATTTACCAATATCATAATATTTTCTCCTGCTGTTTTTATAAATTAATCAACCAATACCGGATCAAAATTTTCTTTCCATGGAAGTCCCCATTTGTTAAGAGCGTCCATAAAAGGATCCGGATCAAATTCTTCTACATTGTATACTCCGGCTTTTTTCCATTTTCCTGTCAGCACCATCATAGCGCCTATCATTGCAGGTACGCCGGTTGTATATGAAACAGCCTGTGAGCCGACTTCTTTGTAGCATTCCTGATGGTCGCAAACGTTGTAAACATAATAGTTAACAGGTTTTCCGTCTTTAAATCCCTGACAGATACATCCAATATTGGTTTTACCAACAGTTCTGGGACCCAGTGAAGCAGGGTCGGGGAGTACTGCTTTTAGAAATTGCAGAGGAACGATTTCTTTACCCTCATACATTATAGGTTCAATAGAAGTCATGCCTACATTTTCAAGACATTTCAGATGAGTAAGATAGCTTTGACCGAATGTCATAAAAAATCTTATACGTTTTATACCCTTAATATTGATAGCAAGGGATTCAAGTTCTTCATGATGAAGAAGATACATATCCTTTTCGCCGACCTCGTCAAAATTATAAACTCTTTTGATTTCCATTGGTTCAGTTTCAACCCATTTGCCGTTTTCAATATAACTGCCCTTTGCTGAAACTTCACGTATATTGATTTCCGGATTGAAATTTGTAGCAAACGGATAACCATGGTCGCCGCCGTTGCAGTCCAGAATATCAATATAATTTATTTCGTCAAAGTAGTGCTTTTGTGCATAGGCAGAAAAAACGCCTGTAACGCCGGGGTCAAAACCGCAGCCCAATACAGCAGTAATTCCGGCTTTTTCAAATCTTTCTTTATAATCCCACTGCCATTTATATTCAAACTTTGCGGTGTCTTCTGGTTCGTAATTTGCCGTATCAAGATAATCTGTTTTGGTTGCCAGACATGCATCCATAATTGTCAGATCCTGATAGGGAAGCGCTACGTTTATTACAATATCCGGTTTTTCTTTATTGATTAATGCTACCAGTTCATCTACATTATTTGCGTCAACCTGAGCGGTTGAAATTTTTGTTGAAGTTTTATCCTGTAATTCTTCCTTGAATTTATCACACTTTGATTTTGTTCTGCTTGCTATGCAGATTTCAGTAAACACTTCGCTGTTCTGGCAGCATTTATGAATTACAACGCCTGCAACGCCGCCTGCGCCTATAATTAAAGCTTTAGACATTTTTATCAGTTCCTTTCAAATTTGATTAATAACAATCCCAGTTGTATATTACATCACTGAAATCAAGATTTTTAAGTTTTTCGCTGTTAATAAAGAAGTTACAGATTCCTGCGTCCCCCCATAAAATTCTATCTTTTCCGTCACCGAATTCACTGTCAAGCTGTAACATAAGAAAATCATAAGAAGTATCTTCTTCTCTTGGATCTTCCTGTGTAAATGCAGGATAACCGCCGATTTTGTGTCCGAATCCGTTAGTATCGCCGTCAATATCATCAATGTCAGTTGTAATGTCATAATAGGATTCTATTTTGTTATTTGTATTAAGCTGATTATATTTTTCAACAAATTTTGTTTCAAAATGACAGTCGCAAACTGATAATGAATCCTCATCGGTATTGAATATCAAACCGTATTCGCCGCTGACCGGAAACATTTCATCATTATCAAATTCATTTTCTTCAAATTTTGCTTTTATTTCGTTTTCGGTCACGCTTGTATCAATGTCATTATAATAAATAATTCTAAATGAATCCTGTTTAGTATTGTTGTCAAAATCTGCTCCGCAAAGATCATTATTCAAAATCCAGAACTGTAAAAGTCCGGCTTTGGGAAATTCTTCAATGGAAACCTTTGAACAGTCAATTTGTGCAAGAAGTCTCAGCTGTCTGCCTTTACTGTCGGCAGGAAATTTTTCATTGTGGGGAATGTATCCCAAACCTCCGACTTTACTTTCAAATATTGACGGTTTATCGTCATTAAGCTCCATTTTAACGCATGGTACTTTTGTTTCTGCTTTTAACTGACGGTATGTTTCCAGTGCATATTTTTCTTCATCATTTTTTGAATCGCTTGATTTTTTTTCATCCTGACCTGTATTGTATTCGTCAATTTCTTCAGTTAGATTGTCTTTTTTATTTTTGAAAATATCAAATAGTCCCATTTTATTTCTCCTTGTAAAAATACAATAAAATTTCTCTTAAAAGCTTGCATGCAAGGGCAGTAGATGCACCGCTCTGGTCGAGCATAGGGGAGAGTTCATTAACATCAATACCTACAACGTTTAGTGCGGAAACAGACTTTATTGCAGACATAAGTTCTGTAAAGCTTACTCCTCCCGCTTCAGGCGTACCAGTACCTGGGAAACATGACGGATCAAGAACATCAAGGTCAAGCGTAAAATATACGGGTTTATTTAAAATTTTTTCTGCAATTTTTTCAAGTCCTGTAAAATCAAATTTATTTGTGGTAACATGGTTTTTACCCCATAGAAATTCTTCACGGTCTCCGCTTCTTATACCAAATTGAAAAATTTTACCGTCTCCAACAAGTTCATGGCATCTTCTCATAACACATGCGTGAGAAAGCTTTTGCCCAAGATAATCATCTCTCAGATCTGCATGTGCGTCAAAGTGAATTATATGCAGATCAGGATATTTCTTTACTGCCGCACGCACTGCTCCAAGTGTTACAAGATGTTCTCCGCCTATCATACACGGAAGTTTACCGCTGCCGAGTATTTTTGAAGAAAAGTTTTCAATATCATTCAGTGCTGATTCCGGACTTCCGAAACAAAGCTCAAGATCACCGCCGTCAAAGACTTTAATATCAGTAAGGTCTTTATCCTGATATGGACTGTAAGTTTCGATTCCGAAGCTTTCGTTTCTCATAGCGGAGCTTGCAAAACGAGTTCCAGGACGGTATGATGTAGTACTGTCAAATGGCGCACCGAAAATAACGATTTTACTTTCGTCATATTCGCTGTCGCAGCCTATAAAAGTATGAATATTTTTTTCCATTTTATTTATGTTCTCCTGATTCTCTTAATTGGTCTCTTACATTATTTGGAATAGCAAAGCAGCCTGTATGGAGTATAGTGTTGTAATATTTTGTTTTAATTCCCAGACTGTTCCACCAATCCGCTTTTAAATCAGTTCTTGGATCGTATTTTTTTGAAGCGAATCCAAAAAGCCAGTGTCCTGATGGATATGTAGGGATATGAGCCTGATAAACCAAAGCTATAGGAAAAGTTGATTTGATTCTGCTGTGCGCTCTTTTCATTGAATTGGCATAGGAAGTGTAGAAAGTACTTTCATGCTGATTGACAAGTATTCCGTCATCTTTAAGAGCCTTGAAACAGTTGCCGTAAAATTCCTTTGTGAACAGTCCCTCGCCCACGCCGAAAGGATCGGTTGAATCAACAATAATAAGGTCATATTCATTTTCCTTGCTGCGTACAAATCTCAGTCCGTCCTGATAAAAAATGTGTACTCTTGGATCTGTAAGACGGCAGGCGGTTTGCGGCAAATACTCACGGCAAATTTCTACAACCATTTCATCAATTTCAACCATATCAATATTTTTTATATGATTGTATCGTGTTAACTCTCTTACTGTGCCGCCGTCTCCTGCGCCAATAACAAGTACGTTAGTTATATCAGGATTTACAGCCATTGGAATATGAGTAATCATTTCATGATATATATACTCGTCTTTTTCAGTTACCATTAAGTATCCGTCAAGAGTCAGTATACGTCCGAATTCCTTTGATTCAAAAATATCAATACGCTGATACTCACTTTCAGCACTCCTTAAATGTTTATCGACCTTTATGGAAAATTTTACGTTGTCGGTATGATTTTCCGTATACCAAAGTTCCATTATTTATCCTCCACCACATTTATGTTTTCAATTTTCATATCCTGTGTACCGGTCATAAAACAGCCTTTTTCCTTGGCATAATTTATGTAATTTATAATTTCATCTGTTATTTTTTCACCTGGCGCCAGGATCGGGATTCCCGGAGGATAACACATTACAAATTCTCCGCACACCATACCGCTGCTTTGATTTATCGGTACGGATTTTTTATTACTGTAAAAGGCTTTTTGCGGAGCGGTAATAACTTCCGGATTGATATATTCGTGATCGAACATTCCTGTTTTATCTTTGGAATATAGACGCTTTATTTCAGACAGTGATGATATAAGACGTTCAATTTCCAGTGCTCTGTCTCCGGCAGAAATAATGGCGAGAATATTGCCGATATCACCGAATTCAATTTGTATACCGTAATCATCACGCAGTATATCGTATACCTCAATGCCTGCAAGACCTATATCACGGGTGTGTACAGAAAGCTTTGTTTTATCAAAATCGAAAAAAGCGTTATTATCGCAAAGTTCATTTCCGAAAGCATAATAACCGCCCAGCTTGTTTATTTCGTTTCTGGCATATTCGGCAAACTGTACTGTTTTTTTGAAAATTGATTTTCCATTTAGGGCGAGATTTTTTCTTGCAATATCCAATGATGAAATAAGAAGATATGAACCGCTTGTAGTTTGAGTAAGGTTGATAACCTGTCGTACATAATCGCTGTTAATATTTGATCCGCAAAGCAAAATGGAACTTTGAGTAAGCGATCCGCCGGTTTTATGCATGCTGACAGCAGCCATATCAGCTCCTGCAGCCATACCGGAAACAGGCATATTTTCTCCGAAATAAAAATGAGTACCGTGAGCCTCGTCCACAAGGGCGAGCATATTATTTTCATGAGCTATACGGACTATTTCACGAAGATCTGAGCATACGCCGTAATATGTTGGATTATTTATAAGAACAGCTTTTGCGTCCGGATTTTCGGCAATAGCTTTTTTAACGTTTTCAACAGACATGCCCAATGGGATACCAAGTTCCTTGTTTGTACCCGGATTTACATACACTGGAACAGCGCCGTTTACAACAAGTGCATTTATAGCGCTTCTGTGAACGTTTCTCGGCATAATTATCTTGTCTCCGGATTTGCAGGCGGTCATGATCATTGTCTGAACTGAGCCTGTAGTACCGTTTACTATAAAAAATGCAGTTTTTGCGCCGAAAGCTTCAGCTGCCAGATCCTGAGCTTCTTTGATAACTGAAACAGGGTGGCAGAGGTTGTCCAGCGGTTTCATGGAGTTTACGTCGGCTTTAAGACAGGATTTACCAAGAAAATCGGTAAGTTCGGAATTTCCTCTGCCGCCCTTATGTCCCGGAACGTCAAAGGGAACGACTCTGTTTTGCAGGTGCTGAGTCATAGCTTCCAGTACAGGAGCCTTACTTTGAGAAAATATCATAGTGAAAGCCTCCTATCAGTAAATATTCATTCCGCTGAAAATCTCAATCATTTCTCTTCTTAAGCTGTTGGTAATATCAAGTCTTTCTTTAGGAGGCAGTTCATACACATCAGTATTGAAGAGATAATTCTGGAGCTGAATTTCTTTAATCAGCATTTTAGTATGAAAGATATTGGATTGATATACGTTTACATCTATAGCATCATATTTAGTAAGTGTTTTTTCGTCAATATAATCCTGAATTGATGTAATATCATGATCTATATAATATTTTTTTCCGCACATGTCTCGTGTAAAGCCTCTGACACGGTAATCAATCGTTATAATATCAGAATCAAAGCTGCTGATAAGATAGTCTAAAGTATTCAGAGGAGAAATTTCTCCGCATGTTGAAACATCAATATCAACTCTGAATGTACATACAGTATTTTCCGGATGGGATTCAGGAAATGTATGGACAGTAACATGACTTTTATCAAGGTGAGCGTGTATAGTATCATTCTGACCGAAATTAAGTCCCTGATTACAGGATTTGTCAATGTTTTCCGGACTGACATGTCCTTCTGCGATAAGAATATTTACAGAAGCCCCTTGAGGATCATAGTCTTGTTTTGATATATTTAAAATGGTAGCACCAATCATTTTGGTTACGTCACATAGTATTTTTGTAAGGCGTTCAGAGTTATACTGTTCGTCAATATATCTGATATAATCAATTTGTTCACGTTTACTTTTAGCATAGCAGACATCATAAATATTAAAGCTTAAAGTCTTTGTTAGATTATTAAATCCATACAATGCCAACTTTTTTTCCAACCCTAACATCACGGCCTTTCAATTAAATTATATTTTGTTTACAGGAATTTATTTTATCATATTTTCTTATGAAATGCAATGATATTTGTAATATTTAACAGATTTTTTTTAATGTTTTTATAATTTGAGAAAAAATCTCCCGAATACACAAAGGACGGGAGATTATTATAAATTAAATATTATTTATCTGATTATAAAAGAATCATATTTCATTTCCTCAAATGTACTGAAAATAGTTTCTATTTGTTGATTTGTCAGTGTAAGGGAAGTGATCTCAGGAATAAACGACGTTTTATATATTGATTTTTCTGTCTCCTCACAAATCGTTTTTATTTTTTCACTGATTGTCATGGAAGAAAAATCAATTTTTTTACCGTTACATACAATTTCCGAATTAAACTTACTCAGATCAATTTTAAGTACATATTTTTGGGTATTCAGCAAAATGGGCTGAAAAGCTTCACAGGTTCCGGTCAGCATGTCGTAAGCCGATATTTCTATCCACATTTTACTTCCTTTGTCCTCGGCAGTTTTATTCATTGAATTTACAATGTCTATTAAATTAAGGTAGCGGTCGCTGTCAGTGACGCTTTCACCGATTTCATTGAGTGCATTTTCACTGAATGCCGGATATTCGACATTTGTGCTTATAATATATTCAAATCCTGCCTGAGCGATTTCTCCGCTGAGAGAGGATAAGTATTCCCTAGTATCGGAAGAAGCCGGATCCATCCACGGCTTGCCTTTATCCTTTTGTGGGGAATCAAGCCATAATGTTTTTGTTGATTTAATTAGAAAGCCTGCGTTTTTGTTTGCTTTTGGATATAAATTATCCTGCATTGCATTGACGGAAGCAACCGGAGTAAAACCGTAGCTTTTTACAGCTTCAGTTATTGAAGATATTGGAATTTCATTACCGGCTTCTGCAAGAACAGCACCTTCGTTTGATGAATTATAATTTAGTTTTCCGCCTTCTATTTTCAAAGGGATAACGACCATATTATAATTTTTATCTACTTTATCAAGAATACTGTCAAGTGCTTCAAGACTTTCTATTTCCATATCCTTTATCCAATACGCTTTAGTTCCTTTTGAAATATTTTCAGTATCCTTGCCGTAGCTTTCTGTAATTACAGTACTG
>OLRE01003605.1_pt1 | contig 10611 bp, 8 predicted proteins | sample 1672461 | NCBI WGS metagenome assembly OLRE01 (sample SAMEA3136688, study PRJEB25190) | human gut metagenome | biome: human gut; feature: human-associated habitat; material: faeces | place: Austria | collected 2013
ATCTCATATCGAACGAAACTCTTGAAGGTAAAGGAAATCCAAAAACCATTGGTTTCTGCTGGCGTTCTTTGGTGCCTTTCTGCCCGGAGGCAGACACACATCATTTTTCACGCATATTTCTCTGCTTTTTCAGGTAACTTACAGCATAGGGGCGTATACTGCCGTATACGCCCCCCGAAGGCGTTTCCGGCCCATGTGCGCCGGGAACGGACATTTCATCATCGGAAGGAGGCGGCAGGATGGAAGCTCTGCTGCGGGAGCTGTGGCAGCTCCGGGAGATACAGGAGCTGGCGCAGCTGATGGAGAGCGGCGGCGGCCCGGCGCTGGTGACGGGCCTGAGTCCGGTACACCGGGCCATGACGGCGGCGGCGCTGCGGCTGAAGTCCGGGCGGCCCCTGCTGATGCTTTGCGCCGACGAGGGGGAGGCCCGGCGGCAGGCGGCGGACCTGCGGTCCCTCACCGGCCGGGAGCCTGTCCTGCTGACGGGCCGGGAGCTCCACTGGCGGGAGCTGGCGGCGGTGAGCCGTCAATGGGAATACCGGCGGCTGGAGGCCCTGTACCGCATCCGGCAGGAGGAGGCTCCGGTGATCGTCACCACCGCTGATGCGTTGGCCCTGCGATGCATTCCCCCGCAGGTGCTGGAGCGGTGCAGCTTCACCCTTCGCTCTGACGGGCGGTATCAGGTGGAGGAGCTGGCCCGGCGGCTGACGGCGGCAGGCTATACCCGCACGGAGCAGGTGGAGGGGCCGGGGCAGTTCGCCCTGCGGGGCGGTATTCTGGACGTCTACTCCCCCGGCGCCGAGGCCCCGGTGCGGTGCGAATTTTTTGACGACGAGGTGGACTCACTGGGCTTCTTCGACGTCGCCACCCAGCGGCGGACGGAGAACTGCCGGGAGGCGCTGCTGCTGCCGGCCGGCGAGGTACTTCCTCTGTGGCGGGACGGTGCGGCGGAGGAGGCTGCCGGACGGCTGAAAACGCTGGCGGGACGGATGAAGGATAAGCCCGTGGCCCGGCAGCTGCTGTCGGATGCCGATCTGCTGCGTCAGGGCATCGTCCCCAACGGCAGCGACCGGTTTCTGGCGGCGGTATACCCGGAGATGGTGACGGCCATGGACTATCTGCCCAAGGAGTGTCTGGTGTGCGTCAGCGAAAGCGGATGCACAGCAGAGGCCCTGAAGGGCTGGCTGAGCCAGCTGAAGGCGGACGTCACCTCCGCCATGGAGAGCGGCATCCTGTGCGGCCCCATGGCGGAGGCGGCCCTGTCGGAGACGGAATTTGCCCGGCAGCTGGAGCGCTTCCCCGTGTGCCAGCTGGAGAGCCTGCCCACCAGCCGGTATCTGCTGGCCCCCAAGGCCCTGCTGCAAATCGACGCACGGCAGCTGTCCGGCTACGGCGGATCGCTGGAGACGGCGGTGACGGATCTGACCCACTATCTCACCGGCGGCTGCCGGGTGGTGGTGCTGTGCGGCGGACAGGTGCGGGCCAGAAATCTGCTGGAGCTGCTGGAGGCCCGGAGGATCCCGGCGGCACTGGATCTGGAGGGGGAGCGCTCCCCAGTGCGGAACGTGGTGCTCATTACGCTGGGTACTCTGTCCGCCGGGTGCGAGTACCCGGCCCTGCAGCTGGCGGTGCTGACGGAGGGCCAGCTGACCACGCCGCTGGCAGGCAAGGCCAAAAAGGCCCGCCCCAAGCGGGACAGCAATCAGCAGAGACTGCAATCCTACGCCGACCTGACCCCCGGCGATCTGGTGGTGCATCAGCACCACGGCATCGGCCGCTTCGTGGGGATGATCCGGATGCCCACCGATGGGGTGGAGAAGGACTACATCAAGATCGCCTATGCCGGCAGCGACTGCCTGTATGTACCGGCCACGGCGCTGGATCTGGTGAGCAAGTATATCGGGGCCGGGGAGGATACCGAGCACACCCGGCTCAATAAGCTGGGCGGCACGGAGTGGGCCAAGACCACCCACCGGGCCAAGGCAGCCGCCAAGGATCTGGCGGAGGGCCTCATCAAGCTCTACGCCCAGCGCCAGCGGGAGGCGGGTCATGCCTTCTCCCCGGACTCCCCGTGGCAGCAGGAATTCGAGGACGCCTTCGACTACACGGAGACCGACGATCAATTACAGGCCATCCGGGAGATCAAGGCGGATATGGAAAAGCCCGTACCTATGGACCGGCTGCTGTGCGGCGACGTGGGCTACGGCAAGACGGAGGTGGCCCTGCGGGCGGTGATGAAGTGCATCCTGGACGGCAAGCAGGCTGCCATTCTGGTACCCACCACGGTGCTGGCCCAGCAGCACTATGCCACCGCCATGAACCGCTTCCGCTCCTTCCCGGTGACGGTGGAGGTGCTGAGCCGGTTCCGCACCCCCAAGCAGACCAAGGAAATTCTGGAGCGGGCGGCGCAGGGAAAGATCGACTTGCTCATCGGCACCCATCGCCTGCTGGCGAAGAATCTGGTGTTCAAGGATCTGGGGCTGCTCGTCATCGACGAGGAGCAGCGCTTCGGCGTGACCCACAAGGAAAAGCTCCGGGAGCGGGTGCGTCAGGTGGACACCCTGACCCTGTCCGCCACCCCCATTCCCCGGACGCTGAACATGGCCCTGTCGGGCATCCGGGATATGTCCACCATCGAGGAACCCCCCAGGGACCGCCAGCCGGTGCAGACCTACGTCATGGAGCACGAGTGGCCCGCCGTGGCGGAGGCCATCCGGCGGGAGCTGAACCGGGGCGGACAGGTCTACTACCTGCACAACCGGGTGGAGAACATCGAGTCCACCACCGGACGGCTGCGCCAGTGGCTGGGGGAGGATGTGCGCCTCGCCATAGCCCACGGCAAGATGTCCGAGCAGGAGCTGAGCCGGGTGATGCAGCAGATGGCCGACGGCGAGGTGCAGGTGCTGGTCTGTACCACCATCATCGAGACGGGCATCGACATCCCCAACGTGAACACCCTCATCATCGAGGACGCCGACCGGCTGGGGCTGGCGCAGCTGCACCAGATCCGGGGCCGCATCGGGCGCTCCTCCCGCCGGGCCTACGCCTATCTCACCTACCGCCCCGGCAAGGTGCTGACGGAGGTGGCCAGCAAGCGGCTGTCCGCCATCCGGGAATATGTGGATTTCGGCGCAGGCTTCCGCATCGCCATGCGGGATCTGGAGATCCGGGGCGCCGGCAATCTGCTGGGGCCGGAGCAGTCCGGCTACATGATGAGCGTGGGTTATGATATGTACCTGAAGCTGCTGAACGACGCCGTGCTGGAGCAGCAGGGGAAGGGCCGGGAGATCCGGCCGGAGTGCTCCGCCGACCTGACGGTGGCGGCGTACATCCCGGAGCGGTATGTCCCCTCCGACCGGCAGCGGATGGACCTGTACCGGCGCATTGCCGCCCTACGGGATAACGATGCGGCGGCGGACCTCGTCGACGAGCTGACGGACCGCTATGGCGATCCGCCCCGACCGGTGACGGCGCTGCTGGATGTGGCGCTGCTGCGGGCGGCAGCCGCCGACACCGGGGTGACGGATATTACCCAGAAGGGCCAGACGCTGCTGCTGAGTCTGGGCCAGCGGATGGACGTCCCCAGCCTCATGGCGGTATGCACTCTGCCTGCCTACCGCAGCCGCCTGCTGCTGTCGGCGGGGGAGCATCCCAAGCTGACGCTGCACCTGAAGCCCGGCGAGGAGGCGCTGGACGCCGCCGGGCATCTGGTGGAGGCACTGTCTCTCAAACGCAAGGAAATTTCGGGCGAAACGCCCGCAGAAGGAGGAACCCTATGAAACGTTTTGCTGCGATGCTGGCGGTCTCGGTGCTGATGGTGCTGTGGATCGCCTCCGGCGACCGGATGAGCGCCGGCCAACGAACGGACGGCCTTTATTACGAGGTCACCGGCATCCATCCGGACGCCGTGCTGATGCGCATCAACGGCGAGGACATCTCGGCGGAGGAGTACCTGTACTGGCTGGCCTATGACTGTGAGTACCTGACCTCCTATGTGCCGAATCTGGATTTCAGCGCCGAGGTGTCCAACGGCATGACCTACGGCTCCTATGCCAAGGCCGACGCCGTGGAGACGGTGAAGCTCTATGCCCTGCTGCGGCAGTGGGCCAAACAGTACAATGTATCGCTGACGGAGGAGGACGAGGCCCGGCTTCAGCAGCAGCGGCAGCAGTATGTCACCTACTACGGCGGCGAGGAGGGCTATCAGCAGCAGCTGCAGCTGCTGGGCATCAGCGAGGATACCTTCGACAGCATCAACCGGATGTACCTGCTGTATGCACGGATTCACGATCTGTATACCGCCGACGGCAGCGCCATGCACCCCACGCAGGAGGCCATCGACGCCTTCGCTCAGGAAAAGGGCTACGTAACGGTGAAGCTGCTGTACTGGCCCGCCTCCGGCGGTGAGAACTCTCAGGCGCAGGCAGAGGACTTCGCCGCCCGGCTGGCCACCGCCGAGGATAAGGATGCCCTGTATGCGGAGATGGCCCAGCAGTTGGGCATCGAGGCCGGGGACACCGGCCGCACCTTCAGCGCCGAGACGCTGGGGGATACCCTGTCCGCCGCCTTCTCTGCGCTGGAGCCGGGACAGGTCAGCGATGTCATTGCCACCGATGAAGGCTGGTATGTGGCCATCGGCCAGACGCTGGACGAGGGCTCCGTGCTGGACGAGATGTTCACGGAAAACGTGACTCAGGCCCGCAGCGAGCTGACGGTGGAATACAACCAGGGCCTCTATGACAAGCTGGACGCCGGGGACTTTTACAGCCGTCTCACGGCCCGGCAGTCCGAGCTCAGCAGCCAGTTCAGCTCCGGCAGCGCCGATCCCGGCACGGACAGCGGTACGGGCAGCAGTACGGACAGCGATAACTCCGGCGAAAAGGAGGGCGGCAGCACCGGCTCCGGGGACTGATTTTCTCCCGAAACAAGGGAACTCTGGAATTATTTCCTATTTTTATGAGATTCTCCCCTTGACTATTTTGCTAAAAATGGTACGATAGATAAGGTAATGGAAACCAAGGCAAATCGGAAAGCCAAAAAGGGACCCAAAACAAATTAGGAGGAAAAGATACTATGAAAGACTTGTACGTCGTCAACTGCTGCAGAACCGCTATCGGTTCTTTCGGCGGTTCCCTGAAGAACACCCCCGCCACCGAGATGGGCGCCATCGTGGTGAAGGAGGCCCTGAAGCGGGCCAACGTTGCTCCCGAGAACGTGGATGAGCTGATGTTCGGCTGCATCCTGACCGCCGGTCTGGGCCAGAACGTGGCCCGTCAGGTCTCCGTCAAGGCCGGTATCCCCTACTCCGTTCCCGCCTACACCATCGGCATGGTCTGCGGCTCCGGCATGAAGTCCGTCATCGAGGGCGCCCGTGCCATTCTGTCCGGCGATGCCAACATCGTGGTCTGCGGCGGTACCGAGAACATGAGCGCTGCTCCCTTCGCCTCCCCCGATGCCCGCTGGGGCGCCCGCATGGGTGACAAGAAGATCGTGGACACCATGATCCGTGACGGCCTGTGGGATGCTTTCAATAACTATCACATGGGTACCACTGCCGAGAACATCAATGATATCTGGGGCATCACCCGCCGTGAGCAGGACGAGTTCGCCGCTGCCTCCCAGCAGAAGACCGAGGCCGCTCAGGCCGCCGGCCGCTTCGACGACGAGATCGTTCCCGTCCCTGTGAAGGTCAAGAAGGAGATCGTGGAGTTCAAGCGTGACGAGTTCCCCAAGGCCGGCGTCACCGCCGACGGCATCGCCAAGCTGCGTGGTGCTTTCCCCGTTGGTCCTGAGTCCCCCAACCCCGAGGTCGTTCACACCTTCGAGGTCACCGGCGCCAAGGAGACCGAGGACAAGGGTACCCAGCGTGTCACCGCCGCCAACGCCTCCGGCATCAATGACGGCGCTGCCGCCATCGTGCTGGCTTCCGCCGAGGCTGTGGAGAAGTACGGCCTGAAGCCCATGGCCAAGCTGGTTGGCTGGGGCCAGGGCGGTGTGGATCCCAAGATCATGGGCGTTGGCCCCGTGCCTGCCTCCCGTGCCGCTATGGCTAAGGCCGGCCTGACCATCGACGACATCGACCTGGTTGAGGCCAACGAGGCCTTTGCCGCTCAGTCCATCGCCGTGGCCCGTGAGCTGCACTTCGACATGAGCAAGGTTAACGTCAACGGCGGTGCCATCTCTCTGGGCCACCCCGTGGGCGCTTCCGGCGCTCGTATCATCGTCACCCTGCTGCATGAGATGCAGAAGCGTCCCGAGGCCAAGCGTGGTCTGGCTACGCTGTGCATCGGCGGCGGCATGGGCGTTGCCACCATCTACGAGAAGTGCTGAAGCGCTGAGGCGTAACAAAAATCAAAAGAGCCGGGGACGGAGCTTCCGTCCCCGGCTCTTTCATCGGCAGACCTGCGCCGGTGCATAAAAAATCTGCCGGAAGTGCTCTCCCGGCAGATTTTTTATGCAGTGCGTTATTCCATGTCCACGGAGATGTGGTCGGTGCCGTGGGCCTCGAACTCCCCCAAATAGGCGTTCATGCGGTTCATGACCTCGTCGTAATTCTCCTCCGTGATGGGGGGATCATCCATGTCCCGCAGGGCCAGCTCCTGCGCCAGTATCTCGAAGAAGGTGGTGTCCTCATAGGCCATGATGGCCTCGTGGATGCCGCCCTCGGCAAAGGCCTGTGAGGGGATCAGCTGCCCCTGATACAGCTCCGTCAGCGGCGCCATCCCATGGGCCAGACACTGGGAGAACACCAGACTCTCCACCTCGTCATACTGGCGGATGCGATCGTCGCCCCGAGTGGAATTGAGGATCCAGTTGCCGATATACACCAGATCCAGCAGACGCCGGAACTGCTTCTCTGTCATTTTGATCTCCATATGGATACACCTCCACGCCGCCGATAGGGCCTTTACTGTATGCAACAGTATAACAGACCCGGCGGGAAAATACCACTGAAAAAACCGGGGAAATCCGCCAAATTTTCACTTGAGAAAGGAGAGCTTCCATAGTATAATATGATTGTTTTATTATGCAGCGTGATACACTGCGGCATCACAGGGATGCCGGAAAGGAGGCCCAGTCATGGACCAACGGCCCATCGGAGTGTTCGACTCCGGTCTGGGGGGACTGACCGCCGTGCGGGAAATGCGGCGGCTGATGCCCTCTGAAAACATTATATACTTCGGAGACACGTCCCGTGTCCCCTATGGCGGGCGCTCGCCGGAGATCCTGCTGAAATACGCCCGGCAGGACGTCCACTTCCTGCGCTCCTTCGATATCAAGGCGGTGCTGGTGGCCTGCGGCACCGTATCCACCACGGCTCTGCCCCAACTGCAGGCGGAAAACGACCTGCCCATCCTGGGGGTGGTGGAGCCCGCCTGCCGGAAGGCGGCGGCCATGACCCGGAACCGGCGGGTGGGCCTCATCGCCACCGCTGCCTCCGTCCGCAGCGGCGCCTATGAGCGGACGCTGCACCGGCTGGATGAAACCATCCACGTGGTGAGCCGGGCCTGCCCGCTGCTGGTGCCGCTGGTGGAAAACGGCCGCTATCAGCCCGGCGACGTGGTCATCGAGACGGTGGCCCGTGAGTATCTGGAGCCTCTGCGGCAGGAGGGGCTGGACGTGCTGATCCTGGGCTGCACCCACTATCCCCTGCTGACGGATATCATCCGGGAGATCATGGGGCCGGAGGTGTCGCTGGTGAACGCCGGTGCAGAGTCCGTCCACACCCTGCATGATGCGCTGGCCCGGCGGCAGCTGCTGGCCCCAGAGGGAACCGGACAGGCGCTGCTGTGTACCAGCGACCGGCCGGAGGGCTTCGGCCAGATGGCCCGCCGCTTCCTGCAGGAGGAGCCTACGGCTCCCGTGCGACTGGTGGACATCGAGGGATACTGAGGAGGCCGTCATGGAAGGAAATGTGAAGGTCCATGTGGAGAGCCGCACCCGGCTCCCGGACATGGAGGATGTGCTGCACTTCCGGGGCAGCGGCACGCTGGAGCGCACCCCGTCGGGGTGGCAGCTGCGGTATCAGGCCCGCAGCGATGAGGATGGCAGTCTCATGACCTCGGAGCTGTGGCTGGAGGACTGCGGCTGCGTGACTCTCCGCAGCGGCAACAGCTACCGGATGCGGCTGGACCCCGCCGCCCCCACTGCCCTGCACCTGCCCACGGAGGAGGGCGTGCTGGCGCTGGACGTAGCCGCCCATGAGCTGCTGTGGGAGCTGGAGCAGGAGGAACAAGGACACATTACGCTGGATTATTCCCTGCACATGGGACAGACGCCGGTGTCGGCGCTGACGGTCCGGCTGGAGCTATATCAAGAATGAAGGAGGACCCCGCAATGAATATGATCCAAAGCGCAAAGGACCAGGTGCTGGCCCTGACCACCGCCGCCTATCAGAAGGCGGCTGCCGCCGGCCTGCTGCCGGAGGGCGTGACGGTGACCCCCTCGGTGGAGATCCCCAAGGATACCGCCAACGGCGACTATACCACCACCTTCTGCCTGGCTGCTGCCAAGGCCATGAAGATGAACCCCCGGCAGGTGGCCCAGATCCTGACGGAGCAGATGGACCTGACGGACACCTATTTCACCTCCGTGGAGCTGGCCGGCCCCGGCTTTCTGAACTTCCGGCTGGGCAGCCGCTGGTTCGGCGATACCGTGGCCTGTGTGGAGGCGGAGGGCGCCGACTACGGCCGCAACGACACGCTGACCGGAAAGAAATACATGGTGGAGTTCGTCTCCGCCAACCCCACCGGCCCCATGCACATGGGCAACGCCCGTGGCGGCGTGCTGGGCGACACGCTGGCCTCCGTACTCCAGAAGTCCGGTGCCGACGTGTGGCGGGAGTTCTACGTCAACGACGCCGGTAACCAGATCGACAAGTTTGCCCGGAGTCTGGATGCCCGGTATCAGCAGCTGATCCGCGGCGAGGACGCCGTGGAGTTCCCGGAGGACGGCTATCATGGCGACGATATCCGGGAGTTGGCCCGGCTGTTTTATCAGCAGGAGGGCGAGAAGTATCTGGACTGCGACGAAAAGACCCGGCACGATGCGCTGGCCAAATTCGGCCTGGATCACAACATCCCCAAGATGAAGACCGATCTGGCCCGGTACGGCATCCAGTACGACGCATGGTTCTTCGAGTCCACCCTCCACGAGAGCGGCTATGTGGCAGACTCCGTGAAGGCGCTGACCCAGCGGGGCTATACCTATGAGAAGGACGGCGCTCTGTGGCTGGCCACCAGCCGGATCCTGGCGGAGAACCTGAAAAAGGCCGGCAAGTCCGACGAGGACATCGAGAAGCTGGGCCTGAAGGACGACGTGCTGCGCCGTGCCAACGGGTTTTACACCTACTTCGCCGCCGACATTGCCTATCACCGCAACAAATTCGCCGTCCGGGGCTTCGATAAGGTCATCAACGTCTGGGGCGCCGACCACCACGGCCATGTGGCCCGCCTGAAGGGTGCCATGGACGCTTTGGGGCTGGACGGTGAGCACCGGCTGGATATCGTGCTGATGCAGCTGGTGAAGCTGGTGCGGGACGGCGAGGTGGTGCGGATGTCCAAGCGCACCGGCAAGGCTATCAGCCTGACGGACCTGCTGGACGAGATCCCCGTGGACGCCTGCCGCTACTTCTTCAACGCCAAGCCGGAGACGCAGATGGAGTTCGATCTGGGTCTGGCCGTCCGGGAGGACAGCGAGAACCCGGTGTACTATGTGCAGTACGCCCACGCCCGCATCTGCACCCTGCTGAAGAATCTGGAGGCCGAGGGCTATACCGTCCCGGCCGCCGATGCCGTGGACTTCAGCCTCCTGACCGACGAGACGGAGCAGGCCCTCATCAAGCAGATCGCCTCCTATGGTCAGGTGGTGCTGCTGGCGGCACGGGACTACGATCCCAGCCACATCAACCGCTACCTCACCGCTCTGGCGGCGGCGTTCCACAAATTCTACGCCGCCTGCCGCATCAAGGGCGAGGAGAAGCCGGTGCTGCTGGCCCGGCTGAAGCTGGCGGATACCACCCGTGCGGTGCTGAAGAACGCCATGACCCTCATTGGCTGCAGCGCCCCAGAGAAAATGTAAGAGGACCCTGCATCAGCAATTTCTGCAGATACGGTCGATCCCTGCATAGAAAAGGACCCCCTGCGGCCTCGCCGCAGGGGGTCCTTTTAGGCTGCGAATGGACGCAGCGCCCGTCGCCGCATCGCACCCATCCGAAAAAATTTCCCCAAACGGGAGAAGCATCTTGTGTTTGCACGGAACTGGCAGTACGATCCATATAGATAAGACAGACAGCTTATGGGAAGGCCGCTGACGGCGGCCTTTTGAAAGCACGGGAGTTAGTCTATTCTAACCGAAGGGAGTTGACCGGATATGGAGGAACAAAGCTGCGTGCTGCTGGAAAACAGCAGACGGATCAGCGCATTTGCATCGCAGCTGCCATTTATGAGAGGAACCGCCCTGCCCCCTGACCCGGGCATAAAAAACCGGCAGGCCCCCTGTGGCGCCTGCCGGTTTTTGGTGCGAGTGGTGATACAGAACTTTTTGAAAAAGCCAGTAATATCAACGGTTTTCAAGGCGGACGAGTAGCAAATAACTTGTATATATCCCCTT
>OLRE01003606.1_pt1 | contig 10609 bp, 7 predicted proteins | sample 1672461 | NCBI WGS metagenome assembly OLRE01 (sample SAMEA3136688, study PRJEB25190) | human gut metagenome | biome: human gut; feature: human-associated habitat; material: faeces | place: Austria | collected 2013
ATTCTCCATTTATTTTGTTGTAGCTACACATGACGGTTCTTGGAGCTGATTCTTTCACCGCTTCCTCAAACGCAGGCAGGTAGATTTCCCTGAGCGCACGTTCTGACACCTCGGAAGATATCGTCATACGGAGTGTTTCCTGGTTATTCAGTGCGAAGTGCTTAATGCTTGTCCCCACGCCCTGACTCTGTACTCCGCGGATATATGCCGATGCCATCCTACCTGCCAGATATGGATCCTCCGACAGATACTCAAAGTTCCGCCCGCATTAATATTCACCGCCGGGCCAAGCAGCATGCTTACATTCTCGGCCTGACACTCCGCTCCCAGCGTCTCTCCCATCCGTTCCATCAGGTCAACATCGAAGCTGGAGGCTGTTGCACAGGCTGCTGGGAAACAAACGGCCTTCACACTTTCATTCAATCCCAGATGATCCGTTTCCCCTTCCTGCTTTCTCAGTCCGTGAGGGCCGTCCACCATCATAACTGACGGAATGTTCAGTCGTTTGATTTCTTTCGTATGCCAGTTATCAGCGCCCGAGCAGAGACTTGCCTTCTCTTCCAGCGTCATTTTTGAAATCAGTTCCTTTATTCTGTCCATCGCAAAAGTCCTCCATTCTTTTCTTAATACTGATTGATCATCTGTGACTCTGCCTCTTCACGGCTAATCTCACCATTGTTGCATTTTGCCATCAGCTGGACATCATGGTCATTAAGCTTGTAAAGGCGAAGCATAAGCAGAGTGCAAATCCCCCCGATAATGCTGCCAAGACAGCTGAATGTCCATAATTTATCGGCAAATCCTGCCGCCTGAACAACGCCTTCTCCTTCCCGGAAGCCGATTAAAGTTAACGCAAACACACTGACTGCTGTTGCGACCGCTCCATTTAATTTTGTAAAAAATGTCTGCGCTGCAAACGTTACACCACGCATTTTTAATCCTGTCTTGTACTGTCCATACTCGTAGCAGTCCGGCGTAAACTGATACTGCAGTATAACTGCTATTCCCAGCGGAATTCCTCCTAAGGCATTTAAAGTCACATACACCGTCATATTCTCATACCCAGCAATGAATCTTACAATTCCCAGAAGTAAAGCGAAAACATATGAAATATAGAAGACTTTAAATTTGTCATATTTCTTGCATAATTCTACTGCCATAACCGCACCGATTAAGGTCGGAATAATCACCGTCATCGAAACATATGAGGCAGCTTCTTCACCGCCAAGGCAGTACCGGGCAACATATAAGCCCCAATTTGCACCAACATTAAGCAGGCTGCTGATGAGCGGAGCCGCAAAGAAAATCAATAAATATTTGTTCTTTCGCAGACATTCTGCCATATCGCGCAGCGTATAACTATCTTCTGCCCCTTCGTCCAGTGCTCTTTCTTTTTCAATTACTCTCTCCTTTGCGAACAGACAGATTGGAATCATCATAACAACTGACAAAAGAGATAACACAATTACTGTTGTCGCCCAGCCGCCTAACCGCTGCCGTACCAACGGCAGGACAATTCCTGTAACAATACCTGCAAAAATAGCAAACAATCTTCCTATGCTGTTTAGTGAAACACGTTCCTTCTGGTCTATTGTCATCGTGGTAACAATACCAAAAATCGGTACATCGCAAAGGGTATAGGCTGTATCCCATAACATATAAGCAAGTGTTGCCCATATGATTTTAGCCATCATGGGAATCCCGGTAGGTATTGTAAAAAGAAGAATGGTCGCCACCGGAATCGCTATGACAGATATTTGAAGCCACGGCAGGAATTTCCCTTTCTTAAAATTTACCTTATCCATGATCATACCGAAGATCGGATCGTTGATGGCATCCCACACTTTCGTGATCAGCGCCACGATCGCAACCAATGCTGCCGTTATGCCGATATCTGTAAAATATGTAGTCATATATCCTATCAGTCCATAGAATACATTCTGTCCCATAAAATACAAACCATAACTGATTTTTTCTCTTTTTGTAACTGCATTTTCCATTTCGTTATCCGTCCTTTCATTGTTTGATTCAATTATAAATAATCCCAAAGGGCAAATCACCAACGATATATAAGCGGTTTACCGACGAAACTTAATATAATAATCATCTTTCTAAAAATTAATATAAATATTCTTCCATCTTAGGCGTCCACCATTCCAGATATCCTGCCTGCGTCGGATGAACCGGATCTGCCATATAAACTTCATATTCTTTTTCAGAAACGTCATTCATCTCCTCGTCATTCCAAAGGTCGATCACGCCTATTCCATATTTATCCTGAAGCTCAAATAATACATCTACCATCTGCTGATACTGTTTACTGTCATATTTTGTTCCAGTATAAAAGATCACGGGACAATTCCATGTCTGCTTTGCATATACAATGATATATTCCATTGCTCCTGTTATCGTCTGTGTATCAAAATCTTCCAAATTTTCTGAACGGCTGAGTTCTCCTATCGGCATTTCCTTCGACGCGTCATTCGTGGAAAGCTGGCAGACAAATGCATCGAATTTCTCATCTGTACCGATATTATTTTTCATCCTCTGGATATAAGACGTCTTTCCGTTATCCACTAAAGTAGTACCACTTACGGCCTCTTTTACATACTCACAGCCATTTCTATAAGAGATATAATCTACAAAGGAAACATCCATTGAGTACAGCCCTAAAGTTACAGACGATCCAAGATAGCAAATACGCTTTCCTTCAAGCGGACTGTTTTCTAAGGGTTCTACATTTTCCAGACTATATTTTTCTGCGTTTCCTGGCATTTTTTTCAGTTTGTTCTTCCAAACAAAATCAAACGGTCCACCACCGCCTGCCGCCCCTACTAAATATGCCAGACCTATACCCACAGCCAGAATCAAAATTAAAACGACACTTAAGGTAATCTTCAATATTTTCTTTTTCACAATCCTAAACTCCTCGTATTATTTTCAACTTTCGTATTAAGAAAAACTGACCGTCTGCTTTTGCCGGTCAGTTCTCACAAATACTGTCATTTTATTTCCTTTGATACTTTTATTCAAACTGATATATTCCGCTCCCCACCTCATACAATCTGCCATCCGGCAGTTTTACAGTGGCAGTTGTGTTACAGGGAATCTCCACTTTCAATTTAAATTTCCCCTCTTCCATACTCCACTCTGCCCCTACTTTACCGTACTCACTCATATAGGTACGTTTTGCACTTGTAAACGCATTATTCGGCTCCGGCGCAATCACAATCTTCTTAAATCCGGAAGCAGCCATATCAATGCCGCTTATCTTCCGGAACATCCAGTCGTCCACGCATCCAAAGGCATAATGGTTCAGGCTTGTCATAACCGGAGACCCGTCCTCCTTGTAAGAAATGTAATTTTCCCAGATTGTTGTCGCTCCCTGCTTCACCTCATAAAGCCATGACGGGCACTTTGTCTGGAGCAGGATTTTATATGCCTTGTCCATCCTGCCGATCTTACAGAGTGCATCCAGCAGATACGGTGTCGTCAGGAATCCTGTATCCAGACAATCCCCGTTTTCTTCTATCTTGCGGATCAAATGTCCGGCGATACTTTTTTTCTTCCTTTCAGGAGCAAGATCAAATGCGATTGCCAGCACATAACTGCCCATAAAATCAAGAGGCATCTTCCCATCATCATCGATCAGTCCTTTTTGAATGGCAGATTTCATTCTGGACGCAATGTCATCATAGTATAATTCGTCTGATGTATGCCCGAGGAGTGCTGCTGTATCTGCCATGATCCGACAGGAATTCCATCCAAAGATTGGCGCGCAGTATACAGAAGTATTGATAGGTTTTGCAGCGCTTTGGTCTGCTCCGTCTACTGTCTGGCTCGGTATGAGCCACTCCCCGTACTGATGTCCTGTATTCCACAGATACTGGTCAATTTCTTTTGGATGTTTCATCTTGCCTCTACGCTTCTTTGCAGTGTTGATGATATAGTCGCACCACTTTTTCATTGTGTCATACTGCTCTCTCAGTATCCTGATATTTCCTGTAAGCTGATACATGCTCCACGGTACGATACAAGCGGCATCTCCCCATCCCGCTTCTCCCACCGGTTCAAAATTGCGGTATACGATCCGATTCAGTTTCTCCAGTAATTCATAGATTCCGGTAAGGGGGATCACATTGGGGATTGCCCCATTTTTCTGCTGACTGAAGGTCATATTACGCAGCCATCTTGTCAGAAACGGGGTTACATTTTCGTTGAGCATGGCTGTTCTTGCATAAATCTGGATATCTCCGGTCCATCCGCCTTTTTCTCTCTGCGGGCAGTCCGTGGGGATTGAAAACAGATTCGACCGCTGAGACCATCTTGTATTTTCGTAAAGCCGGTTTATATCTTCGTTGGACGTCTCAAAAGTTCCCAGATCCTCATTGTCAGAAGACAGGACAATCGCTGTGAAATCCTCCGGACTCACCGGCTGATTGCATGTCACTCTCACATAGCGGAAACCGTGATATGTAAAATGCGGTATATATTCTGTAAATTTCCCGTTTGAAATATAAATATCGCTTTGTTTGTGTCCTGTTTTCTCTGACATGAAAATATTGTTGAAATAGTTTCCATATTGATCAAGAGTTTCAAAATGATCTAATACCATTTTTGTTCCGGCAGGCAGTTTCGCTTTTACGCGCAGAACCCCCGCCAGATTCTGCCCGAAGTCAATGATCGTCTCGTCTTTCGGGCTGACTGTCATTCCGACTGCCGGTACTTCCTTTACCGGGCGCACCGGTTCCCCGTACTGAGCCACCAGGTTCACGTAAATTTTTCCGCATGGAATACCGGTTTTCCAGCTGCTGTCATCGAATCCGCAGCAGTTCCAGTTTTCCTGTTCCATCCGTGCGTCATAGAGTTCGCCTGCAAACAAATCGGAGGACCGGACCGGACTTTCCGAAACCTTCACAGCATCATCGGACAGAACAATTTCACTCGTTCCGTCTTCATAATCAATCTTTATCTGAAATAACACAGAATGTTCGGCTTTAAACTTCCTGCTTCTCGGTTTAAAGTTCGCACTGTCATACCAGCCGTCCCCCACTAACATTCCTATGACATTTCTTCCCTCTCTCAAGAATGGAGTCACATCATAAGTCTGGTAGCACAGATATTTAGAATAGACGGTAAATTCCGGAGCAAACTCTCTGTCGTCCGGACGTATTCCGTTCACGCTGAGCTGATATGCTCCGTGGCATGTGGCATAGACGCGTGCCCGTTTTATACCGTCTCGTGCGTCAAATTCTTTGCGGAAATATTCTGCCGGATTCTGCCCGCCGGTTCCAGGTTTTACCTTTTTCATCGGGAACGGAGATTTCACCCACTCGGCCGTCCATTCTTTCTTCATAAATCCCGTCTCAAAGGATGAGGATGCCGCCGCCTTTTCTCCGTTATTAACCGTCACTTTCACTGTCCAGCTATAGTCACTGAGACTTTTCAATGGTTTCCCGTTGTACTCTACAAAAGTGCTTTTATCACTTTCTATCACCCCGGAATCCCACACTACTTCTCCCAGACTTGTCACTGTAATATGATAGGATGTCTGCATCACATTCTTTTTGTCACTGATGATCACCCATGAAAAATAAGGTACTTCGTCCACGCATGGTCTGTATTGACTGTTTACCTTAAGTCTTGTAAGCTCCATAGCAACCTCCCTGCCGGATTAGTTATTCCTGTTGATTTTAGCGTCCATCTCTATTACTGCTTTCTGATCCAGCGTATACTGTGTGCCAAAGATAAGCGACCCTAATATTCCAAATATCAGCGGCAGGATCAATGCGCACAGGATAATGCCTGTATTGATACTCTCAGGTTGGACAGATGCGCCGGTAACAAATCCATATGCTGCGATCACATACCCTGGAATTGCTCCTCCCAGCCCCTGCGCGACCTTACTGACAAAGGATGTGAGTGAAGCGATGGCTGCTTCCGCCCGTTTACCCGTTTTATACTGTACATAAGTGGTATTGTCCGCCTGTATGCTGGTACTGACCGGAACCATCCATCCTCCTGCCACACCTCCGATAAGAGCGCTGATATATATTAAAATCATAGACGTCACATCCAGCAGTCGAAGCAGGTTAAGCGCTGTCGATATTATGACCGCGGTCAGGTAAACTTTCTTTTTCCCAAACCGATTGGCAAGATATGGTCCCATCACAATTCCAACCAGTGATGCAATTAAGCCAATAATAGAAACTCCCGACATCAGTTTCATATCCCCTAAAACATATGTATAAAAATATGCTCCTGCTCCGCCAGCTATTGAACTTCCTGTCCCTACTATTAAAGTAGCTGCAAACGCTGCCCATATAGGCTTATATCTCAGAAATTGAAGCATCTCTTTTAAACTGTACTTTTCCTCATTATTTTCCCCGAACTCCACACGTTCTTTAACACTGAGTGCACCTGAGATGGAAAGAACGAGCGTCAGAGCCATAGATCCGAAGATTAATACATAATAACTTTCCATCTGCTACTATAACAGGTCCTAATACTCCAATCACCGCTCCTCCAATCATCGATCCTAATGCGTTGAAAAGAGACAGGCTGTTTCTTTCTTTATCATCTGTAGTCATAACCGGAAGAAGACTGTTTTTGGAGATGTCCATGATATCAAAGGTCCATCCCAACAGCAAATAGGTAACATAAACGATCACATATTTTCCTACAGGACTCCAGACAGCGCCAAACCACAGCAGAATATAGTTTATGACACAGATAATGGTTCCCAGAATCAGCATAGGGCGAAATTTTCCCATTTTTGTTACGGGAAATCTATCCAGAATAAAGCCCATGACAGGATCGCTGATTCCATCCATTACCTTAGAGATTAAAAACAAGGTCGCAAGCGCCTTGGGATCCAGTCCCACCACAGTTGTGTAATAGATCATAAAATATACGGATAAAAGTGTCATAAGCGGTATGTTTCCTGCACATACCATCAACATCCCTATTTTTCAGATAATTTTACTTTCTGATTTTCTTTCTTCATCTCTCTGCTCCTTATTAGAAGTTTGCCAGTGCAATATCCAGCATCTGTGCTTCCTCTGGTTTGATTTCTCCTGCGAATGTTTTCGCGACATCTCTAAGCGAAAGTCCATATGCAATATCCGGAATCATATCCACTTCCATCATTTGAGAAAGAAACGCGCGAATATCCGGATGGTTCAGCAGTTCTTCCATTGTCGAGTCTATGCTGTATTTCTTCTTTAAAGGCTGTGACGCCTCATAAGTGACTTCATATTCTCCGGCTTTCACACGGCAAATTCCGTTTTCTACATCTTCAAACAGTGGGTTTTCTTTATCTTCATATACAGATTCCGGCGCAAGTGGAAGAACCACTTCTGCCCTTCCGCCAAACGGAACTGTAACAGTGACAGTGATTTTATTATCCCCTGATATCTCCCAACCGCACTGATAGCATCCGCATGCTGAATCATAAACCGCTTTTACATATCCCAGTTCGCGATTCACTTTCGGGCTGATCCGCATCACCCGGCCTCCCGGACTCTGTTCCGTCACATCAATCCCGGCCGCATGGCGGAAGATCCATTCCAGTACGGCGCCATATGAATAATGATTCAGGCTGTTCATTCCCGTGCTGGAGACATGGCCGTTCTCATCCAGTGAATTCCAACGCTCCCACACGGTCGTTGCCCCCAGCTTCACTTCATAAAGCCAACCCGGATATTCTTCGTTCAAAAGCAGCCGGTACGCCGCATCCGTCATCCCGTGGTCTGTCAGCACGTTGCACAGAAGCGGCGTACCCACAAACCCGGTATTCAGTTTATTTTTGTTGTCCCGGAGGAGTTTTTTCATCATCTGCTTTGTCAGTTCTTCATTTTCAGACAGATGATACTTCAGCGCAAGGATAAGCCCTGTCTGCGTCTTCACCGCACATCTTCCTGTGGAAGTAAAATATTCTTCTTTCACTGCCCGCCACTGACGGTCTGCGATTTCCTGATATTCCTGTCTCGTTTCTTCCAGTCCAAGCACGTCCGCCGCCTTTGCGACTGTCTGGGCGCTTGCCGCATAGTAGATATCCGCGATATATGCTTCATCGGTCGCCCCGTACACACTGTTCGCGGCAGCGCCTGTACGGTCGAGAGCCAGCCAGTCTCCATAATGGAAGATCTGTCTCCATCCGTGATGATCTCCGTCAATCCTGCGAATATAATCAACCCATGCCTTCATGCTCTCAATCTGGCTTTCCAGGATTGTTTTGTCCCCGCTGAACAGATATACGTTCCACGGAATGATACACGCAGCGTCTCCCCATGCGCAGGAACATTTTGTCGGTCCGAATGTGGGGACAATCTCCGGAACCATTCCGTCCGCCAGAAGCTGTTCCTGATACATGTCATATAAATATTTCCGGTAAAACGCGTAGGTATCAGCCAGATAGCTTGCAGTCGCAGAAAATACCTGTGCATCCCCTGTCCAGCCCATTCTCTCATCTCTTTGCGGGCAGTCTGTAGGCACATCCAGGAAGTTTCCTTTCATCCCCCATTCGATATTGGAGATCAATTTGTTCACAAGATCATTCCCTGTCTCGATTGCCCCGATGCTCTCATAATCGCTGTAAAGAACAAGCGCCGTGAAATCCTCACATGAAAGATCCCTAATCCCGGTCACTTTCACATATCGATAGCCATAGTATGTAAAATGAGGCGTAATCACCTTTTCTGTACCATCAGAAACATAAATGTACTCCGAAAGTGCAGTTCTTAAATTCTCGTTATAGAAACATCCGTCCTGAAGCACCTCTCCCGTCTGAATCCTGATAGTTGTCCCCGCCGGCTCATGTACACGCAGTCGGAAGATCCCTGCGATCTCCTGCCCCAGATCAAATACATCTTCTCCAGCAGGCGTATGGATCAGTTCTGCCGGCTTCATCTCCTCCTGTACCTTAACCGGAAGAGATAACCGTTCCATAAGCCGGCCTTTCGGAACCTTTGCGATCCGCGCAGGAGACTCCTCTACCGGCGGCAGCGTATCATCTCTTCTCTCACCGTCATAGATATTGGAAAACCACAAATTGCTTCTTGTAACTGACCAGGTTTCATCAGAACTGATCACATCTTTCGTTCCGTCTTTGTACTCTATGTGAATCTCCGCAATCAGCTTCCACTCGTCACCGTAATATGCTTCCCGCTCCGGATCATTGAAACCGAACCTGCCTTTATACCAGCCGTTTCCGAGAAGAACAGACAGCACACCGCCTTGTTCTGCCTGTTTCGTGATGTCATACGTCTGATACTGGATCCACTGGTCATAATTATTGCAGTACGGAGTCAGATACTCATCACCGATTTTCTCAGGATTTTCTTTGCTTTCCCCCAGAAAATATGCCTCATACAATCCCAGACCGCAAATGTACAACCTTGCTCTTTTCACTTTTTTTTTCGGTTCAATCCTTTTTGAAAAAATCGGATGACGTTCCTGACTGCTGTCACAAGTAATCCATCTTCCAGTCCATGGTTCATCCATTTTGGCAGTCTCAAAAAACTGTACATCTGATTCGATTACTTCCTCTACATCTGTTGCAACAATGACCTTCCAGTAATATCTTGTATACGGCTGTATTTCAAATTCTACTCTTGTAGAGAGGCTGTCCAACTCTGTTTCACCTGTATCGTAACAGATATCTGTAAAGGTTTTATTCTTGCTGATTACAATCCTTGCATGTTTCTGGTTCTGTCCCCTGCATCCTTTCACTTTCCATGAAAATGCAATAGTATCCATATTAAACCCTATCGGATTTGTGATATGATTTGTTTTTGCCGCATAAATCTTTCCCATGCTGATACTCCTTCTCTATCATTCTTATTCACTTATTCCCGCTTTTGACCGTTTCTCCCTCAACAGATATGTCTGCTCATTCAATTTTTCCTTGGTAATAGGATAACCTTTTGAGAAGATCACAATGGCCACCACATTTACGATTGCCGGCAATATTAGCACACAGAGGACGATCACATTAATCACATCGTCATTCTGTACTGCCGCCTTACTGTCAAATCCTGCTAACTGCAGCAGATACCCCGGAATCGCACCACCGATTCCCATTGCACACTTGGAGACAAAGCTGGAAAGAGATGCGACAGCACCTTCTGCCCTAATTCCCATAGACACTTCGATATAATCTGTATTATCTGCCTGTATTCCATAATTAAGAGGTGCTGCAAAGCCGGCTCCTATTCCTGCAATCAATACAGAGACAATAAGAAGGGGAATGCTCCTCACATCCAACAGACGGATGATTGGTGCAAGTCCTGCAAGTGCAAGTCCAATCGCATACATTTTCTTCTTTCCAAACCTTCCAATCAGATTACCAATGACCATTGTAGCCGGAAAAACAGCAACACATGTAATAAGCGTAATAATAGACGCCAACGTCAGGTCTTCAAAAATATATGTATAAAAGTATGTATTTGCTGCATTCACGATATTGCTTCCAATCGAATATAACAGTACAGCAAGGAATGTAATGTACACCGGCTTCTGACTGAGAATCTTGAATAATTCTTTTACAGAATAGCTGTTCTCCATCTGTGGTTTTACACGTTCTTTTACTCCCATGGTTCCTATAATA
>OLRE01003607.1_pt1 | contig 10608 bp, 7 predicted proteins | sample 1672461 | NCBI WGS metagenome assembly OLRE01 (sample SAMEA3136688, study PRJEB25190) | human gut metagenome | biome: human gut; feature: human-associated habitat; material: faeces | place: Austria | collected 2013
AGCGCGCTACCAAACTGCGCTACACCCGGTCAACCGGGCTGTCTCGAATCAGCTTTATTATTATAGCGGATTTGAAGGAGAATGTCAACAGGGTTTTGCAAAAATTATATTTTTTGCATTTTCCCGCGCAAAGTGCTGCATAAATCCGACGGCGGATGCTTGACTTTCCCGCGCAGGTGCGCTATACTTAATATCCTGCCACAATAGCAAAGGAGGTGTGCCCCATGGCAGAGGACAAGTGTGGAAAAAAAATGATTGCCGTCAACCGTGAGGCGCGCCACGAATACTTTGTCATCGAGGCACTGGAAACAGGCATCGAGCTGGTAGGCACCGAGGTCAAGAGCCTGCGCGCCGGAGGGGTCAACCTGAAGGATTCCTGGGCAGACATTGATGACGGTGAGTTGATCGCCAAGGGCATCCACATCAGCCCCTATGAGCAGGGCAACATCTTCAACAAGGACCCGCGCCGTTCGCGGCGTTTGCTGGCACACAAGGCGGAGATCCGCCGTCTGGGGCAGCAGATCAAGCTGCAGGGCTACACGCTGGTGCCGCTCTCTCTTTACTTTAAAAAGGGGCGCGTCAAGCTGGAGCTTGGCCTGTGCAAGGGCAAAAAGCTGTATGACAAGCGTGCGTCTGCTGCGGCGCGCGACGCCAAGCGCGACATTGACCGCGCACTCAAAACGCAGCGATAAGTTGTTTCTACTTCACTTTCCCGGTGGGCTTGCCTGCCGAATATACGGGGCTGTAATGGTTTCGACGGGGAGAGAGAGGCGTGAGCAGCGGGCCGTGGCGGTGACCCACGATAAAAGCGCCAACTTAAATTAACTGACAACAATTATCCTGTTGCCGTAGCTGCCTAATTAGGCGCTGCCGTCCTGCCCGTGTTAGTACCGCATGGGGTCAGGGCGTCGATTAGGTACTGAACGTGAACGGGCTTAAGCTTTGCGGCCCGGCATGAACTTATGAAGCTACCAAGGTGTAGTGCGTGTGTGCTCGCCCGCACCAAGGGAAATTTAATAAACACACTGCGCCCGGAGATACTCTAACTGATTTCTTTTCGGACACGGGTTCGACTCCCGTCAGCTCCACCATATTGTGCAAATCCGAACTCAATCTTCTTTGTGAAGCATTGTTTCGGATTTGTTTTTGTTTTAGAGGATGTGGATCAGTCCACATCCTCTTTTTTCGGCGCATCGTAAGTAAACGCCTGTTTAGCATTCCAGATGCCAGCCGTGGTCGGGTCGCTCCCGCCAACCCGCGGGCCGCATATATGCGGCCCCTGCGACGCAGCAAAAAACAAAAGGCCGCTTACCTCAAACGAGATAAGCGGCTTTTGGCAGGGGTAGAAGGATTCGAACCCTCGGCACGCGGTTTTGGAGACCGCTGCTCTACCAACTGAGCTATGCCCCTATACTAATGATGCCCACAATGCGTATCTTGCACTGTGGGCATCAGCGCTGGAGCTGCTAAGCAGATTTGAACTGCTGACCTCATCCTTACCAAGGATGCGCTCTACCAACTGAGCTATAGCAGCAAATGGCGACCCGAATCAGGCTCGAACTGACGACCTCTAGCGTGACAGGCTAGCGTTCTAACCAACTGAACTACCGGGCCATACCCAGCCTGCGCGGCGTTGTGTGACGTGCACCTCACGACCAGCGCAGGAACTATTATAAGGGATACCGACAGAAAAGTCAAGGGATTTTTGCAGATTTTTTTATTATTTTTGCAGCTGCTTTGTAGGGGCGGATGCTCGCATCTGCCCGCGGGTCGATACAAGCATCCGCCCCCGGCAAAAGTACAATCACTGCTTCTGCATCCGAATCAGGCTGTACGCCATCAGCGGCGTCTCGCAGGGGATCGTGTACTGCATCATCGGGTGCGGGGTGGCGTCCACGCGCTCGCCGTCGGCGTTCTCGATCCACGCAGGCGTCAGCTTGACGACGCTGCCGTCGGGCTGCAAAATTTCGATGCTGTCCCCCACCGCGAACTTGCCGCACTGGGTGCAGTGGGCAACGCCGTTCTCCCAGCTGTCCACCGTGCCGATGAAATCCCAGTCGCGCACATAGGTGTGGCTGGGGGTCTGCTGGGCCTGCTCCTTGCCGAAGTAGAATCCCGGCGAGTAGTGGCGGTGGCTCGTGCGGTTCAGCTCCTCAATGACGTCGTCGGGCAGCTCAAAGCTATCGTTGTACGGGTCCGCCAGGAAGGCGTCCAGCGCGCGGCGGTAGGCGCTGACGACAGACGCAACATAATAGAACGTCTTGGCGCGGCCCTCGATCTTCAGCGAGTCAACGCCCGCTTTACAAATCAAATCTATAAACGGCGCGGTGCACAGGTCATTGGCGTTCAGGATGTAGCTGCCGTTGTCCTCGCTCTCGCCGATCTCCATGTACTGACCGGGGCGGTGCTCCTCCACCAGGCTGTACTTCCAGCGGCAGGGCTGGGCACACTCGCCGCGGTTGCCGCTGCGGCCCGCCATGTAGCTGGACAGCAGGCACCGCCCGGACACGCTCATGCACATGGCACCGTGGACGAACGCCTCCAGCTCCAGATCCTGCGGGCAGTTGTCGCGGATCTGCGCAATCTCGGTCAGGGGGAGTTCGCGGGCCAACACAACGCGCTTGGCTCCCAGCTCGTAGCAAACCTTCGCGGCCTCATAGTTCGTGATGCCTGCCTGGGTCGAGACATGACGCTCGACCTGCGGGGCGTACTTTTTGGCCAGCGCCAGCACACCCAGGTCGGCAATGATGAACGCATCCACGCCCGCCTCGGCGGCGTCCTGAATGTACCGGGGTAGCTTGGAAAGTTCCTCGTTCGTGGGCAGGGTGTTCAGCGTCAGATAGACCTTTTTGCCGCGGGCATGGGCAAAGATGCAGCCCTCGTGCAGTTCGCCCACGGTCAGGTTGACGGGTGCGGCGCGCATGCCAAATTCCGGCAGGGCGCAGTAGACGGCATCTGCGCCGTACATGACGGCGTATTTCAGCGTTTCCAGGCTGCCCGCGGGGGCCAGCAGTTCCGGCTGTTGCAGCATAGTGATTTCCTCCGTTTTGCGTAAAAAGCGCCCGGTAGGAAGCGGGCGCTTGGGGATTTGATGTGTGGTGTGCCGTGGGTCCGTGCTGTAGGGGCCGGGCATGCCCGGCCCGCGTGTTTGCCAAAGCACAGCATTCCACGGGAAGTTGCGGGCCGCACATGTGCGGCCCCTACAGGGCAGCTTGCGCGCTTACGACGCCCACCCGGCCTTGACGCAGTTCTGGTAGTGCTCGTCGGCGGTCTTGGCGTAGAAGTACTGCCCTGCCACATCGGTGCCGGGATGGCCCGTGACAAAGAAGTAGTACCCCTCGTTGATATACTCCTCATCGGGGTTCAGCGCGGCCTCCATGGCGGCGTAGCCCGGGCAGGAGATGGGGCCTGCGGGCAGACCGCTGATGGCGTAGGTGTCGTACAGGGCCAGCACGTCATCGGGGATCGCGCCCTGATCCGGCCAGCCGAAGTACTCCGCCGTCGGGGAGTTCCACAGATAGTTGTTCTCGCTGTCCTGCATGATATAGCTGCTGGCGTTGGATTCCAGCTTGTGCTCGGCCCACTGCGGGTCGCTGGATTCCAGGCGGTTGTGGAAGCAGGCACTGACCCTGGCGTCCTCGCTCTCCAAACCGGCCTCCTCCTGAATGAAGCTGGCCAGCTTGACCACGTCGTCCAGGCTCGTGCCCTTGGCGGCGACCGTGTCGGCCAGAGCGGCGGTCTTGGACGCAAACTCGCCGTAGAGGGCATCCACATAGTAGGCGACGCTCTCGTCCTTATAGAGATTGTAGGTGTCCGGGAAAAGGTAGCCCTCGCACTTCATCAGGCGGTCATTGTCGGGGATGGCGTTCCAGAAATCGTACTTGCTCCAATCCGTGCCGTCGTTGCCGTTGGCGCAGGACAGGAAGGTGTCCACGTCGTCCACAAGGCCCGCGTCCACGAAAATCTGCGCCACGCCGACAGCAGTTGTGCCCTCGGGAATCGTGACGTTCACCGTTGCACGGCGGGTCACGACGGACAGCGCCTTGATGATGTCGTTGTAGGCCATGCCGGACTGGACTTCAAAGTCGCCGTACTGGATTTCACCGGCCTTGCCGCTGTACTTGACGTACTGCTTGAACAGCCAGTCATACTCGATGACACCGGCGTCCTTGAGCTGGGTCGCAATACCGGCGACGGACGAGCCCTCGGGCACGGTGATGGTCTGGGTCGGGCCCAGCGTTTTCTGGCCGTCCAGCTCGGCATAGAACTGGCTGACCTTATAGCCGCCAAAGCCGACCAGCGCCAGAATGACGAGCACGATCAGGCAGCCAAACGGGAAACGGCGGCGGGGCTGCTCGTTTTCCTCGTCGTCCTCGACCTCCTCCACCGGCTGGCGGCGGGGCTTTTTGGTGGGCTTTTCCTTTTTGGGCTTCGGCGGCTTTGCAGCCCTCGGGGGTTCCTTCTGGTTTTCCTTCGGGATTTCCTGCTCGGGCAGTTCAAAGCCGTTTACCTCGGTCTGTGCCTTGAGCGGTGCATGGCTCTGCACCGGCTGGGCCGCAGGCTGCTCCGGATTTGTGCGATTGATCCTCATGGGAGACTCCTAACTTTTTACGGCGCACAAGGGCACCGGGATTCCTTGATTTTAGCCGCCGAGTTTATTACCTCCCTCGGCGAGGGAGGTGGCCGCAGGCCGGAGGGAGCGAACCTTGCCACAGCCCGAAATATTTCGGACTACATCAGGCTCTCTCCCCCACCGCCTGCGGGCGGAGCCCCCTCCCAGAGGGGGCCAGGATTACAGCAGCATCCTGAAATACGCATCGGTCACGGAGAAGGGGCGGCCTAAAAAGGCGATCATTCCGTAGCCGCAGCGGCGGCCTGAGCCGAGGTAAAGCGTCTGGTTCTCGGCCAGCAGGATGCGGGCGTTGGCCGCACCGGTCTTTTCCCGCGCGGCCTGCAAAAGCTGGTCGGCGCAGTGGTCGTTGTCGGCCTGTAATTCCAGAAATTGCAGCGTGTCGCCCTTGGTAAAGTACAGCCCGTAGCCGCGCCGGGTGGACACCACGGTCAGCCCGCGGCGGTAGAGCTGGGTCATGGTTTCGTTCATGGCCTCCTCGGGCAGGCTGATGCAGCCGGGCTGGTAGATGTGCCGCCGTTCCAGCAGCTTGTGGACGGTCAGACTGTCAAACGCCGCCTGGGCGAACAGGTCGCGGCGGATGGGCGTCTGTATGACCCGCAGCGGCAGCTGGCTTTTGAAGCCCAGCGTTTTCAGGTCCTCGGCGCGCCGAGCGTCGTCGGGCGTCGTGACGGCAAAGTCAAACCCGCTGGCCCCGTAGGCACGCAGGCAGCCCTCCATGATTTTGGGCAGAAGGCGGTCCATCGGCACGCCCTGCACCCCGGCTGCGCCGCACAGCCAGACGCCGCGGTGCTGGCCGTACTTGACCGGCACCGCCGCCAGCATGGCCGCGGGCTGGCCGTTTTTTTCCAGCACCAGAATATTTTCCAGCCCGGCGACGTTTTGCAGCCAACCCGCCGCATCGACGGGGTTCGCTTTGGCAGCCCCGCAGCGCAGCGCCGTCAGCGCGGGCAGATCATCAGCGGTAGCCTTACGCAGCATGGGCATCACCTCTTTTTGTAAAGTAAACTATTTTTATCGCGCGGTAGGCGCAGGGGTCGGCGTCCCAGACGCCCTCGGAGACTGAATGGCGGCGGGAACAAACGGAGCGGTCAAGACCGCTCCGTACAAGCTGCCCGTTCACGTCATTTCGTAGGGAGGGGTCTTGACCCCTCCGGGCGTGTGCGGCGGGAACAGTCTGGTGTGCTGCCACGTAGGGGCGGATTCCATATCCGCCCGGGCCGTTCGCGTCACCACGAACCCCCGCGGGAGGGATAAATTCCTCCCCTGCGACACTCCCAAAACATACCTATTTATTTTACAGTATTCCCGCCAATTCTGCAAGGATTTCTGCGTTAATATCCTCCACGGAGCGCATGGATTTTGCGCCGTTTGCGTCGGCGGTGGTGCATTCGATGCGGTGCCAGCCCAGCGTGCGGGCGCAGTACTCGGCGGCGGCGCGGCTGCGGGCCAGATACTCGGTGTCCTTCTCCTGGATATCCTTCTTGCTCTCGTCGCCGTGGTATCGCTCGGTGATGAGCCGCTGTGACACCTCGGGGTCAACCGCTAAATAAATCACCGCGTCGGGCGCGGGGATGCCGAACTTCTTGTACTCAAAATCGAACAGCCAATTCAGAAAACCGTCCCAGTGCATCGGCGGCAGCTTCGAGCACTGGTGTACGGCGTTGGACGTCGTGTACCGGTCCGACAGCACCAGCCCGCCCTCACGGTAAAACTCGCCCCAGTCGGTCTTGTAGCTGGCAAAGCGGTCCACGGCGTAAAAGCTCGACGCCGCGTAGGCGTTCACGTCGTCGGGCTTGTCGCCGAACGCGCCGGATAGGTACATTTTGACGAGCGCCGAGGACTCGCTGTCATAATCCGGGAAGGTGATCTGCCGCAGGTCTCTCCCCTGTTCTTTTAAACGCTGAGCCGTCAGTTTTGTCTGGGTGCCTTTTCCGGAGCCGTCCAGCCCCTCAAAAATGATAAGCTGTCCCATTTATACTGCCTCCTCCTTGAGTTTGGCGTATTTTGCGCGTACCTCCGTTTGCTTGCCGCAGCACATGCGGCCCTCCGGGCAGGGGCCGACGAGGCACCGCGGGCCGGCGCTGGCAAAGATGTGCGGGGCCAGCGGCAGCACCAGCCGCAGCATCTCATCCGCGACGGCGCGAATCTCCCACTGGGCGCGGTTGCAGCAGCGCAGGTTGAAGAAATTCTGTAAGCTGCGGCAGTTCATCGTCATGACCATCTTCGTCTCGCAGGCGTTGGGCAGCACAAAGCGGGCGTCCTCGTTGGCCTGCTTGGACGCCTTGGCGCGGGCGGCCTTTTCATCGAGACCATCCGCCATAAGCCGCGCTGTGTGGGCATTTTCGAGCGTCTGCACTAACTCAAGATACTTCTTCGCGTCGTCGTTCATCGACGCAATGAACTGGGCTCTGGCCTCGGGGATGGCCTCGATCTCCGGCGGGATGACGTAGCGGAAATCCTCCAGCCGCACGTAGCGCTGGCTCTGCACGCTGAAGCTGCCGATGCGGTGGCGCGTCACCTGCGCCAGGAACGTGCGGGACACGCCCTCGATGCCGAACGTAAAGCTGGCGTGCTCGATCGGGCTGGCGTGGCCGACGTCGTTCAGCCGCTGCAAAAATGCCTCGGTCTTTTCGGGCGTCAGGCCGTCCAGCAGCGTCTCAATGTGCGCATCGGAGTAGCAGAGCTTTGCCGCTGCAGCGATGGTTTTTTCCGGGTCATTTGTATGGGCAATGAGTTGTACCAGCATATCATTCCTCCACTTTTTTCAGCGGCGCATAGTTTGCCATCGTCTTTTTGACGCCGACGCGGTCAAACTGAATCTCGACAATGCAGTCCCCCGCAATCGGCGTGGCCTTCAGCACCTTGCCGCGGCCAAACACGCGGTGCTCCACAATGTCCCCCGCCGCGTAGCTGGCGGCAGCCGCCTTCTTCTGAGGGGCAGCGGACGGCGCACCTGCCAGCGTGGATGTGCCCGCGCCCGCGGGGGCCGTGTTGCCCGCGCTGCGGCTGCGTCCGTAGCCCGAGCCAAAGCCCGTACTCTGCACTTGATGGCGTCCGCCGTAGGAGTTGGGGCTTTCGTGGCCGCCGCTGGCAAAGCCGCTGCTGTAGCCGCCGCCAAACCCGCCGCGGGGCTTGGCGTTGTACTCACTGTTCAAATATCCGCGGGACGCGCCGGAGTACCCGCTGCGCCCGCCCGGGACGTTGGTGCTGTAGCTGCCGTACCCCGCACCGAAGCCGCCACCGTAGCCGGTCAGCTCGGGGCTCTGGGTCTCGTCCAGCAGACCGGGGTCGATTTCACTCAGGAAGGCAGACGGCGGGTTGCGGCGCGTCTGGCCAAAGATCATCCGCGTGCGGGAGGTGGACAGGTACAACTCCTTCTTGGCGCGGGTGATGGCCACGTAGCAGAGGCGGCGCTCCTCCTCCATGTCCTCCTCATTATACTTGGCCATCTCGCCGGGGAAGATACCATCCTCCATACCTACGACAAAAACATACGGGAATTCCAGGCCCTTCGCCGAGTGGATCGTCATCATCGTGACGCTGTCGGCGTCGTTGTCATAGCTGTCCAAATCGGAAATCAGCGCGACCTCCTCCAAAAAGCCCGACAGCGTCGCGTCCTTGCCGTTCTGGTCGGCGTAGGTCTTGATGCTGCTGACCAGCTGGCCCAGGTTCTCGCGGCGGGTTTCGCCCTCCTCCTTCATGGCTTTGAGCATTGCCTCGTAGCCGGACTTGGCGATGACGTCACCCACAAACTGGTCCAGCGGCTCACTTACCGACAGATCGCACAGCTCGCGGTACATCTCATAGAAGCGCTCGAGCGCCGCGGCGGCGCGCTGCAATTCCGGGTAGTCCCGCACATGGGCGATGATTTCCATCATCGGCACGCCCTTGGAGGCTGCCAGCTCACCGATCTTTTCAATCGTCGTCATGCCGATTTTACGCGCAGGCTCGTTGATAATGCGGCGCAGGCGCACGTCGTCCCGCGGGTTTACGATGATGGCCAGATAGCTGTTGATGTCCTTGACCTCCTTGCGGTCAAAAAAGCGCTGGCCGCCCACAATGCGGTACGGGATGCCCGCGCGGGCAAAGTAGGTCTCAATCGGGTTGGACTGAGCGTTCATGCGGTAGAGCACGGCGTGGTCCTTCAGGCTCGCGCCCTCTCTCAAATGCTCGCCGATGACGTCCGCAATGTGGCTGGCCTCGTCCTGCTCGTTCGTCGCAGTGTAGTGGTGAACCTTCTCGCCGTCGCCGTGGTCGGTCCAGAGGGTCTTGCCCTTGCGGCCCATGTTGTTCTTGATGACACTGTTGGCGGCGTTCAGAATATTAGCGGTGGAGCGATAGTTTTGTTCCAGACGGATCGTTTTTGCCCCGGTGAAAACCTTCTCAAAGTTGAGGATATTTTCAATCGTAGCACCGCGGAATTTGTAGATAGACTGGTCATCGTCGCCAACGACGCAGACGTTGTTGGTGCCACCCGCCAGCAGCCGCACCAGATGGAACTGCGCAATGCTCGTGTCCTGGTACTCGTCCACGACGACATAGCGGAAGCGGTTCTGGTAGTATTCCCGCGCTTCCGCGTCATTTTGCAGCAGTTTGACAGTGTGGAAAATCAGGTCGTCAAAGTCCATGGCGCCCGCGGCCTTTAAGCGGCCCGCGTAGGCCGTGTAGATTTTGGAGACGAGCTGTGCCTTCGTATTGGCGAACGGCTCCCCCGCCACATCCTCGGCGGACAGGAGCTTATCTTTAAAGGAAGAAATCTGCCCGATAGCCGACTTGACGGGCAGGAATTTGTCGTCGATCATCAAGTCTTTGTAGATCTGCTTGATGACGCGCTGCTGGTCGTCGGAGTCGTAGATCGTGAAGCTCTTGGGGAAGCCGATGCGCTCGGCGTCGCGGCGCAGCATCCGCACGCAGGCGGAGTGGAAGGTGGACGCATTGACGTCACCGCCCAGCGTGTCTCCCAGCATGGCACGCAAACGCTCCTTGAGTTCGCCCGCGGCCTTGTTCGTAAAGGTGATGGCCAGCACGTTCCAGGGACGTGCGGGGCGCACGGCCAGATAGGCGGTCTCCCGCGGCAGGTCGCGGCCCGCGGCAACGGCATTGCGCAGGTCGTTGAGGTCGGCTTCGGTCACGGGGCGCGGCAGCTCGGTGCTGCCGTGGGCGGAGCCGAAGCGGATGATATTGGCAATGCGGTTGACCAGCACGGTGGTCTTGCCGCTGCCGGCTCCGGCCAGGATGAGCAGCGGGCCGTCGGTGGTGAACACCGCCCGCCGCTGCATCTCGTTCAGGCGGCCGAACTGCTTTTCGATATAGGTGTCGCGCAGAGCGCAGAATTCTTGTGTCAGATCTGTTGCCATGGGTTCCCCTGTCTCCTTTTATTGTCAAAGAACAGTATACCACATTTTCAGGAAATTGAGAATAGCCGGTGCGTTTGCCGGAGGCATTTGCGCGGAAATTTTGCGGCCCATTTTCTGCGCAGGGGGGTCCGCTGCCGGTGCCGCCCCGGGCAGGCTGCGCGGCACCATGCTCTGCCACACCACAAGGCGGTTGGCACAGACGGAGGGTCCACATGGTTTTTCTACCGGGGTGAAACAGATTGCACAGAGACAAATATATAATATATTATCGTACTTTTTTGTCTGTGTGCAAGTCTTGCACTCTGACCCCCGTTTGCACAGTGACTCAGTGTGCAGGCCTTGTCTGTGTGCAAACTTTGCACAGTGACTTTTTTGACGATACGTTGTTCAAAATCAGTCAGTGTGCAAGATAACGCTTCTCTATCAGAGCTTGCACAGTGACAAAACAAAACCCGCCCGGCAGTACAGGACCACCGGACGGGAACGTTTGTTTTTCAGGGAGTGCTTAGCCGAAGATGTTGATCAGAATACCAGCAGCAACGGCAGAACCGATAACGCCGGCCACGTTGGGGCCCATGGCGTGCATCAGCAGGAAGTTGGAGGGGTTCTCGCTCTGGC
>OLRE01003611.1_pt1 | contig 10595 bp, 9 predicted proteins | sample 1672461 | NCBI WGS metagenome assembly OLRE01 (sample SAMEA3136688, study PRJEB25190) | human gut metagenome | biome: human gut; feature: human-associated habitat; material: faeces | place: Austria | collected 2013
CTCTGGTGAACGATGTGCTGGATATGGCTCAGCTGGAAAACGGCACCGTCGTTCTGCGGAGCGAATCCATGAATCTGGATGAAGTCTGCGGCAGCATTACCAATTCGGTGCTGTTTCAGGCGGAAGCCGCCGGTCTGACCGTCACCGGTGAGCATGACGATTTTTCCGGTATTTACGTCCGCAGCAGTGCGCTGCATCTGAAAAAAATCCTGATGAATCTGTTCACCAACTGCGTAAAATACAACAAGCCCGGCGGTTCCATCCATATGCAGATGCACATGCTCGAACGGACGGACGAGAAGATCACCTGCCAATTCATCATCGAGGACACCGGTCTGGGCATGTCCGAAGATTTCATCAAAAACCATCTGTTCAAGCCGTTTGAGCAGGCGAACGAGTCCTCCCGCTCAAGCTATATGGGTACCGGCCTCGGCATGTCTATCGTGCAGCAGCTCGTCGAGCAAATGGGCGGCACCATTTCGGTGGAGAGCAAACTCGGCGAAGGCAGCCGGTTTATCGTCGTACTGTCTTTTGAACTCGACCGTGACGCGACCGCAGCAGCAGCTTCGCCGCAGACACAATCAGATATTGCCGGCACGCGGCTGCTCGTTGCCGAGGATAACGAGCTCAACATGGAGATTGCGATCTTCCTACTGCACGACAGCGGTGTGCAGACCGTGCCGGTGCAGAACGGCAGGCAGGCGCTTGCAGCCTTCCGGGGCTCCGAGCCGGGCAGCTTTGATGCCATTCTCATGGACGTGATGATGCCCGAGATGGACGGTCTGGAGGCTGCAAAAGCTATCCGGGCACTCGACCGGCCGGACGCGAAAACCATTCCGATTATCGCCATGACCGCCAACGTCTTCAAGGAGGACCTCGAGAAGTGTCTCGCCGCAGGCATGAACGCGCATCTGTCTAAGCCGCTTGACGCCGAGACGATGAAACGAACCATCTCCGAGCAGCTGCAAAAGCGGAAGTAAACACAAAAAGCGGGAGAAACCCTGGTTTCTCCCGCTTTTACTCTGCAAATCTTACTCAATTTCCTCGTCGTGCTCCATGGCTCTGACAAGCGGCACCACCATCTGCTTCTTCCGGCTGACGACGCCGGGCAGGACGACCGAATGCTCGCCGCAGTCGGTCTTGAAGGCCGCACGAACCAGCTGCTGCGCGCCCTTGCCGACGTAGAGCAGCTCTGTCTTTTCCTCGATAATGTTGGTCAGCATAGCGAACAGCATGGACAGACCGCTCGATGCCAGGCAGCTTTCCATGTACTCGAGCATTTTATCACGGATGCCGGACAGCTCGTTCTCACTGACACTCGTCACCTGCGAAATCGCAATCTTCTGATTCTGCGCCTGGAAATACTTGAAATCCATGTGGAACAGCTCATCCATCGAGCGATCGAGCAGACGCGAGCTGGAACGGAACATTTCTGTTGCATACTGCTTGATGTCCAGACCGGCGATTTTCGCCAGCTCTTCTGCAGCCATGCGATCAAGCGGCGTACACGTCGGCGAGCGGAACATCAGCGTGTCCGACAGGATTGCCGAGCACAGCAGACCCGCGATTTTCGGCTCGATCTCCACGTTGTGCTCATGGTACATCTGCGTGATGATGGTCGCGGTGCAGCCGAGCGGCTGATTGCGGAAGTAGATCGGTCCGCTGGTCTCCACCGAGTCAATGCGGTGGTGGTCGATGATCTCAACAATATTGGTCGAACGAATACCTTCGGCGGCCTGATCGCGCTCGTTGTGATCGACCAGAATGACCGACGGACGCTCCAGATCCAGCAGATTACGCTGTGAGAACATACCGACGTATCGTCCCTGTTCATCCATCAGCGGGTAATAGCGGATACGCTTTTTGGAAACCGTGCGCTTTACATCCTCAACCGTTTCCTCCGGCTCGAAGGTGATAAGACCCTTTTTCCGCATCACATGCCGCACCGGAACCGCCTGACCGATAACCTTGACACAGGTGTAGGTATCATACGGGGTGGCGATGATGGAAACGCCGTTTTCCGAGGCCAGCTTTCGGATGGTGCGCGAAACCTTGGAGCCGAGGCCGATGACTATACAGCCGGCGCTCATCTCAATGGCGCACAGCTGGCTTTCATAGCGGTTGCCGAGAATAACCATATCATTTTTGCCGATGTAGTCCTCGAGTACGTCCGGATTAGCCGCCGCAACGACCACGCTGCCCTGCTCAAACCGCTGGTCAATATCGCCAACCTCGAGCGTGCCGTCAAGCACATCGACCAGATTCCGATAGCTGGTCTTGGCCTCCGCCAGCGCATTGGCGTCCTGATCCTCGATGTAGAAGCGCGCAATATCGCCCAGCGTCAGCAGACCCTTCAGGCGGCGATCCTCATCAACAACGGCCAGCGTCTGAATATCATTTTCGTTCATGTAATCCCATGCACGGTGCAGCGACAGCTCCTCGCTGATGCCCGGCACCTCGCGGTACTGCACATCGCTCAGGCGCGGCTCAAACGACTTGATGTAGCGCGGCGGCTCCACGCCGAAGCGTTCGAGCACAAATTTGGTCTCCGCATTGACATGACCCGCGCGGCAGGCTATGTATTCTCCACCGGTCAGCCTGCGCTTGAGGTGCGCGTAGCAGATTGCAGAGCAAATGGAATCCGTATCCGGATTGCGGTGTCCGATAACAAAAACTGGGTTCATGCACTGATGCTCCTTTATGTGATAAGGGATGGCTCCCCTTCGGAATCCGTTTGATGGAATGAAACCTTGTGGTTTGATTGTATCATTTAACCGGGGAAATCGCAAGGTATGGAAGAGGAATCCGACTCAAAACCATCTGCGGCCGCACTGCGTAGGCGATGGAGCTGACAGCACGGATTCCGCCGCTGCACCGAAAATCCTGCCGAAGTCCGCTTCTCCGTCTGCTCGCCTACTTTTTGAAAAACCGAAAATCGCAGCAGTCACCGCCGCAGCCCAGCGTTTTTGTGCGCGAAAAGCCGAGCTTACGCAGTCCGCCGTAGGTCACGTCATCCACGTCGCAAAACAGCGGACACAGCTCCGGACAGCCGTTTTCCCGGCACGCCGTGTGCCAGAGACACTTGGTAATCGACGCGGAAAAGTGTGTTTTGTCGTGTTCCTGTGTGCTCTCCCACAAGTCGGAGGTACGCATGATTTTGAGAAAACAATAGCTGTAAATCCGATAAAATCCCGGCACAGACTCCATTTTCACCGTAAAAGCGTGCTTTTCTGCTGCCACCCAGTCCATCATGTACGTCCGCATGTGCGTAAAGGTTTCCTCCGCAGGCAGCTCTGCCTGCAGCACCTTGTACAGCGCAATGCGCGGCAGAATGGTCTGCACCAGTGTTTTCATCTGGTTTTTGGACCTGTTTGCTGCGGTTTTGATTAACCTATCCAGTATTTTTTCCTGTCGTGAAAACAGCGAGCCGCCCCTGCTTCCGCCGAAGGTCTGCATCAGAAATACCTTGATTTGCTTTTGCTGTTTGCTTTGCATAATTCCTTCATCTCTTTGCTTTTATGGGATTCCAGTGTCAATCCATAGTTAGTTTGCTCTAACTATACCACACTGACTTTCAATATGCCACCCTGATACACAAAAATCCCTGCCGATAATCGACATAGTATTGCTTTTTCGGCATAGCCTGATCGAGCTTCACTTCCCATATCATTCCGTCAGATACTATGGCGCACATCAAAAACGGCTCTTTCCCGAAGGCAAGAACCGTTTCCCTTTGTCTTACATACCCAGAAACTGTACATACTCTGCGGCGGACATCAGCGGCGCATCCAGTTGTGTACGGGGCTCTGCTGTGACCTCGCCCTGTGCCGCAAACTCATAGCCGGCCTGCTCGGTCAGCAGCGGACTTTTGAGCGGGATCAGCCGGTCTGCAAAATTCTTGAGCAGCGCCGTCATGTTCCACGAGTACACTGGCGAGTCCAAGCAGACCACATCCGCAGACTGATATGCGCGAAGCAGCTTCTCCATGTCATCGTGCTGCACGCACTGTCCGATGCTGTAATCGCCAAGATGGTACAGCTCGGTTTCCGCTCCGACACGAGCCGCGCCCGCCAGAAAGACCCCGAGCATGCGTCCAGCGGCACTCTTTTCGCCCGCTGGACTGCCGTTGAATGCCGTAAATTTCATTGTTTTCTTTCCTCTTTCGTTTGCTGAAACCTATTGCAGCAAGCAAACGAGAGGGAAACAAGGAACGCTCCGTAGCATCCAAAAAGCTCGCCGGTTTATCCCCTTCCCAAAATCGCATCCAGGTCCTGCTGCGGATTGGTGGTCGGGTGCAGATCGTAGGTCTCCACCAGTGTTTTGACCACGGTTTCCGACAGAAACGCCGGCAGCGTCGGTCCAAGGTAAATATTCTTCACGCCGAGCGCAAGCAGCGTCAGCAGGATGCACACCGCCTTCTGCTCGTACCACGAGAGCACGAGCGTGAGCGGCAGGTCGTTGACCGTGCAGCCGAACGCATCCGCCAGTGCAAGCGCAACCTTGATGGCGCTGTACGCATCATTGCACTGGCCCATATCCAGAATGCGCGGCAGGCCGCCGATTTCGCCCAGATCGAGGTCATTGAAGCGGTATTTGCCGCACGCAAGCGTCAGAACCAGCGTATCCATCGGCGTGGATTTGACAAACTCGGTGTAGTAATTTCTGCCCGGATGCGCGCCGTCACAGCCGCCGACCAGAAAGATATGCCGCACCTTGCCGCTCTTGATGAGCGAGATGATCTCCTCCGCGTGAGCCAGCACCGCGCCGTGTGCAAAGCCCGTCATCAGCATATGCCCGCCGTTGATGCCGCTCATGCTGTGGTCGTGCTCGTACCCGCCGAGCGCGAGCGCCTGCTCGATGATGGGCGAAAAGTCCTTGCGGCCGCACGCATCCGCCTCGATATGGCGCAGACCCGCATAGCCCACCACCGAAGTCGTGTACACGCGGTCCTGATAGCTTGGGCGCTGCGGCATCAGACAGTTGGTGGTGAACAGCACCGGCGCGGGAATGTTCTCGAACTCCGTCTGCTGGCTCTGCCATGCCGTGCCGAAATTGCCCGCAAGGTGCGGATGTTTTTTCAGTCCCGGATAGCCGTGCGCGGGCAGCATTTCGCTGTGCGTGTAGATGTTGATGCCCTTTCCCGCCGTCTGCTCGAGCAGTTGCGCCAAGTCGCCCAGGTCGTGCCCGGAAACCACGATGAACGGGCCTTTTTTGATGTCGGTCGGCACTTTTGCGGGCTGCGGCGTGCCGAATGTGCCCGTATTGGCCTCATCGAGCAGCTCCATGCACCGGAAATTCACCTGCCCGAACTCGACGATCAGCGCCAGCCATTCCTCGACCGAATGCGGGCGATTGACCGCGCACAGGCCCTTGTAAAACCACGCGCTCACCTCGTCATCCGTGTAGCCAAGATTCATCGCGTGGTGTGCATAGGCGGCCATGCCTTTCATGCCGAACAGCAGCGTGGAACGCAGCGAAACCGTATCCGTGTCGCCCTTCCACAGCTCCACGACCGCACACGGTTTTCCGCCGAATTTCTCTCGTTCCGCGCGTACCCGCTCGGTGAATTCCGCAATCGCCTGATTGTCAAAATTGACATTGGTCAAGGTGATGAACAGGCCGTCCATCAGCAGCCGGTCGGCGATTTGTGTGCGTTGACCGGCCGCAGCTGCCGCCTCGGCCAAGCGAATGAGTTCGTACACCAGCTCATCCTGCAGCGCTGCCGTATCCGGCTGCTTGCCGCAGACACCCACGCTCACGCAGCACTTGTTGCCTGCGGTCTGCTGGCACTGAAAGCAAAACATATCTGACATGAAAACACACTCCTTTTACGAGTAGTGTTGCCAAATTTGTCAGAAGGTATGCGTTGTTTTTTGTTTCTTCAGCTGCTTCTGCGCCTCCAGATACATGGGTTCGGTATCGCATCGATCGTTGGTATCCTGCTCAGCGAGATTGCACTCGACGGCAAGGCATCTACTCTGTCCACCGAAGCGTTTCGGTGGGATTGGTTTGGGTAATCTTCCAAAATCATTCGTGCACCAGGACAATCACATTCCTGCATCGTCTACTGAGATAAAAAGGCTGACCGGATTTTGATATGTACCCCCAATACTGGACACCCAGTATTGGGGGTACATATCATTGCTGTGCTTCAGCAAGTGGGATGTTGTTATATGCCCTTATTCTTCCTCGTCCGCCAGCTTTGCCACGCGGACAAATTCATCCATTTCGCGTGTGCGCCATTTCTCCTTGTGGCTGAAAATCTGGCGGTAGAGCGAAATATAGCAGTCCTCGACCGACAAACGGATCAGCCTTCCCTCTTTTACGCTGTTCTCGACTGCGTACCACGGCAGAAAGGATACACCGCGGTCAATCTCAAGCATGCGAATGAGCAGCGAGGTATCACCACACTCGAGCGACGGCGTAAGGATGGTCCGCCGCGCGGCAAGACGGCGGTTGAGTACACGGCGATAATTATCCTGCTCGGTAAGGAAAAAAGGCTGCGTGAGCAGTTCCTCAATCGTCAGCTCTTTTCCGCCCAGCTCCTCGCGCAGCGATGCAGACGCCACAAATACGATTTCCTCGCGCTGCTCCATCAGCTTGTTCCAGTTGTTGCTGTACAGCGGCTCATCGAGCACATAGATCATGTCCAGCTCGCCGCGTTCCATGTGCTCGATCAAATCTTCCGGCTCACCGACCGTGATGCGGATAGACACTTTCGGGTTGAATTTGCGGTACAGATGCAGCACTGTCGGCAGCTTGAGACATGCAAGCGACTCAATCGTGCCGATATGCAGCGAACCGTGCAGCTCTGCCGTGGATGTGACCGACATGCGTGCCTGATTGACCTGATTCATCACGTCGCACGCATGGCTGAGAAAACGCTCGCCCGTGTCGGTCAGCGCGATACGCTTGCCCATGCGGTCGAACAGACGCGTGTCCAGTTCCTCCTCCAGCTGGCGTATCTGCACCGTTACCGCCGACTGTGAGTAGCCGAGGCTCTCTGCTGCGCGTGAAAAACTCTTAAACTGTGCTACCCGAATAAAGGTTGCAAGCTGCCGAAGCTCCATAGATTTCCCTCTCTCCCCTATATTATCAATATTTTGAATCGAAATGATAAAATATATGAATTTGACTTAACCCATTAAACAGAATATACTAAATCTACAAAGAGGTCAAGAAAGAAATTGGAGGTTTACCACAGATTTTTTACTTATCCTTTTTACACAAAAACCGCGTCCTATTTTACAGCATTTCGCCTAAAATAAGCGGTTCTTTTTGTGTCCGGAGGCAAAAAATCTCGGCAGACTTCCACGGCAGCAGACCAAAGAGGGGCAAACAAACGGTCTGCGCCGCAAAGGGTGACACCGCATAACCGAACAAGTGCACTTTCCATAAAGTGCCGCAGTTCAAATTGTTTGGTGCTGCCCGCCAAAAAGGAGGAAAAAGAAATGGAAGAAAAGAAAAAATTCAAACTCGGATTACTGCCCAAGCTCATCATCGCCATCATTGTCGGCATCCTGTTCGGCCAGTTCCTGCCGGAAGGCTTCTGCCGCTTTGTGGTAACGCTCTCGTCGTTCTTCAGCCAGTTCCTGTCGTTTATCATCCCGCTGATGATCCTCGCGTATGTTACCATGGGCATTGCTAACCTCAAGAGCGGCGCGGGAAAGCTGCTGCTCATCACGGTTGCCATCGCCTACTGCTCGACCCTGATCGCAGGCTCGGCTTCGTTCTTTGTAGCCGACACCCTGTTCCCGCACTTCATGAGTGCGGACGCGCTCGACAAGATCGCCGCAACCGCAGGCAACTCGCTGGAGCCGTACTTCAGCCTGGAAATTCCGGCGCTGATGAACACGCTGTCCGCTGTTGTTATGGCGTTTGTGCTCGGTCTGTGCATGTCCAGCCTGCGCGGCAAGACCATCGGCGACACGCTGTACAACGGCGTTTCCGACTTCTCCGGCATCATTGACTGCGTACTGCATAAGGTCATCATTCCGCTGCTGCCGCTTTACATCTGCGGCACGTTCACCGATATGACCAAGTCCGGCAAGACCTTTGCCATCCTCGGTATTCTGTGGAAGGTATTCATCGTTGTTATCATCATGCACCTGATCTGCATCTGCATCCAGTTCGTAATTGCAGGTCTGGTCAGCCACAAGAACCCGTTCACGCTCATCCGCAACCAGATTCCGGGCTACGCAACCGCACTGGGCACCCAGTCCTCTGCAGCTACCATTCCGGTAAACCTCCAGTGCGCTGAGGCAGACGGCGTTTCCTCGGAAATCCGCAACTTTACGGTTCCGCTGTGCGCGAACATCCACATGGCAGGCTCCATGATCACCATTACCGCCTGTGCTACCGCAGTCTGCCTGATGAACCAGCTGCCGATCTCCATCAGCACGGTCATTCCCTTCATCATGACTCTCGGCATTGCCATGGTCGCTTCTCCCGGTGCGCCGGGCGGCTCCATTATGACCGCCCTGCCCTTCCTGTACATGATCTTCGGCACCGAGGCCGGCGACCCGAGCGGCCCGATCTGCGCCATCATGGTTGCACTGTACATCACGCAGGACTCGTTCGGCACCGCATGCAACGTCTCCGGCGACAACGCGATCGGCGTGATCGTGGAGACCATCTACCGCCGGTTTATCTGCAAATCCTCCGCTCAGTAAGGAGAATCCCCTATGTCCTTTATCAGTGTTTTTGATGTGCTGGGACCGAATATGATCGGTCCCTCCAGCTCCCATACCGCCGGTGCGGCCGTTATCGCGTATCTGGCGCACAAGATGATCGCGCCGCCGCTTAAAAAGGTGGATTTCACCCTGTACGGCTCGTTCGCCAAGACCTACCACGGCCACGGCACCGACCGCGCCCTGCTGGGCGGCATCATGGGATTTTCGGCCGATGATACCCGCATCCGGGATTCCTTTGCCATTGCCACCGACCGCGGCCTTGGCTACAGCTTCACCCCCAATGAGGTGGAGACCGACATCCACCCCAACACGGTGGATATCCGCATGGAGAATGCGGCCGGTCAGGTGATGACCGTGCGCGGTGAATCGCTGGGCGGCGGCAAGGTGCGCATCGTGCGGATCAACGGCGTGGAGGTGGACTTTACCGGCGAGTACAATGCCCTCATCGTGGTGCAGAAGGACAAGCCCGGCGTGGTGGCCCACATCACCAAGATCCTCAGCGACCGCGGCGTGAACATCGCGTTCATGCGTCTGTTCCGCGAGGAAAAGGGGCACACGGCCTACACCATCGTAGAGTCGGATGAGCGCCTGCCCGAGGGTGTGGATCAGCTGCTGCTGGCAAACCCGAACATCAACGATGTAATGGTCGTGCAGCCGTAAGGAGGGACGAGCGATGAACATGGATTTCAAGTCCGCCAAGGAGCTGCTGGACCTGTGCGAGGAAAACCAACTGCCCATTTCAGAAGTGATGCGCCAGCGGGAATGCATTCTGGGCGAAGTGCCCCGGGATGCTGTGGATCACCGCATGGCAAAGGCATGGGAGATCATGCGCGCTTCTGCCACCCAGCCGCTGAAAAAGCCCATCAAATCCATGGGTGGGCTCATTGGCGGCGAGGCCAAAAAGCTGGAAACACATTATAATAAGAAGAAAAACATCTGCGGCGATGTGCTGCAGAAGGCCATGACCTACGCCATGGCCGTGCTGGAAGTGAACGCTTCCATGGGCCTGATCGTGGCTGCACCCACCGCAGGCTCTGCAGGCGTGGTGCCGGGCATGATGCTGGCGCTGCAGGAGTGCTACCGCATCTCCGACCAGCGCATCGTGGATGCCCTGTTCAACGCCGGTGCCGTGGGCTATCTTGCCATGCGCAACGCCACCGTGGCCGGTGCCGTGGGCGGCTGTCAGGCCGAGGTGGGCATTGCGTCTGCCATGGCTGCTTCTGCCGCCGTGGAGCTGATGGGCGGCGACCCGCAGCAGTGTCTGGACGCGGCTTCCACCGTGCTGATGAACATGCTGGGCCTTGTGTGCGACCCCGTAGGCGGGCTGGTGGAGTACCCCTGCCAGAACCGCAACGCTGCCGGTGTGGCCAACGCCCTCATTGCAGCGGAACTGTCCCTGAGCGGCATCCGCCAGCTGATCCCCTTCGACCAGATGCTGGACGCCATGTACGCCGTGGGCAAGCGCCTGCCCGCCGAGCTGCGCGAGACCGCCCTTGGCGGCTGTGCCGCCACCCCCGCCGCCTGTGCCGCCTGCGGCCTGTGCAGCGGGAACTGATCTTTCAACATGCAGCGCCGCCGGTGTGGAAACGCCCGGCGGCGTTTTTGCGCGTTCGTGACCGGAAATGCCGGCCCAAAGGGTGGAACTTTGCATCTTTTTGTGCAAACACGCCGAAAAGATGGCCGAGATGACTGGCGCTTGTCTGCGAAATGTGATAAAATAAACGCAGAAGTGCTCTGCGCAGCCCGTGCAGAGCGGAAAAAAAGATGATAAGTGAGGTCGTTTGTAATGAAGATCATTCGTGCAAAAGATTATGCGGATATGTCCCGCAAGGCAGCCAATATCATTTCGGCACAGGTCATTATGAAGCCCAACTGCGTGCTGGGTCTGGCGACCGGCGGCAC
>OLRE01003621.1_pt1 | contig 10578 bp, 9 predicted proteins | sample 1672461 | NCBI WGS metagenome assembly OLRE01 (sample SAMEA3136688, study PRJEB25190) | human gut metagenome | biome: human gut; feature: human-associated habitat; material: faeces | place: Austria | collected 2013
GTCGTCTCATCTACAACCCGTTCAAAATTCCAATCGGCGATTTCTTGTCGAATATTAGCCGCCGCATTTTCCATACTCACCGGCGATATTCCCACTTTCACATCAAGTTTCTCGACATCAGATGCGACAATTACATTTCCCTTCACGTCGATACCTTGTAAAACATTTCCTTGTACTAGTATCGAATCGTGAAACAAAGCTAAACGTATCGGTTCGGAGAAAACAGCCGTAAAATAGATTTGCTGTTGCTTCGACCAACCAGAGGAACAACGATAACCACTGACAGTAGTATCGTTTACTTGTTCCAGAAATGTATCGGTAGGACGATCGTCGCCATTGGCATCCTTTAAATTAATCATCACATACTTTTCGACATTCTTCGGGAAAGTGTATCTGTGAAAGGCAACTCGGTCCGACGCCGTCAATTCTACTTTTGTACGATGAGTTTTCAATACTACTCCATAATATCCGGGTAAAGCCGTTTCATCACTCTTAGAATAATAAGAAGCATAACCCGATAAGGGATTATCTTGGGTTCCCGGCTGCGTACGCATTTTCCCCGTATATGGCATAAATAACAAATCGCCCGTGTCGCTACAACCGGTTCCATTGAGATGCAAATGTGAAAATCCTATTACAATCGAATCGGAGTAATGATAGCCAGAACACCAATCCCACCCTTTATTTATATTGTTAGGACCGATCTGCACGGCTCCGAACGGAGCAGCGACTCCTAAAAACGTATGACCATGTCCGCCAGTTCCTATATACGGGTCCACATAATTTACCGGAGAAAATATCGCCGATTCGATATTTTCGTCTTTTACTCTACACGATACAAGTAAAAATAAAATAGAAATGAATACAATTAAAGGTTCTTTTTTCATTACAGCATTTTATGTGTGTGAGACAAAAGTAAGATTATAATATTAACAAAAACATTAATAATACATTAAGAATCCACGATTCAAGCATACATAAAGTAGATTTTTTACGACCGAAACATTAACAAAACATTAATATTCGAGAGGTATCATTTTTCAATTCACTTTTCCCGTTATTCCTCCGACATTCGTAATTCCTTCTATCCGACAAGTCGAGTAACAATCGATGATTTCGCTATCTTCACTCATGGAACTGGATATACCACCCGCACAATCCTTCGCATAAACATTTCCACCCTTCACAGAACAGTTTTTTACCACCGACCGGTAAAGTGGTCCTGTCAAACCTCCGGCATTCGACCCATGATCCGATAATCGGTTTTCGCATTGGCTATCGAGTATATCGACCTGTTCTATCTTTGTAGAAAAGGTAGCGCCTGTCAGAACTCCTAAACGCCCCTCTCCAATGATGCTGCAATTTTCAACTTTCAAGTTGATAATCTCTGCACCTTCTGCAGTCAGAATACCTTTGAATTTCTCTACCGCTTCCTTCATCTGAACGTCAGATAAAACGGGAGTTAAAATGAAAACGGTTTCGTATTGATTCATACTACGTTTATTAAATTATTAAATTAAATTTCAAATGCGAGTGCAAAAGTAGATATTTTATCTTAATCTACAAAGAGTTATCGCAATTTTCTTCAAAAAATATAGTTTCATTTTACAATTAATCTTCCTTTTTATATTTTTTATCTGTAAAAGATAAGTTATATCCGCCAAGAATTGTATATTTGCAAAGTTGTTTAAACAATAATTCCATGATAGAACAATTTAGTTTTGATATCCAATTAATATTTGCCATATTAAATGGCAAAGTATCTGCAGCCATCAACCGGAAACTAAGCCGGAATTTTCGCCAAAATGGTGTAGAAATTACCCCTGAACAGTGGACAGTCCTTCTTTTTCTATGGGAAAAAGATGGTGTCACACAGCAAGAACTATGTAATGCCACTTTTAAAGACAAACCCAGCATGACCCGCTTAATAGACAATATGGAACGCCAGCATCTGGTGGTACGCATCGCCGACAAAAGAGATCGACGCACCAATTTAATTCATTTGACCAAAACCGGCAGAGAATTAGAAGGTAAAGCACGTTTCATCGCAAACAAGACATTGAAAGAAGCACTACAAGGATTAACATTGGAAGAACTGAAAGTCAGCCAAGATGTATTAAGAAAGGTATTCACCAACATCAAAGACTAAAGTTTTTCAAGGTTTTCATCTTTTTTTCCTAAAATAATTTCCATGATAAGAGAATTATGCTTTAATTTGTACACAAGAATAAATATAATCTATTAATAAAATACACACATGAAAAGCTTACTTAAGAATTTAGGTCTGATACTGATGATCATCGGCGCCGCTATTTTAGTCGGTGTTTTCTTCACCGGAAGTGCAGCAATTAACGACAACGGTGTTTTAGGTGGAAGTGCCGCCCTTATCGTTATAGGTTTAATCGTTTATATTGTATTAAACAAACGCATTGTTGATTAAAGTATAAGAGAACAAAAATAAAAAAGTCCGGGTAGAACTCCGGACTTTTTTATTTTATCGACTTTACTCACTTTATTCCAGATTGCCGAAAAGAAAAGTCCTTTTCTTCTAATCTTTATATATGTAATGCCTGTTAGATTATATATCTTTCAACTGTAACATTAGTAATCTTTCAACCGACACAAACATAAACAGTCATAATACTAACTCTTTCTGACTACGGATCATACTCCCCTGTCTTGCTTACGGATTTTTTACAGCTGAAGCTTTCCAGCTACGAATTCTTCACCTTAATCATCTGACAATAAGCTATTTATAAAGACATGAAGCTTTTGACGGAAATATAACATGAATTTTACAACCTACTTTAAACAATAATTTCTACACAAAAAATCAGCTCGTTCTTGAGAACGAGCTGATTTTTTCATCTACTTGCAACTAAATGTTACTACTAAATATCAGATATCCTCTTATTCTACTTCGGGAGTAATCAGTTTATACCCCTTCCCGTGGATATTGATAATCTCGATAGAATCATCTTCTTTCAAATGTTTACGCAACTTAGTAATATACACATCCATGCTTCGTGCATTGAAATAATTATCATCAATCCAAATAGTTTTCAATGCGAAATCACGCTGCAGAATCTCATTAGCATGAGCACAAAGCAAGCCCAATAATTCGGATTCTTTCGTAGTCAGTTTAGTCTGTTTTCCATCGATAGCCAGAATTTGTTTCTGAGTATCAAAAGTAAAACGACCAATCTTGTAGATATTGCTTTCCTTGTTTCTCTTACCACGTACACGACGCAAAATAGCCTCGATACGGAAAGTCAACTCTTCCATACTGAACGGTTTAGTAATATAATCATCCGCACCAATCTTGAAGCCTTCCAATATATCCTCTTTCAAAGTTTTAGCAGTCAAGAAGATAATAGGAATTTCAGCATTAGCCTGGCGAATTTCCTGTGCTAAAGTAAACCCGTCTTTCTTCGGCATCATCACATCCAATACACATAAGTCGTATTTGTTCTTAAGGAAAGCCTTGTAGCCAGCCTCACCATCCGGGCAAAGTTCGGCCGAGTAGCCTTTTGCCTGCAAATATTCTCTCAATAGCATGCCAAGATTCTCATCATCTTCGCATAACAAGATACGCAATTTCTCGTCCATATTATTCATTTTTTAATAAAGGTAATACAATTATAAATTTAGTTCCTACATTCAATTCACTCTCGGCACGTATAGTCCCTTTGTGATCTTGAATTATTTTTTTCACATAAGCCAGTCCCAAACCAAAGCCTTTCACATCGTGCAGGTTACCAGTATGCACACGATAGAATTTATCGAATATCTTCTTCAGGTTTTCTTTCTTAATACCTATTCCATTATCCTGGATAGAGATATAAAGCTTACCCGATTCATTCCAAGTACGTATATTCAACAACAATTCGCCTTCCTGTTTTTTATATTTCACTGCATTGTCCAGCAAATTAAAAATAACATTTGTAAAATGCATCTCGTCTACAAATATATCCGGATTTACCGCATCCAAATTCGAAGTGATTTTACCATTGTATTTCTCTACCTTCAACGTGAAAGTATTGACAACACCGGCTATCAAATCATTTGCATTCACCTCTTTCATCTTCAGCGTCGCTTTTTGCTTTTCGAACATAGACATCTGCAACACCTTTTCCACTTGAAAACGCAAACGCTTGGTTTCATCATTTATCACTCCGGATATATGCTGGAACATAGCAGGAGATTTTCCCACTGCCGGATCTTTCAACATCTGAGCTGCCAACGATATGGTAGAGATAGGTGTCTTGAATTCATGTGTCATATTATTTATGAAATCATTCTTTATCTCGGTCAACTTCTTCTGACGGAAGATGATATAGATAGTAAAAATGAACGTCACAAGCAATACAAATGTGAAGATCAGTGACGGGATCATAAATTTAACAGAACTGAATATGTAACTGTTCAATGTAGGGAAGTGAATATTTACTGTTGCCATACGAGCCGGAGGATCATTTTTAAATAAAACCTGCGGATATGTATTCTCACTACCCTCTTTGGTATAATCAGGGCAATGGTAAACTTCCGTCCCGTCACGGTCTGTCACCGTAAAATGGTAAGGAATATCAATGCCATTATTCAGCAATTCTGTCTTTAAAAACAAGTCCAACTGTTTAAAGTTGATTCTTTTGTTCAAGGGTTTGTCACTAGCTGTATACAAAATGTTATAGACCACTTCGTCCAACAATGCACGTTGGTACACATATCTGTCTTTAATTATTTCCTGCAAGGCTCTTGAAGTCTGAGGAATATTCTTACCAGTCGAAATAATCGCTTTAGGAATATTAGAAGGACGATTCGCACTGAACCTCATCTTCAATTCAAAAGTAGAGTAACCGTTCAATCCATCGGAAGTTATGGAGTACTCATGTGTATGCGCTACCACATTACCACTTCCCTCCCCCTTTTTTTCTTCGGACTGCTCCCTGGATAACTGTGCTGCTTTTTCTGTAGCAATCGCATCATCCTCAAGGTACTTTTTAGTTTCCACCAACTCAATATTTCGACACGCTTGGACTAAACTGCGCTGAACAGACTCATCAAATTGTCCTTTGCGCATTTTCACCATTTCTTCAATATAGCTTACCTGCAAATACAATAAACTAAGAAATGATAGTCCCATTACAATACCTAATACCCAAATAGTAGACTTTTTCATGTCAGCAAAATTAAAAGCGCTAAATCTCATTACATAATAGATTAACCAAATTTAAACGGCTATTCTCTATAATTAACCGAAAAAGTCATTTAAGCTAAGATTCTGACTATTATAACAAAATTTACGCCAGTTGGTTTGCAAAAATAATAAAAAATTAAGTTCAAAACCAAATAACAAACCTAAAAGTTTAAGTTATCTTAAATAAAAAGAGACGTATTTTTAACGAAATACGTCTCCTCTAAGTATGAAATCTTACACTTTATCAATCATCTTTATTTTCTTTAGCTTCAAATTCCTTCATTAATTTTTCTTGTACATCCGTCGGAACCAATTCATAGCTGGCAAACTTCATAATAAACGAAGCGCGCCCACCTGTCAAGGAACTCAAAGAAGTGGAATAAGAAGACATTTCTTTCAGAGGTACTTTCGCAACCAGTTTTTCATATCCACTTTCACTGCTCATACCCATAATCATACCACGACGACCTTGCAAATCACTCATTACATCACCCATTTTGTCGCTAGGAACGAAAACTTCCACATCATAAATTGGCTCTAGAATCTTAGGCCCAGCATTCTTAAATGCCTCACTGAATGCATTACGTCCTGCAAGCATAAAGGAGATTTCATTTGAGTCTACCGGATGCATCTTACCATCATAAACAATCACTCGTACATCACGCGCATATGAACCAGTCAACGGACCCTGCTCCATCCGGCTCATAATCCCTTTCAAGATAGCAGGCATAAAACGAGCATCAATAGATCCCCCCACAATACTGTTAATAAAGACTAATTTACCACCCCATTCCAAAGGTATTTCCTCAGTCCCCTTCACATTTATCTTGAATTCCTGACCGTTAAACTTATACGTTTCGGGTACAGGCATTCCTTCATAATAAGGTTCAACAATGAGATGAACCTCACCAAATTGCCCTGCACCACCTGATTGTTTTTTGTGACGATAATCGGCACGAGCTGCTTTAGTGATTGTTTCACGATAAGGAATCTTAGGCTCCTCAAACTTAATCTGCAATTTTTCGTTATTCTCCAAACGCCACTTCAAGGTACGGAGATGGAACTCACCTTGTCCATGCACAATAGTCTGTTTCAATTCTTTGGATTGCTCTACCTCCCAAGTAGGATCTTCCTCACGCATACGGTTCAATATAACCATCATCTTCTCTACATCAGCCTCATTTACAGGCTTGATGGCGCGCGAGTATTTAGCATTAGGATATTTAATGAAATTAAACCGGTTTTCACAGTCTTTGCCGTTCAAGGTATTTCCAGTCTTTACATCTTTCAATTTCACAGTACAACCAATATCTCCGGCTACCAGCTCCGGCACCGGAATACGATTAGCTCCGGCACAAACAAAAAGCTGTGCCATACGCTCTTTAGAGCCACGATCAGCATTAGTTAAATCATCACCTTCGTGTACCTTTCCACTCATCACTTTAAAATACTGCACACCACCGATATGGGGTTCAACGGCAGTCTTGAAGAAATAAAGAGAAGTAGGTCCATTAGCATCGGGAGGCACAGGCACACCACGAGTATTATGAACTACAGGCATATCTGATACGAATGGAACAACATTACCTAAAAATTCCATCAGACGACGGACACCCATATCTTTACCTGCACATACACAGAAAACAGGGAACATACCACGTGCAGCCAATCCCTTACGGATGCCTTCACGCATTTCATCTTCAGTCAATGATTCCGATTCAAAGAATTTTTCCATCAATGTCTCATCATTTTCAGCAGCAGCCTCTACCAAAGCTTTATGCATCTCCAATGCCTTTTCTCTCTCAGAATCAGGAATTTCTTCAATTGTAGGAGCACCTCCTTCTGGTCCCCATGAATATTTCTTCATCAACAGCACGTCAATGAGTTCATGAAAATTAGGTCCCGTTTCAAGAGGATATTGCACGGGAACTACCTTAGAGCCATAAATACTACGCAACTGTTCGAGTACATTGTCATAGTCACATTTCTCGTTATCAAGCTGATTAACCAAAAAGATAACTGGTTTGCCTAGTTTTTCTGTATAACGGAAGTGGTTCTGAGTGCCTACTTCGGGACCGTATTGTCCATTCAGTAGCAAAATAGCAGTATCGGTTACATTAAGCGCGGTTATGGCAGCCCCTACGAAGTCATCACTGCCCGGACAGTCAATTATATTTAGTTTTTTTCCATTCCACTCTACATGATAAACGGTAGAGAACACTGAATAACCATATTCTTGCTCTACCGGAAAATAATCACTAACCGTGTTTTTGGCAGTAATTCTGCCACGACGTTTTATAATACCACTCTCAAAGAGCAAAGACTCTGTGAGGGTGGTTTTACCTGAGCCATCATTGCCAAGAAGTGCAATGTTTTTAATTTCGTTAGTCTGATATACTTTCATGATATCTAAGGTTTAATTATTAACAAACGGATATGTGTTTCATATCTCCTAAAAATGTGGAGCGCAAATTAGAAAATAAAGAGAAAAAAAACAACTTAAAGGATAGTGTTACTAAACTATGTTTTACGACAGATATTCTATATTAGCATTATTTTTTTGTAACTTTGCCACAAAATAAGTTATCATGGCAGGCATCTACCTACATATACCCTTCTGCAAAAAGCGTTGCATTTACTGTGATTTTTTCTCTACTACTCGTAAAGAACAGAAAACAGCATACATCCGTGCATTGTGCCACGAACTAACTGACCGGAAAAACTATCTGAAAGGAGAACCCATAGAAACGATTTATCTAGGTGGCGGTACTCCCTCACAATTGGCTAAAGAGGATTTCGAAGCTATTTTCTCCCATATTTATAAGGTGTATAAAGTAACCCCCAATGCCGAAATTACTTTAGAAGCTAATCCCGATGACTTAACATCGGAGTATATCTCTATGCTACGCACCTTTCCTTTCAACCGGATAAGTATGGGAATTCAAACTTTCCAGGAAACGACTTTAAAACAACTCCAACGACGACATACCGCCGACCAAGCCATTCGTGCCTTCCAAGGCTGCCGCACGGCAGGTTTTCAAAATATCAGTATTGACCTGATGTATGGGCTACCCGGCGAAACGCTCACCTCATGGAAAAAAGATTTAAAACAAGCCCTTTCCTTACATCCGGAACATATTTCCGCTTATCATCTTATTTATGAGGAAGGAACTCCCCTGTGGAAACTCCGCGAACAACATAAAGTAGAAGAAGCAGACGAGGACTTAAGCGTTTCCCTGTTCGGTACACTAATCGACGAGCTCACTACTGCCGGATACGAGCATTATGAAATATCCAATTTCTGCTTGCCAGGTCTTCATTCCCGGCACAATTCCAGTTACTGGACAGAAAAGCAATATTTAGGTTGCGGTCCTTCCGCACATTCTTATAATGGCATTTCACGCCAATGGAATGTAGCTTCACTAGATAAATATATAGAGGGGATCTCAAGCGGAAATCCCACATTCGAAGTAGAAGAACTTGACTTATATACCCGTTACAATGATTTTGTCATTACCCACATACGTACACAATGGGGAATGCCACTGCCCAAACTCGGGAAACAATACGGAGAAGAACTGTACAAATACTGCCTGCATATGGCCACCCCACATTTACAACAAGGAACACTGGAAATAAAAAACGATACGCTGAAACTGACCCGTAAAGGCGTTTTTATATCAGACGGGATCATGAGCGACATGCTTTGGGTGGAATAACCAATACTCCAGCGAATATTCACATATGCTATTTTAAAAGCATTCCCAAAAAATAAATGAATAATTTTATAAAATACGATAGGGAGATTTTCAAGTTTCCCTGTCTTTACTTATATAAACCAATAAACTAAAAAGATATGAAAACAAGTACGCGCATAGTTCTTCCATTCTTCTATGCATTAATGGAAGCTTATGCTTACAATAGCGAAAACGATTCTGAAGAACACAGGAAAACGGAACAAAAGAGTTCCGAATGCAACCATAACACAAATCAAATTTTGGAAACTCTTTCTCCGAATATTACAAGGAGGATAACAGACCCTGAATAAAGGCATATAAATTATTGAATAATAAAAGAAAACTAAAAACTAAATGATTTTTTCAACTTGCAATCAATACAGTATCAAGGGGATTTTCTTGATACTGTTACTAATGATTTCCACTACATTCATACAGGCTCAAAAAGCAGATCTTTCTTTCAGCATTCACTTAAAAAAAGCGAATCTGAAAGAATTCATATTTGAAATAGAAAAAGCCTCCGGCTACTCTTTTATTTATGGAGAGGAAATCATCTTTAAACATCCTATAACCCTCAGTCTAAGAAAAGCTCCATTAAGCCTGATTTTACAGAAAGCCTTTGCAGGACAGAATATCAGTTTCAAAATAAACAAAAATCACATTATATTAAAAAAATACGCTCTACAATCCAGCAAGAAGTCTTTTACCCTAAACGGGTATGTATTGGACAGTATATCGAAAGAAACATTGATAGGTGCCAATATTTATGATCAGAAAAACGGAGTGGGTACCACTACCAATCCTTTCGGATACTTTAGCATCACATTGCCTGAGGGGGGCACTAAACTAAACTTTTCATACATAGGCTATGCAGTAAAACAAGTGTCTTTGCACCTATGGAAAGATACTATGCTGACCATCCAACTCCACAATGACAACCAACTGAATGAGGTCATTATCTTGTCCGACAAACCCGAAACGGGTATTCAAAGCAGTCGTATGGGAGCAAGCAGTATTCCTATTCCCCACATAAAAAACACACCGGCATTGATGAGTGAGGCAGACGTACTAAAATCCATCCAACTACTGCCCGGTGTACAAAACGGAATGAACGGAACCAGTGGGTTATATGTACGCGGAGGAGGTCCGGACCAAAATCTTTATTTATTAGACGGTGTACCTTTATATAATGTAGATCATACACTGGGCCTGTTATCGGTCTTCACTCCGGAAGCCGTGAAAAAAGTCGATTTATACAAAAGTAGCTTTCCGGCACGATTCGGCGGACGTCTTTCATCTATTGTCGATGTCCGTACCAATGACGGAAACATGCAGCTCTATCATGGAAGCTTGACTATCGGTCTTCTCACTTCACATCTGCAATTTGAAGGACCTATATGGAAAGATCATACTTCCTTCATTATCTCAGCACGACGCAGTTATATTGACTGTTTCCTCCCACTAGTTATGCCAAAGGACGAACGGGGCGGTTATAGTTTGTATGACATCAACGCCAAGCTAAATCATCGCTTTAGTGAACAAGATCGCCTTTTCATCTCTTTCTATAAAGGAAAAGACCACGTCTACTATAAATACAAAGATGAAGATAAGTTCAAGCAAACTCACAATTGGGGAAACATATTA
>OLRE01003630.1_pt1 | contig 10560 bp, 10 predicted proteins | sample 1672461 | NCBI WGS metagenome assembly OLRE01 (sample SAMEA3136688, study PRJEB25190) | human gut metagenome | biome: human gut; feature: human-associated habitat; material: faeces | place: Austria | collected 2013
ATAAAATTCTCTATAACGCGGGAAAAATATTATTATCCAGTATTCTGACTAAAATAAAAGAAAATTCATTCTAAAATAAGTTTACAGTATACTGACTAAATTATCTAACCTCTTTAGAACGCCGGACAGATTTTATAAAAAGATTTTCTGTTAAAAAATTCCTATATTGAACCTGTAACAACCTGATCTGAACCTACCTTATCCCTATAATAACCTATTATTTATCTCCTTTTATCCCATTCCCGGTTAAAATGCGGTCACATAGAGAGATATATATTTATAACAACGATTTCATCCTACAAGATGCTTTCCTATATTAATTCCTCACAAAATCCTTGTATATCTATTCAGAATACTGACTAAAATATTATTTCCATTTCTGCAGAAAAAAATAAAGAATACCAAAACAATCATACTAATAGTAAAGAATAGAATAGGAGAAGTAACATGGCTGCATTAATCAAAAAAAATGAATTAGAAAAATATCTTCGTACTCATAAGTGCAATAAGACTTACATTGTACATATAAAAGAAACATTAAGAAAAAAGCACATCTATGAAGACTATATGTTTAAGATAATTGAGGCAAAAGAATATTACAAGATTAATAAATGATTGCCAAAGGGAGGAGTAGAGAAGAAATGATAAAACAAATAAATTCACGAAGCTGGTCATTTATAGGAAATATGGAAATTCGCATTTGCGGGAAGAAAAAAGGACTTCAAGAGCAAAACGATATACAAAGAAATAATATAAGAAATAAAATAGGAATAAGAACAAAAGATATTCAAGATTCTCTTTCGGAAATAGAAGAAATTAAAAAGAGTTGTAAAAAAGAGGAATTAAATGAAATTATACAGGATACGAAAAGGAATAAAAAAAGGACAAACATGGAAATGATTTAATTTAATTAGCGAGAAGTCTCCCGCCTTTGCAGGCGGAGAGAGGAATCGCTACTATGTCACCAGCCAGTTACCATTGGGATGTAACCGTTTCAGTTTTGATAATGGCCATTGTTTATATGTTTTTCCGGGTTGTGATACATAGCAGCCGTTTTTATCCACCAAGTAGGCACTTGTTCCAGTAAAGCTGCAGATAAACAGTTTCTTTCCATCAGCGAGTACACTATCCCATAACTTAAATCCATTCACCTGTGTTGTGTTTTTCTTATTACGGACTGCCTTCGTATTTGGATTCTTCCTTCCCTTTCTTGGGATTGCTTCATGCAGGGAGCGTTTGGACTTCCGTACCTGTTTATAATGTACGGTCTGGCAGGTATCCCTGACAGCGGAAACCTCTTTTCCAAACAGCGAGATAGCCACCGCATCATTCGCATGGCTTTTCGGAAGACGTAACTGCTTCCGGTCAGCTGCTGTGATATTCCCATAGGTAAATGCTGCCTGTGGATATCTGGCAAACAATCGTTGTCTTAGGATGTTCATAAAAGCAGCATCCCTTAATCCACGGGTAACCTTTTTATTATTTTCCATCCAGGAATACAGTATCCCACCAGGTTGATGTGCTTTTGTCGTATGGCAGTGGTCACATACACTGACCATGTATTTAGGATTATCTGTTGCCCCTCGGCTGCGGAACAGGATATGATGCGCGACCAGCTTTACCGTTGTTCCATCTGTCTTACGGGTAGTCCCTGCTTTTGCCTTACAGCAGGCACATTGATAGCCATCCCTTGCGAAAATATATGCTTTCAGGTTTTCTGCATCATACATCGGACCACGCTGGTACATCTCTCCATGGATCATCGGGTCATTCATCCGGGCCATATCAAACCGTCCTACCTCAATCACTAGATTTCTTGTGATAGAATCCGGAAGGTATTTCAGATACCGGTCAATGATACGGAAATGATGGTCACACTTCGACTGCAGGGACGGCGGCAGCCATCCTTTTGGTCTTGGGGACTGTGTGGTTGTTTTTACTTTTCTCCAATGCTGTCCCCTGCGGTTCGGTTTTTCAAAATACATGCGTTTCGTATGATGTCTCCATTTCGGCTTACGATACCGTACTTTACGGTATCTACGCGCGCGCCGCATGGCTGCTCTTGCTACTAACAGGGAACGTTTCTCCATAGACGAACGAAGCTCGTGTTCCTCCTTAAGGATCACTCTGTCCCCACAGGTAACTCCAACACCGATATGCTGTGAACCAGTATCAATACCAATGCATCCTTCCTGTGTTGCACATCCAGTCTTATACAACAGCTGAATGGTAAACGGATGCCTGCATACAACAGAAGCTGTTTTCTTTTTCAGTAACAGACAGGCTTTTCTTGGATTGGTAGGCATCAAAGCCCTTCCATTGCTCCCGATCACAAGTACACTCATAAGAGTCTCCTTTCTGTTCTTACATAATGCAGGGAACGAAACCGTCCCTGCCGCATGTCTGCGTAAGGTCCCTTCGCCAATGTCATGAGGCTTGATCCTTCGGGTCTGTATGGCTTCCCACACCATGATCAGTTGCCCGGATACCAATCCCTGCTAGGGTTCACAGGGCAGTATCATGACACTCATAACGTAGTTCATCTGGCAGTATCTGCCTCCGGCATACCGGCACAGACTTACTAAAATCACTGAGGCTAGTCAAATGGCTCTTGCAAGCCCACACTTTAAGCTCTCTTTAGAGATCTAAGCGGTGGGTAATTGACTTATTTTTTTCATCATAAGCAACGCATTTGCCAACGATATAACCTACTCCAAATATAAAGAACATTAAGATACCAACTACAATACTTGTTATTCCACTCATGATTGTTTTAACTTCCTTTCTAAAAATATTTTCCATTCGTATATAGTATGACAGAATACCGGTGCGCCACATTTTTCTGTATAATTATTTCTAACTTTCTTAAAAAGTCGGACAAATCTTATAAAAAAGATTTTCTGTTGAATATTTCATACTATATATGAAAAAAGAGAAAGGAGACATGCTGGTAAAAAAGCATAAGAACAAAAAAATGAAAAAGAAAATCTTACGGAGCCTCCCTATTATTATCCTATTTTGTGTCTATCTATGTGGATATGTATATTTTTCAGTGCATTTCCTGCCTAAGACAATCATAAACGGGAATAGATGTGGAATGAAAACGGTAAAAGAAGGAAATGACTTAGAAAAGAAAAGAATGAGAGACTACCAGATCATCATGAGATTAAATAACAGCGAATGCATTCTTATGAATAAAGATGTCCCTTATGTACGGTCAGATGTACGATCCGAAATGAAAGATATTCTAAAAAAACAAAAAAAATTCGCATGGTTCCTTCATCTAAAGGATAAGAAGGTGTTTCATATTGGTAAATATGTAGTAGATGAAGATGCATTAAAATCCTCATTAAATACGTTTACATTTGTACATCCAGAAGATATTCGGCAACCAGAAAATGCAAAGTTAAAATTTAATAAGAAAACCCAAAGATACAAAATAATAGAAGCGGTATCTGGAAATAAAATAAATTTCCAGAAACTGATAAGCGGAGTAAAAAAGACAGCAGAAGCAAAGAAAACATATTTTGATGCATCAAAATGTTATCCCCAAGCAAGAGTTGATTCTAAATCAAAACAACTTTTAGAGGCAAAGAAAACTTTGGATGCCTACCTTTCCTGTACAATCCAATATAAGTCCGGTACAAAGAATAAAAAAACATTGAATGCAGATACAATTCATGAATTCTTATGTTGGGATAAAGATTTCAACGTATGGATAAATGAGAGTTTGGTAAAAGATTATGTAGAAAAAGAACTCTATCATGTCTTTAATACTGTAGGAGCAAAACGAACAATACATTCTCCAGGCAGCGGCAAATTTACGATATCTGGAGGAACTTATGGAAATCAGATAGATATAGAAGCAGAAACGAAAGAAATAATAAAAGATATAAAAAATAGCAAAATGATAACAAGGGAACCTAAGTATTTCATAAAAGTAACTGGTTCAAACAATGGTATAGGAAAAAATTATGTTGATGTTAATATATCTAAACAAAAACTATGGTATATAAGAAAAAATAAAATAGTATTTTCATCGGATATAGTAACCGGAGATCCGACAACAGGACATTCTACCCCAACAGGTATGTATTATGTAGAATTTAAGAAGACTGATTATACAATGAGAAAATATAATGCACATGTCAATTACTGGATGCCAATCGATACCGGAACAGGTGTAGGATTGCATGATGCAAGTTGGAGAGGAAGTTTTGGCGGAGAGATTTATCATGGTAATGGCTCTCACGGCTGTATCAATATGCCGACTTCAAAGGCCTCTGTCCTTTATCATATGCTCCCGGTAAATACGCCAGTAATTGTTCATTAGAAAAGGAAAATAGGAGAAATTTTATGGAAAAAGACCATTTTAAGGACCGCACAAAAGAAACAACTTTAATTACTGCCATACATATTGGAGAATTTGCGTTTATCTGTGAAAAGAAAGCACAGACATATGCAAAAGAATTATCTGACTTAACAGTTGTCAAGATTACACAGATTCTTACGAAACATGATCATCCTCGTGGAATCAAGGTAAAAGGAACAGTTTATGAGCCGTATAAAAATGGATATAAAAAGACAAATAGAGAAGCAATTGGCAGAATTGTTTATCTAGCAGAAAAATAAGCCAATAGTCGATAATACCGGCTGTTAAAGATAAAGCCCCCAAAACTTATTGTCTTGGGGGCTTTAAGAAGATTTTACCTAAAGTTTTAAATACTCTTCCTCTGTTATAATCGGTATTCCAAGTTCCTTTGCTTTTTTATTCTTTCCTGATGTCGAAGCAGCATCATTATTGATCAAGTAATCTGTGTTTTTAGATACAGAACCACTTACTTTTCCACCTTTTTCTTCAATATCTTGTGTCAGTTGTTTTCTATTCTTAAAATGTGTAACTGCCCCAGTAACAACAAAACGTTTTCCTGCTACCGAAGACTGAAATGTATTCTCTGTCAAAACAACATTATCATCCGTAATTGTTAAGACACTTAAAAGATTATTATATTCTGTTACATTTTTCTCGTTTTCAAAATACTCCTGAATACTTTTTACAATAACTTCACCGATTCCTGATACTTCAGAAAAAGCTATGCTTTCTGGAGATTTTGTCCATATTTTTTCGAAAAGTGTTGTCTTTTTAATATCAGGATATTTTTTAGCAAAAGTATCAAATAATTTTGCAACATGATGTCCGACATTGACAATTCCAAGAGAGGATAAAAGATTTTGAAATGGAATTTCTTCCTTCTCTTTAATCGCTGCGAGAATATTTGAAACTTTTTTATCTCCAAATCCTTCCCATGATTTCATCTCTTCCTTATATGCACTTAAAGAAAATAGGTCAGACAATTCATGAATAAAACCATGTGCAATGATAGGTTCTAAAGTTGCTTCAGATAAGCCTACTATATTCATATGGTCTCTATCTGTAAAATGAGCGAATTTTTTAATCTTTTTTGCTGGGCAGTCTGGATTAGTACAGTATAAAAATTCCGATGTATTATCCTCATTACATTTCCTCTCTGTCTTTTCACCACATACGGGACATGTTTCAGGGATAACTATATGTTTTCCATTTTTTGTTAAGTTCTGATCAATTTGCGGAATGATCATATTACTTTTATATATAGTGATCATGTCTTCATATCCTAACTGCAGATTCTGAAGAACCCTAATATTGTGAACAGAAGCCCTTTTTACAATTGTCCCTTCTAATTCTACGGGATCAAATATTGCTACAGGATTTATAAGTCCAGTACGGCTTGCAGACCATTCGACATCCCGAAGTGTTGTTTCTGCAGTATCATCTTTCCACTTAAAAGCAATGGAATGTTTAGGAAACTTCCCTGTCATACCAAGTGATTGCCCATAAGGAATATCATTGTATGCTAACACAAGGCCATCTGTAGGCAATGGATTTTCTGTAACATAAGATTCAATCTTATCAATTGTTGCTACAATATCTTCTGCATGAACAATACAATGTTGCACAGGTATAAATCCCTCATTTTTCAAGAAAGAAAATGCATCTATAACTGTTTTTATTCCAAGTTCATCACTGTTTGCCAGTTCAAATGGGCAAAATTGGATACAACGTTTTGCTGCCTCCATTGAAGAAAGCTGTCGCACACTACCACTTGCAAGATTTCGCGGATTCTTGTATGGTTCTTTTCCTGCCGGTAAAGACTCATTAATCCTTTTAAAATCCTCATAAGAAATGACTGCTTCTCCACGTACCACAATTTTACGAGTATCTTTAATACATAGTGGGATATTTCGGAAAAAACGAGCATTGTGCGTAACATCTTCCCCTACGATCCCGTTTCCTCTAGTAACTGCCTGATTTAAAAAACCATCTTCATAAGTAAGCACAACTGTCAATCCGTCCAGTTTCCATGATAGGATCGCTTCTTTTTCACCAATCCAAGCTGGTAAAGTTTTTCTATCCTTAGTTTTATCTAACGATAATGCTGGATAGACATGTTTTACTTTCGCAAGATTACTAACAACTGTATATCCTACAAACATTGCTGGACTGCCAGAAAGAACGACTCCATTTTTCTTTTCTAATCCTGCAAGTTCATCATATAAGGTGTCATATTCTTTGTTAGTCATAATTTCTCTGTCTTCCTGGTAATATGCTCGTGCGGCCTCATTAAGTCTGTTTGTTAAAAATTGTTGTCTTTCCATTTCTTTTTCTCCTATTAAATCAAAAAATTTCAACAATACCGATTTTTTTATCCTCCTTTCATCGGCATATATTTGTCACTTATAGTATGTATTTTCAAAAAGAAAATAACATTTTATCCATACCCACAGACTTTTATACTATATCGGTAACAAGTTTTAACAAAAAATCTTTTTATAAAATCTGTCCGACTTTCAAAAAAGGTCAGATAAAAAATATTTCTACAGAAAAATCAGATAAGTAAGATTTTTGTCATACTATATAAGAAAGGATAATATCAAATATAGAGAATGTAATGATAAAAAAATGATATTTTATTTTTATCTGTAAAATTTCATACTATTTTTGTATCAGATTATAGAGATGATGTGGAGGAGATAATTATCCACATCATCTTTTTTTTGTGAAAGAGAGGAAAATTATGGGAAACAAAATCTTGATGAGATTAGAAGCAACTAGCAACAAGGAAATCATGGAAAAATATGGCTGTAAGAGACAAGAAATAGGAGATCAGGTTATGGAAGAATTTCGGCCATTAGTTCCAAGCAGATTAGATGATCACCAGCCGGTTGAATTTTGTGATGAATCAACTGGAAGACCACTTTTTACAATATATCCAGCTATTGGAAAAGCAATCTTTAAAAATGGAAAAATCTTATATAAGACGTTGACTGGAGATTTTTTATTTTCAATCATTGGATATTAAAAAAGAAAGAGATGTGGATATAAAAGGCTATCTGATGGATTCTAAAATGAATAAGAGGATTATAGTGCAAAGAGAATGCGAAATTTCGCAAAGATACCGGTATATTCTTATTACACTGTAATCCTAGACTTAAAACAGGTAGCTTAATCCGGAAGGAAATCTATTCTTTCCGGATTTTTTACAATCGAATTTTCTTCGACAAAAAAACTTATACAGAAAAATCAGTCAATCTAAAATTCTGACATACTATATATGAGAAAGTTGGTGCGAATCGGAAGCAACGTAAAAATCCTGGGAGATTCGCACTACAAAAATTAAAAATATTGTTCTTGCTTTTCTAAAAAATAGAAATGCGAAAGGTGATAATGCCTAATTTTTATATAAACTTTCTAAATAAAACAGTAAAATCGCTATCAATTTTATGCGGTTTCGCTGTCGCACCCTTCACGGGTGCGTGGATTAAAATTGATTAGATAATTCTGTATCTTTTGCCTTTAAATCGTCGCACCCTTCACGGGTGCGTGGATTAAAATTAAGAAAAAAACTCTTTAAAAGTTGATAAAGTCGTATCCTGCGTGGATGCGTGGATTAGAATAAAATCATAGATAAAATTAAGATGCAAACAAAAGTATAAAATAACGAATGAGGTGAAATTATGATTAAAAAAAATAATGCACAGGAAAAAGCGATTCAGACAATTAGTGGACAACTAATACTCGTTGCCTGTCCAGGAGCCGGAAAAACAACAACTTTATTACGCCGTATAAATTATATGATTACAAAAAGAAATATCAATCCTTTAAACATCCTAATGATTACCTTTACAAAAGCGGCGGCCGATGAAATGAATAAACGATATGCTAGGATGTTTGGTAAAAACCCAGGAGTAACCTTTTGTACGATTCATTCCTTTTGTCTTGCTATTACCAAAAAATTCTCTCTCAAAAAACTTTCTGTTTTGTCCGAGTTAGAAAAATATACATTCTTCAGAGATAAAATACGCTATAATGCTTCAATTGCTGATAAGGATGCTTTTATTTCTGATATTATCCTTGATATTTCCATTTTAAAAAACAATATGCTCTCTGTTAGTGAGTATTCTCCAAATTGTACAGTTAATAAAGACTTATTTCAAGGACTCTATACAGATTACGAAGATTATAAGGAGAAAAAAGGAAAGATGGATTATGATGACATACTACTCATTGCAAGAGATATTTTATTAAATAATAATATAGCATTGCAATGGCTCCGCGAACGATACCAGTACATACAGGTAGATGAGTATCAGGATACAAATTATTTACAAAGAGATATTATCTATCAGATAGCCGGAAAAACAGGAAATCTTGCTGTTGTCGGAGATGATGACCAATCAATTTATGCTTTTCGTGGAGCAAGACCAGAAATCATGCTTAATTTTACCAAAGATTTCCCTAATGCAGCCTTAATTAATATGAGTACTAATTATAGGTCTCTTAAAAACATCATTCACGATGCAGATTTACTGATAAAACAGAATCAAGTCCGTTTCGCTAAAGATTTTATAGGGTTCCGGGAAGCAGATGGATGTGTAAAATATATTAATTATAAAGATAATACATCACAGGTTGATACAATCGTAAAAAAGATTCAGGAAATGATAGAAAAAGGGGAAGATCCTAATGATATCGCTATTCTTTATAGAATAAATAAAGAATCAATGCCATTTGCTGAAAAATTTATAGCTAAAAAAATGCAATTTCAATGTAACGAAAAACTGATGAGCAAATATGATCATTGGATGTTTCAAGATATTCTTGCGTATCATGAGGTGGCTACAGGGAATGATGTAGATGGAGTATTTTTTCGAAAAATATTGAATCACCCTAATCGATTTTTCTTCGGAAAAACATTTTCTGATGTCAGACCAGATATCAATCTGCTTATAACTGCCATTATGCGACAAAAGAAAAAAGAACAGTGGCAGATAAATAAAGCAATCGACAAGGCATATGATCTATTCCGCAATCTTAATATTTTGAAGGAGGCGGCTCCGGAAGACTTCTTGACCTGTTTATGGAAGGATGTTGGTTACAAGGATTTTACTCGTGAATATGCAAAGTCTCGCAATATGGAACCAAAAGAATTAAAAGAAATATGGGACGATTATAAAAAAGAAGCAAAAAACTATAAAACTTGGGAAGAATGGAAAAAGGCAATTGAAATATATCGTATTAAATTAGCAGAAGCTAATCAGAGCAAAGGCGGCATCACTCTTTCTACTATGCATCGATCCAAAGGCTTAGAATGGAAAAATGTATTTATTATTGACTGTGTAGAAGGAATTTATCCATTTGAGAAAGCAACAAAACCAGAACAAATAGAAGAGGAGCGGAGATTATTTTATGTTGCAATGACCCGTGCCAAAGACAATCTCTACTTAACTTCTTATGATAAGAAAAATGGTAAGAATCAAACAGTTTCTCGATTCTTGTCCAATTATGTAAAAAACAAATAACACTTAGAAATCAGAAAAAGACCAGACCATAACTGGTCTTTTTTGTATTTTTTCTAAAAAATCATACTATTAACAGATAAAAAAGGAGAGTTCAACAAAAAATATTTCTACAGAAAAATCGAATAAACGAGATTTCTGTCATACTATATAAGAAGGGAGGTCAGACTTTATAAAAAACAAGAATTCTCCTGCCTCTTTAGGCTATGGGATGAATTGTAGGATACATGTAACGTCAGTGATGAGCGAAAAAAACGGTATCCCACTGACCACAGCCGGGAGAAATATCGGCATTCAGCCTCCGCATAAAGGATACCGGCTGGGGATTAAAACAATGGAAGGAGGGGTGTTTTACAAGAATATGAAGTGCAACTCAGATTTTGTTAATAACTTCGGAGTAAAGTCTGGAGTATTAACCGCTTGTAAGAATAGTATTTTAACATCTCGTTGTCTGTGGCTGAATACTTTCTAAAAATATTTTCCACAGAAAAACGGGTTGTATTAATTAATATATCATACTTTCTATAGAAGAAAATTTTTGATTCTTATTATTTTTATGGAAAGGAGGAAGCCATGGACAACAAAACAATATAAGGATTCCCCTTCCTCAACATCAGTAGGTAGGGGAAGAATTATCTAAAATTCACTAAGCGTCAGTGGCGG
>OLRE01003633.1_pt1 | contig 10548 bp, 10 predicted proteins | sample 1672461 | NCBI WGS metagenome assembly OLRE01 (sample SAMEA3136688, study PRJEB25190) | human gut metagenome | biome: human gut; feature: human-associated habitat; material: faeces | place: Austria | collected 2013
GGGTCTGGGGTACACCCCAGAAATGTGCATGTGGATGACCACATGCTATGCTAGCGAAACATGTTCCAGCCCAAAGCGGGGGTAATCAAAGCGGATACGCATACAAACTCGTATATGCTCCAGAGTGAATCAGTTTGGATTCATCCAAAAATCTTGACTCGAAAAAGTGAATCAGTTTTGATTCACTTTAGAATTTGAGTTCGCTATATTGCCAATGCAAAATTTATTTACATACAACTTTCTCCAACCCCGCGGCACGGGTTATGGCGGGTTTGCAAAGATGGTTAAAGGCAGCCACAACGCGACCGACGCCAAGCATTGAAATGACTGTACCTAAGCCGATGCCGAGCAGCGGATCGCCGAAGAACGCACCGACAAGCAGGGAAACAGCAACACAACCGCAGTCAAAAATATTTTTGGTAAAGCCAAGCTCACGACCGCAGCGGCGGGCGATGCTGTTCACGATACCGTCGCCGGAATTGGGGATGAGCTGCATATCCACTGTCATGGCGGCACCAATGCCGGTCAGCACAATGCCCGCCAGCAACACAAGCAGATCTGTGGGCAGATAGCCGTGTTCGTAGGGGATTACCGCCTTGAACAAATTCATAAACCGCGTAAACACCAGACTCAGCGGCAGCTGCAGCAGATCCAGCCAGCTGCGGTCTTTGCCGTTTATAATCATCTGCGCAGCGATAAAAAGACAGTAGATTACAAACATCATGTCACCCAAATTCACTCCTGCGCCCTCGCTGATCGTGTAGGCTACGGACATAATTGCTGAGGAGCCAAGCCCGGCCTTGATGTTCAAAATCAGCCCCATAGCCAGAACCAGCATACCGAACAGATAGAAAAAACAGCGTACCGGAATATGTTTTTGCTTCATGGTGTTGTCCCCGTCTTTTGAAAATGATTTATGTGATAACGTTTTCATTATACACCCTGCGATATAAAATTGCTACAGCGATTCTTTTGACAAGTTCCGTGACATCTGCTCTCATTGCAGATAAAATTATCGGTCTGCCCTTTCATTTTTCTGCAATGGTCGGGGTGCGATGCGCCGGACTTTCGTCATTTTGCAAATGTTTGCATAGCCAAATTTGAACAAAAGCACGAAAATGTGTAACACATATTGACAAATCTGAGCAACAGGAGTATATTTTGGGCATAAGATTTCTGGTGGAACCGCAAAAGCGCGGAAAACTCCATCGGAATTTATATTTGCCTTCGATTGCAAACGTTTGCAATCAAGAATCAAAACCGGACAACAAAGCAGAAAAAACCGGTGCAGACAGGGCAAGACCTCCCAATTTGCCCGCCTTCGCACCGGAAAAAAGGAGGCAAAGCCCGCACACATTCCTTCCCCCGCAGCCCCGCGCGCTGACCACAGAAACCAACACAAAATCAAGGAGAAAACACTATGAAACGCATTGTATCCTTTGTTATGGCCGCCGGTATGGCTTTGAGCCTGGCCGCTTGCGGCGGCGCAGCTTCCAGCACCGCCTCCACCAGCACCTCTGCCCCCGCTGCTTCCTCTGCAGCAGCTGCCGACAGCGGCGAGATTCTGATCGGTTGCCTACAGGACATCACCGGCAACACCTCCGGTCTGGGTCTGTCCGTCCAGAAGGGCGCACAGGCTGCCGTCGATGAGATTAACGCCAACGGCGGCATCAACGGCAAAAAGATTGTGATGAACACCTACGACACCAAGGGCGACGTCACTGAGGCTGTCAACTCCTACATCACCGCTGTGACCGTGGATCAGGTTTCCCTGATCGTCGGACCCCCGGTTGCCAACATCGCCAACGCCATCAAGGAAACCTCCGAGGGCTATGACGTACCCGTTGTCGGTCTTGCCATGGACCCCGCCTGCCAGACCAAGAGCGAGGGCGTTCCCTACAAGAATATGTTTGCTTTGCAGCCCAGCGCCACCACGCAGGGCGACATTATGGCAGCCTTTGCTGTAAAGAACGGCTACAAGACCTTCGGCATCCTGTACAATCAGGAGAACGCCTACTCCGTTTCCCTGCTGGCTCCCTTTGTGGATCGCCTTGCTGAGGACAACATCACCGTGGACAACAGCATGATCGTTGCCTACGGCGCTGCCGACACCGACTACAAGACTCTGCTGCTGCCCTTGGTCAACGCCAATGTGGACGCCATCTACTGCCCCAACTACACCCAGCAGCTGGTCGCCATTGAAACCGCCGCTACCGAGCTGGGCTACAAGGGCAAGATCATCACCGGTCTGGACGGCGCACCCGGCTTCAACACCACCTACGGCGGCGACTGCTCCAACATTTACTACATCAACAACATCAACACCGAGGACGAAACCATTGCCGCCAAGATTGCTGAGATTCAGAACGACGTCAGCGCCCCCAACAAGTACTTCCTGGGCTACGACATCGTGATGGCTGCTGCAGACTGCATCGCCAAGGTCGGCACCGACTACACTGCCCTGCACGACGCGCTGGAGAACCTGAGCTACGAGGGCGTTACCGGCAAGATCACCATCGATCCCACCACCCATATGCCCACTGGTATGAGTATGTATATGTACACCTACGACAACCAGACCCCCGTTATGCTGGAGCAGTTTGCCGGCTAACCAACGTCTGCGCGTACTTTATCCGTAACATCTGAACAGGCAGCCCCGCGGATCTGTACCGCCTTGGCGGGGCTGCCTGCTTTTTTCTAGGAGGCAAATCAAGTTATGTCGCTGCAAGTCATCATAAACGGCATTGCAACCGGCTCGATCTACGCATTGATCGCCACCGGCTTTGCGCTGATTTTCAACGTTTTAAAGTTTTCCAATTTCTCCCATGGTGCCACTATGACAGCGGCAGCATTTATCGCCTACTTTCTGGTCTCCAGCAAGGGGATGGGGCTGGTTCCCACCCTGCTGATTGCGGGTCTGGCAGGCGCGCAGATCTCGCTGTTCGGCGAGTTTGTCGGTTTCCGCCGCATTTTGAAAAACCACTCGGCACCCACCTATTTCTTTGTGTCCTCCATCACGCTGGGCACCTTGTACGAGGGTCTTGTCACCATCAAGGCAGGCTCCAATTTTTTCAACTTCCCTTCCTTTTTTAAAAACCCCACCGTCAATGTGGCAATGCTGGTCGTTTCCACCGGCGATTTAATGATGTTCGGCATCAGCGCCGTGGCGCTGATCGTTCTGGCGTATGTCATCCAGAAAACCCGTCTGGGTCGTGCGCTGCGCGCGGTTTCCTTTGACCGCGACACCGCCCAGCTGATGGGCATCGACTCCACCCGCATCATCCAGCTCGCCTTTGTCATTTCCGGCATTCTGGCCGGCATCGCAGGCGTGTTTTTGGGTATCAAGTACACCCTGTACCCCACCTTGGGCAGCCTTGTCGTCAAGGGCTTTATCGCCTCGGTCATCGGCGGCTTGGGCAGCCTGACCGGTGCCGTCATCGGCGCGCTGCTGCTGGGGATTCTGGAAACCCTTCTGCTGGCTGCACTGGGTTCCGGTTATTCTACCATTGCCGTATTCGCTGTTATGCTGGTTTTCCTGCTGATCCGTCCGCAGGGCATTGCCGGCAGCAACGTTCAGGAAAAAGCGTAAGGAGGATATCACACAATGAATGCACTTGTATCCAACGTACTTACGCAGGTTTTTATCACGCTGATTGCCGTATCCGGCATCTATGTGCTGACCGGGCTTACCGGTATGTTCAGCCTGGGGCAGGCGGCGTTTATGGCCATCGGCTCCTATGTATCGGGGCTTTTGGTCATCCGTGCCCACGTTCCCTTTGCCTTGGCGGCGCTGCTGGCGGTCGCGGGGGCAACGCTGATCGGCTATGTGATCGGCTACCCCGTTGTCCGGCTGCGCCGTGACTATATCTCGCTGGTCACGCTGGGCTTCGGCGAGGCGATTGCCGCCCTGCTGAACCGTATGACCACCCTGACCGGCGGCGCGTCCGGTCTGACCGGCATCCCCCGTCTGGTCGGGCTGCCGCTGGCGTTTGTTTCCGCCGTGCTTGCCATTGCGCTGGCAGCGTTTTTCAAGACCAGCAAATACGGCCGCCAGTGCATCGCGCTGAAGGGCGACGAGCTGGCCGCCAAGGCGATGGGCATCAACGTGACCCGCGTCAAGATGATTGCCTTCCTGCTCAGCGTTGCGCTGACGAGCTACTCCGGCGTTTTGTACGCCTTCTATATGTCCTATGTGGATCCCACCGGCTTCGGCTGGAAAAAGAGCGCCGACTGGGTCATTATGGTATTCTTTGGCGGCGTCAACAGCCTGACCGGTTCCACGCTGGGCGCCTTTATCCTGAGCGCCCTGCCGCAGGCACTGCGCGGGCTGCAGAACTACCGCTACGTCATCTACGCCGTGCTGGTGCTGCTGATTTTGAACTTTAAGCCGTCCGGTCTGCTGGGCGAGTGGGAGCTTACGCCCCGCAACCTTCAACAAGCCTTTGCCAAATTGGGCAAAAAGAACACTGCCAAAAAGGAGGGGTAAACCATGGCACTGCTGGAAGTCAAGAACATTTATAAGAGCTTTGGCGGCGTCAAGGCGATACAGAACTTCTCCATTGAAGCGAACGCCGGGGAAATCCACGGCATTATCGGACCCAACGGCGCGGGCAAAACCACCATCTTCAACACCATTTCGGGCGTGTACACCGCCGACCAAGGCACCGTTGTGCTGGACGGCAAGGACATCACCAAGCTGGAGCAGTACAAAATCACCCGCCTTGGTATGGGACGCACCTTCCAGAATATCCGCCTGTTCAAGGGGCTGACCGTGGAAGAAAACGTGATGTGCGCCTTTGACCCCCAAAGCCGCTACAGCATCGTGGGCGGTTTGCTGCCCACCCCCAAGCGCCGCGACGAGGAAAAGCGCGGGCGCGAGCTGTGCGAGAAATACCTGACGGTCGTGGGGATGCAGGACTACCTGCACGAGCGCCCGGAGAATCTTTCCTACGGGATGCAGCGCCGCATTGAGATTGCCCGCGCCTTGATGTGCGAGCCGAAAATTTTGCTGCTGGACGAGCCTGCCGCCGGCTTGAACCCCACCGAGGTTGCCGAGCTAACCGAGCTGATTCAGCGCGTCAGCAAGGAGATCGGCTTCGGCATTTTGCTGATTGAGCATCGTCTGGAGCTGGTAATGAGCATTTCCGACAAGATTCATGTGCAGAACTTCGGCGAAACCATCGCCGTGGGTACCCCCGATGAGGTCCAGCACAATCCCGAGGTCATTGAGGCCTACTTAGGCAAGGAGGAATAAACAATGGAACCTATGCTGAAGGTGACCGATCTGGCTGTCAGCTACGGTCATGTGGAGGCGCTGCGCGGCATCAACGTGGAGGTGCATAAAGGGCAGATCGTTTCCATCATTGGTGCCAACGGCGCAGGCAAAACCACGCTGCTGCGCACGATTTCCGGCTTGGTAAAGCCCAGGACCGGCACCGTGGAGTTTGAGGGCGCGCCCCTGCCCCGCAAGCCCAGCAAGATTGTGGGCGCGGGCGTGGTACACGTTCCCGAGGGACGCAAGTGCTTTTCGGGCTTGAGCATCCGCGACAACCTGCTGGTCGGCGGCTACCTTTTTAAAGGGGCGGATTTGGAAAAAGACCTGCAGGAGCAGTACAAGCGCTTCCCCATTCTGGAAAAGCGCAAGGATCAGTTTGCCGGCACCCTGTCCGGCGGCGAGCAGCAGATGCTGGCGGTTGCGCGCGGGCTGATGTCCCGCCCCAAGATTTTGCTGCTGGACGAACCTTCGATGGGTCTCGCGCCCATCATCGTGAACCAGATTTACGATTTGATCCGCGAAATTCGCGATTCCGGCATTACGGTGCTGCTGGTCGAACAGAACGCCCGCAAGGCGCTGGGCATCTGCGACTACGCCTATGTGCTGGAAAACGGCAAGATCAACCTGTCCGGCTCCGGCGAGGAGCTGCTGAAGTCCGATGCCGTGCGCAAGGCGTATCTGGGAGGCTGAGGTATGGCATACACACCGGATTTTGAGATTGCCCACATCGGCGTCAACTGCGCCGATGCCGCGCAGGCAGAGCGCTGCGCCGAGCAATTTGCGGTTTTGTTTCAGCTGGCTGTGAACCCGGCCAAGGAAAGTGCGGATGCACGGTTTACCGGTACCCAAATCGAGTGGATGAAAGCCCCCGGGCGCGGCGAGCATGGACACATCGCCCTTGCCACCGGCGATCTTCCCGCGGCCCGCCGCTATCTGGAGGAAAAAGGCTTTGCCTTTGACGAGGACTCCGTCAAGCGGTTTCCCGACGGACGGGTCCTGGTCATCTACGCCAAGCAGCAGATCGGCGGCTTTGCCATCCATCTGATGCAGAAATAACTCTTCACGCGGCACACACCGCAGAAAGTGAGCAAGTATATGATTCGTGAATGGAATGAGGAATCCCTCGACCACCGCAATACCCTGCTGTACGCCATGGGCATTTCTGAGGAGGACGCCAAGCGCCCCATCATCGGTCTGGTCAACACCTGGAACGAAATGAACCCCGGTCACTACCCCTTTGACAAGGCACTGATTGCCGAGATGAAGGAGGAGATCTACAAGCTGGGCGGTCTGGCGCTGGAATTGCCCATCAGCGGCATCTGCGACGGCATCTGCAGCAACACCCCCGGCGACCGCTACACCCTGCCCGCCCGCGATCTGGTTTCCAGCGAGGTGGAGATGGTCGCCAACCTGAATATGCTGGAGGGTATGGTCATTATGGCGACCTGCGACAAGGTCGTACCCGGTATGCTGATGGGCGCTGTGCGCGTGGATATCCCCACCGTGATGTTCACCGGCGGCTATATGGCGGCAGGGCATCGCTCGGACGGGCGTATGATTACCCTGACCCACACCAAGCAGGCCTACGCCGCCTATGTGGAGGGCTCCATCACCCGCGAGGAGTACAAGGACGTTGTGCGCCACGCCTGCCCCACCCCCGGCGCCTGCCCCTTTATGGGTACCGCCCAGACGATGTGCGCCATGGCGGAAATTCTGGGCTTTGCCCCGCACGACAACGCCAGCACCCGCAGCCAGTCCGAAAAATGGCACGAGCTGGCGCGGCAGGCTGCCCGGCAGGTCATGTACGCCTGGGAGCATGAGATTCGCCCCAGCGACATCCTGAGCCAGTCCAGCTTTGAAAACGTTGTGCGCTATATGATGGCGACCGGCGGCAGCACCAACAGCCTGCTGCACATCCCCGCGCTGGCACGGCAGGCAGACTTTGACATCACCCCCGAAACCTTTGACGCCATCAGCCGCGAGGTGCCGCTGCTCAGCACCATCTACCCCAACCACCCTACCTACACCATGGAGGACTTTGACGCCGCCGGCGGTATCGGTGCCGTGGTCAAGGAGCTGGCGGCTGCCGGCAAGATTGACACCGACGCCAAGGGTATGTTCGGCACCATCGGTGACAAGGCTGCCCGCGCCGAAAACAAAAACCACGATGTCATCCACACCGTGGCAGCGCCGATTTACGAGCATGGCGGTCTGGCTGTGCTGCACGGAAACATCGGCACCGACAGCGCCATTGTCAAGTTCAGTGCCGTTGACCCCGCTGCATGGAGGTTCAGTGGTCCTGCCAAGTGCTACGACTCGCAGGACGACGCATGGCACGCCATTTTGAAGGACGAAATCGTGGCAGGCGATGTGGTCATCATCCGCTACGAGGGTCCCAAGGGCGCGCCCGGTATGCCCCATATGGAAACCTTTATGGCGGCTGTGCTGGGCAAGGGGCTGGGCAGTCAGATTGCCTTGGTGTCTGACGGACGCTTCAGCGGTGCCACCGGCGGTCTTGCGATTGGTCATGTTTCCCCCGAAGCCTACGAAGGCGGCAATTTGGCATTGATTCAGGATGGGGATATGGTGTATATTGATATTGAAGCCCGTACATTAAATGTAGATGTGAGCGAGGAGGAGTTCGCCCGCCGCAAGGAAAGCTGGAAGCCTATTGTCAAGCCCGCCACCGGGTGGCTGCAGCTTTTCCGCAAACAGTGTACCTCTGCACACCGCGGCGCTACCGTCTACTGGGATAAGGACTAAGCATCGCAGCAGGAGCCTTCCTGCTTCCGATGGTATATCAATACAAAGCAGGAGGAGTTCCCTATGAATCTCAAGCAGGTCGCCGCTGTAGCAGGTGTGTCGGTAAGCACGGTTTCCCGCGTGCTGAACGGCAAAAGCTATGTCAACGAGGAAACGCGAAAAATCGTGACCGAAGCCATCCGCAAGACCAACTACCAGCCCAACGCGCTGGCACAAAGCCTGAAGATGGGGCGCAGCAATACAATTTGCCTGATGATTCCCTCCATCGAGAACCTGATGTTCCCCAAGCTGACCCGCGGCGTGGAGGATGAGGCGCGCAAAAACGGAATGACTGTTTTTCTGTGCAACACCGATGAGGACGCCGCCATTGAAAAATCCTATCTGGAAACCATGAAGCAGCGCTGGATCGACGGGTTTATCGTCTGCTCGCTGAGCAGCGACGCCCCGCACATCCGCAGCCTGCGCGATGAGGGCTACCCCCTTGTGCTGGTCAACCGTTTTGAGGAAAGCGACATCGGCAAGGTGGATACCGTCACCTCCGACAACTTCCAGATCGGCTACGATGCCACGCGCTATCTGGCGCGCATCGGGCATAAGCGCATTGCCATCGTCTGCGGGCGCGAGGAGCTGCTGCTCTACCGTGAGCGTCTGCGCGGCTACCGCAAGGCGCTTTCGGACAGCGGTCTGCCCGAACGGGAGGAGTACCTCCTGCGCGAAAGCGGCGGCAGCAATGGTTTTTATTATCAAATCCGTGAGCTGGCAGAGCAAGGGCAGCTGCCCGACGCCATCTTCTGCACCAGTGACCCCAAGGCGTTTGTGGTTATGCACGCGCTGCACGATATGGGGCTGCGCATCCCCGAGGATGTGGCGGTTATCGGCGTGGACAACGTCAGTATGTCCGCCATGGTCGAGCCGCCGCTTTCCACAATGACGCAGCATCTGTACGATATGGGTATGGAGGCAGCCAAAAGCCTGATCCGCCAGATCGAATACAAGGACAAATACGGGGAGCTGCCCAAGCCGCAGCGTATGATTATGAACAGTGATCTGATTGTGCGGCGCTCCACCAAATAAAGAAAACGCTATGAACAAACTGGGTATCAATCTTTGGAACTGGGCACCGGGGCTGTCCGACGCCTGCTGCGGTCTGCCGACCAAGGCAGCCGAAATGGGCTTTACCGCGCTGGAGCTGCCGATGACGCAGCCCACCATAAGCCCGACCCTGCGCGATGAGGTGCGCGGCAGCGGGCTGGAGGTTTCGCTGTGCGCCGCCATGGGGGCAGGGCGCGATCTTTCGAGCTTTGACGCCGATGTGCGCGCCGCCACCATGCAATACCTGACCGACTGCCTGCAAACGGGTGCCGCACTGGGTGCCGTGGTGCTGGCGGGTCCCCTGTATGCAGGGGGCGGCAAGCGCCACACCCTGCCCCCGGCGGAGGCTGCGCCCGCACGCACGGGCAGGCTGCGCGTGGTCTACTGCGGCATGCTCAGCATGGGGCGCAAGGGCGTAGGCGACCGCGACCTCACCCCGATGTTTCGTGCGCTGGGCGCATTGATCAAGCGCGGTCAGCTGGCGCGCAGCCAGGTGGCGCTGGTGTATGCGGGCGGCGAAAGCGCCCTGATGCAGCGTCAGGCCGCGGCCTGCGGCATGGGGGATCTAGTGGAGGACCATGGTCTGGTCTCACGCGAGGAATCCATCGCCCTGCAACGGGGGGCGGATGTGCTGCTGATGGCTTCGTGGCACATGGCCGCCCAACGTGGGATTCTCACGGGCAAGCTGTTTGAATATATGATGATGGAGAAACCCATCGTGTGCTGCATGTCGGGCGATCTGCCGGGCAGCGGCGTCAAGCGGGTGCTGGAGGAGACCGGCATGGGCCTGTGCGTGGAGCAGGCCGCCGGAGCCGCGGATGAAGCGGCGCTGGACGCCTACATGACGGATCTGGCGTATCGCTGGAAGCAGGGAAAGCCGCTGCTTGAGTCGAAATGCCCGGGCGAGGTGGAAACGTACGCCTATCCGGCGCTGGCGGCCCGGTTGGCGGGCTGGATGGAGCGCTGAGCGTTCCTGCGCGAAAAGTGAGGAGGTTGTTCATGAAAAAGATTGCAATCGCCCTTGCGATAGTGGCGTGTCTGCTGACCGGAGCCCTGCTGCCGGCCCTTGCGGAAACGGACCTGTCCCGTCCCGCGGCAGCAGAGGAGCCGAGGATGGAGGAAAAGACACCCGGGGAGACGGAGCTTCCCGCAAGGGAAGAAACCCCGAAGGCGACCGACGGACGCGAGGACCCGGCGGCTTCCGAAGCGGAACCCGCAGCCCCCAAGGCAACGCGGGCACCCAAGGCGACCGACGGACGCGAGGACCCGGCCACGCCTGAAGAAAAGCCGGATGCCTTTGAAGCTCCGGAACCTTCGCATCGGCATGGCCACCACGGTGCGGCGCACCCGCATGGCAAGCGGCATCACGGCGGGGAGGGGCTCAGGCCCGGTCCGGGCGCAGACATGCCGCGTCGTCC
>OLRE01003635.1_pt1 | contig 10532 bp, 8 predicted proteins | sample 1672461 | NCBI WGS metagenome assembly OLRE01 (sample SAMEA3136688, study PRJEB25190) | human gut metagenome | biome: human gut; feature: human-associated habitat; material: faeces | place: Austria | collected 2013
GTGAATTTATTTCAGTCATCATTTTTACGGTTATTGGCGTATACATGTTATACAAAGCCTGGAAAAATGAAGGCATTCTCGAACGACTGAGCGATGTTAATTACAAACAGCTCTGTGTTGCTGCATTCTTCACCAGTCTTGACGCACTTTTTGCCGGTATGGGATTTGGCCTCTTAAAGGCGGGGTTCTATATTGTAGCTCTGAGTATACTGATCATTACAGCCGTTATGGTTATACTCGGACTGTACACCGGCATGCGGCTTGGATATGAGCAAAAGACAAAGGCATACGGCATTGGCGGTATTTTGCTGTTGATTTCTGCCATAGATGTCGTATTAAAATATTTAGCATAAATCAGGAGGATTGAAATATGAATACAACATTAGACAAAATTTCACATAAAGCGCAGCGTGCAGCTGCCAGTGTTATCATCGACAAAGTCCTTGCGATGGTAGACAAAGACAGAGAAAAAGGATTTCTTGAATTAGTAGACTGGGCAGAACAGTTCTGGGGCAATGGATTTTCCAAAGAAGATTACGATAAGGTTAGAACAGCTATCAAAGATCCTGATAACAGATGGATTAAATTCATCAATCGCGTATTGGATGAAACAGATCCTCATGTTGCCAAAATGGCTGCATTGAATCTTGGTTTTGAGGCTTTCTTCCGTGGCACAAAGATGATCCGTAAGAACCGTGAAATCTACCACTGCAATATTCCGTGGCTGATTCTCTTTGACCCGACATCCGCCTGCAATATGCATTGTCAAGGATGCTGGTCCGGTACATACGGTCACAAGGCTAATCTGAGCTTCGATGATATGGATAAGATCATCACAGAAGGCAAAGAACTTGGCGTTTATCTGTATATGATGACAGGCGGTGAACCGCTTGTACGTAAGGCCGACATTCTTCGTCTTGCAGAGAAGCATAACGATGTTGAGCTTTCAATCTACACAAACTCTACATTGATCGATGAAGATTTCTGTAAGGAAGTGGTTCGTCTCGGCAATATTACTTTCCAGCTTTCCATCGAAGGTACACCTGAGACAAATGATGCCCGCCGTGGTGACGGTCATTATGCAGCTGTCATGAAAGCCATGGATCTGCTGAAGAAATACGGTATCATTTTCGGTACATCCATCTGCTACACACGTGCCAATATCGAAGCCGTTACAAGTGATGAATTCTTAAGAATGATCTCCGAAAAAGGAGCACGTTTTGGATTCTATTTCCACTACATGCCAGTGGGCAACAATGCAGTTCTTGACCTGATGCCTACAATGGAACAGCGTGAATACATGATCAAACGTATCCGTGAGATCCGTTCTCCACAGTGTGATATCGGATTTTTCCCAATGGACTTCCAGAATGACGGCGAATATGTCGGCGGATGTATTGCAGGCGGACGTAACTACTTCCACATTAACTCTGCAGGTGATGCAGAACCTTGTGTATTCATCCACTTCTCCAATACAAACATTCATGAGAACTCCATTCTTGAGATTCTCCAGAGCCCATTGTTTATGGCTTATCATAACGGTCAGCCATTCAACAACAACCATCTGCGTCCATGCCCGATGCTTGAGAATCCGGAATTCCTTCAGAAGATGGTTCATGAAACAGGTGCTCACCAGACAAATATGGAATCTCCTGAAACCGTTGAACATCTCTGCAGTAAATGCAAGAATTACGCTGAAGAATGGAAGGGTCATGCCGATAAGATCTGGGCTGAAGAAACCCACAAAACACCACAGTACACAAATTACAAAAAATGATCACTCTTTAGAGGGGACTGCCGAGGCAGTTCCCTTTTTATCGTCTGCAATCCATCTGTTTCAAACATCACATATTAATTTGCATGTTAATATTCTGAAATCAATGATTGCTATTACTAGAATATGTAAATTATATTTGCATTTTTTTCTTTTTGTGTTATACTTTCTAATATTGTTGCAATTGAGCATGCAGCCTGGAGGGAAATTTTGAATGGAAAGAAAAAAGATGACCAAGGCGCTGATCGGCGAAAGTCTGAAAGTACTTATGCGCAATCATCCCTTTGAGAAAATCACAATCAAAATGATCACAGATGAAGCCGGCGTCATCAGACCGACTTTTTATAATTATTTCTGCGACAAATACGAAGTCGTTGAATGGATTTTTAATGAATATATTATAGAAAAAGTTCGCGCAATGTTTGAGCAGAAGATGTATACAGAAGGTTTAAAACTGTTATTTGTATGTATGAAGAACGATTGTGCTTTTTACAGGAAAGCCTTTGAGATTACAGGTCAGAATGCCTTCACGGACATTATCAGGAATTCTCTGCATAATCTTTTCCTGTCAGAGATGAGCGAAATCTATATAGAGAACCAGACGAACAATCCTTTAGTGACGGCTGAACTTGTTGCTGCTTTTTATGCCAACTCATTATCCAACCTTCTTCAGATGTGGATTCAAAGCAATAATCAACAATGTACCGCCGAGAATATGGTAGAAGCCTATGCCTATCTCCTGAGTCACAGAATACAGGATTTTATTGATCCAACAGAAAACCCTGCTGAAAATTAGTTTTTCAGCAGGGTTTTCTTATGCTGCAGAATCCAGAACTTTTTCCGTCTATCGTGTATGGATAATATAGGAATATTTGGACAGCAGTGCTGTTGCTTTCTCCACGGCATCCTGTTCATAGAATTCTATACGCAAAACACCTTCCTGGAATTCCCGGTTATGGAGAATGCCGATGTTCTTAATACTGATACGATTGGAAGCCAGTATAGTTGCAATCGTTGCGATCGCACCAGATTCATCGATCAGATCCACATATATCTCATAGGCCGGCTCAATACTGCCTTTCATCTTCATCGGCATACTGTCGCGGTAATCCTTGGCCTCTTCAAAGAAACAATGCAGTTTGTCTCCCCGATTCTCTCTGATAGCCTCTGATATATCTTCCAATGAAGCCTTATAGGCATCAATCACCTTCAAAAGCTGCCCCTGGTTCTCAAGACAAATGGATTCCCACATATCCGGGGACGATGAGGCGATACGGGTGATATCCTTGAAACCGCCTGCTGCCAGCTGACGCATCAGCCCCTCCCTGCTATCAGATGTCCGGACAAGATTCACCAGTGTGTAGGCAATAACATGGGGAAGATGACTGATCGCAGCCGTTGCATAATCATGCTCCTCACAATTCAGTACGATTGGAACTGCACCTGTATCTGTTACAAGCTGACGCATTTCCGCCACCTTGTCAGGATTGGAAAGGGCAGTAGGTGTTATAATATAGTAAGCATTCTCTAGCAGCCGGTCTGTTGCACTTGTATAGCCTGTCTTCTCTGATCCGGCCATGGGATGCCCGCCGATAAAACGCACCTCCATTCCCAGTTCTCTGACCGCCTCATGAATTGTGGATTTAACGCTGCCCACATCTGTAATCACACAGGTATCCGGCACAAGATCCTTTAACTTCTTCAGGCACTGGATATTCACAGAAACCGGCATGCACAGAAAAATAAAATCACACTCTGCAAATGAAGCATCGATCACATCCGTTGCCTGATTGATCGTCCCATCCGACATCGCCTCCACAAGACTGCTTCTGGAGCGATTGTATGCAATTAATCTATATTCAGGATGTGCACGACGAAGGGCCTTGGCAATGGAACCGCCAATAAGCCCGAGACCGATAAACCCGATTGTTTTGTCAGACATAATATTTCCCCTTTTGTATGATAAAATTAAGTTAAGCTTTTATCAGTCTAACACTTACCTATATAAAAGTCAATGATTTATGACTTTAAAGCAGTAAATTTTATCTGTTTAGTTCAAATATTCCAACTATCAGAAAATAATTTTCAGAATTTATTGTTAAATATCGATAAAATACTTGAAAAATCATCATCTTTTTAGTAGAATATAGACATGGGTTTTCTTCAATAGATCATGTATTCACCAGAAGTTTAACCTATGTATCAAATCGTATTGGAGGACTGGACATGAAGGTTTATAAGACACAGGATATTCGTAACGTAGCAGTTCTGGGACACGGCGGCTGCGGAAAGACAACACTTGTTGAAGCAATGGCGAATGTAACAGGTGTTACATCACGTATGGGCAAAGTGGTTGATGGCAATACTATCAGCGATTATGATAAAGAAGAGATCAAGAGAAAGTTTTCAATCAGCACATCCATCGTTCCAATTGAATGGCGATTCTGGAAGATCAATCTTCTTGATACGCCGGGTTATCTCGATTTTGTTGGTGAAGTTGAAGAAGCATTATCCGTTGCAGACGGCGCGATCATCGTTATTTCCGGTAAAGCTGGTGTAGAAGCAGGCACAGAACGTGCATGGGAATTCTGTGAGAAGTATGATATTCCGAGAGTATTCTTTATAACAGATATTGATGATGACAATGCAGATTATGCGAAGATCGTAGAAGACCTTCGTGCATTATACGGCAAGAAGATTGCTCCTTTCCATCTGCCTGTCAAGGAAGACGGAAAGTTCACCGGCTATGTGAATGTTGTTAAGATGCTGGGACGCAAATGCACAGACGACGGCAATAAGTTCGAAGACATTGCGATAGAAGATATGCATCTGTCTGATGCACTTCAGGCAGAATTAGAACCTTGCCGCGAAGCACTCCTTGAGGCGGTTGCTGAGACAAGTGAAGAATTCATGGATCGTTATTTCGAAGGCGGCGAATTCACAATTGATGAGATTATCGATGCCCTCAGACAGAATGTCAATGACGGCAATGTTGTTCCGGTTCAGTGCGGTTCCGGCCTTTACAATATCAGCATTGAGAATCTCGTGAAGACATGTGTTGAATTCCTTCCGTCACCAATCCGTGATACAGTCAAGATTTTTGGTAAAGATCCTAGAACTGACAAGGAATACAATGTGGATTATGACTCCAGACGTCCATTCTCGGCCTATGTATTTAAGACCATCGTAGATCCTTTCATCGGTCGTTACTCATTAATTAAGGTATGCTCCGGTGAATTGAAAGCGGATTCCGTGATTTATAACTATGAACGTGAAACAGAAGAGAAGATGAACCGTCTCTATGTTCTTCGAGGCAAAGAAGCCATTGAAGTACCTGAACTCAAAGCCGGCGATATCGGTGCCATCGCCAAACTGACCAACACCGAAACCGGCGATACCCTTTCACTGAAGAGCGATCCGCTTGTTTTTGATAAGTTTGAACTCAGTGCCCCTTATACATACAAACGTTATGCAGCCAAGAACAAAGCCGATGTTGATAAGATTTCCCAGGCACTGCAGAAGATGATGGAAGAAGACTGTACATTGAAGACTTTTAATGACAAGGAAAACCGTCAGCTCCTGATGTATGGTATGGGTGATCAGCATCTGGATGTTGTTGTCAGCAAATTGGCAGCCAAGTACAAAGTGGAGATTACCCTCTCCAAACCGCGTGTACCATATCGCGAGACAATCCGCAAGAAAGTGGAAGTTCGTGAGAAATACAAGAAACAGTCCGGCGGTCACGGCCAATATGGTGATGTTGCTATGGAATTTGAGCCATCCGGCGATCTTGAGACCCCTTATGTATTCGCAGAACGCGTTGTCGGCGGTGCTGTACCGAAGAATTACTTCCCTGCAGTTGAGAAGGGTATTCAGGAATCCATTGGTAAAGGCCCTATGGCCGGTTATCCGGTTGTCGGTGTGAAAGCCACATTATTTGATGGTTCCTATCATCCGGTTGACTCCTCAGAAATGGCCTTCAAGACAGCTGCAAAACAGGCCTTCAAGTCTGCCTTCATGAAAGCAACACCGGTTCTTCTTGAACCAATCGCTTCATTGAGCGTTGTTGTTCCTGACAGTTACACAGGTGATATTATGGGCGATCTGAACAAACGAAGAGGCCGTGTCCTTGGTATGAACCCTGTCGGCAACGGCAAGACAGAAGTTGTTGCAGATATTCCATTATCCGAATTATACGGCTACTCCACCAATCTTCGTTCTATGACAGGCGGCAGAGGTGTTTATTCTTACATGTTTGACCGCTATGAACAGGCACCATCAGATGTTCAGGAACGTGTCATTGCAGAGAATGCCAACGAAGCAGAAGAGTAATCATTCAATTTGATATCAGACATTTTCGGAAAGGCAGTCCACATATCTGGGCTGCTTTTCTTATATGATCAAATTTTTTATTTCTTTCTATGAAACTAAATGCATTGTATGCCGGAATGGGCAGCTACTTGTAATGTTACCCAACATATGTTACAATTATTTGGATTGTTCGACTCAGACAATCAACAAAAAGGGAGGTTGTTTCTCATATGAAACCATTTGAAATACACAGTGATCACGATCCTGAAACATGGCTCCGCCTATGGGACAGCAAAATTGTAGAATTTACTTCTAAGAACAAGGGTGCCTACAGCGGTGAGCGATGCTTTTTCGGTACGCATGAGAAGAATCAGCTGATGGTCTTTTTCCACAGCGATTATGATACCGTCTATCTGTCAACACGTTTTATGGGAACTATTGAACCGGATGGTACAGGCAGTAAGATCAGCGGCGTCATCGGTAAGATGAAATCCGCCATTTTCTTTCTCTGGTTTATGGTTGCAGCAATGGGTATCGGCGGCATCGTCATGTTGTCGCAGCATTTATGGCAACAGGCAATTTTGCTCTTTGCACTGGCCATTATTGCTTTCTTCTGCGCGAAGATCACACCGAAAGACTCTATTGTACGACTGGAGAAGCTTTTGAACCTTATCTCCACACTTCCGGCTGAAACTCTTCAGCCAGAGAACACCGATCTGTCTTCCGAAGAAGCAGAGAGCACAGCCGGTGAAACTGAATAGTTACCATTGACTTTCAATTACATTATGATAGAATTAAAAATAGTTTAACTATTATGGGATATTTTCCCTTTAAGGAGGAACATACAAAGCGTTATGAAGTACGATTTCGCGAAAATTGAATCAAAATGGCAGAAGAAATGGGCCGATGCTGACCTCTTTGCTGCCAAAGACAACAGTGACAAGCCGAAGTTCTACGGACTTGTAGAATTTCCTTACCCTAGTGGTGCCGGCATGCATGTCGGCCATATCAAGGCTTATTCAGGTCTTGAAGTTGTATCCCGTAAGCGTCGCATGCAGGGATATAATGTTCTTTTCCCAATCGGTTTCGATGCATTCGGCCTTCCGGCAGAGAACTACGCCATCAAGACTAATACACATCCAAGAATTGTTACCGATCAGAACATTGAACGTTTTTCCAATCAGATGAAGCGTATGGGCTTCTCCTTTGACTGGGATCGTGTTATTGATACAACCCAGGAAGACTACTACAAATGGACACAGTGGATTTTCCTGAAGCTTTTTGAAAAAGGTCTCGCTTACCGAGACAAGACTCTGGTTAACTACTGTCCATCCTGTAAAGTTGTCCTTTCCAATGAAGACAGCCAGGGCGGCAAATGTGATATCTGCCACAGTGATGTTATCCAGAAGTCTAAGGAAGTATGGTATCTTCGTATTACGAAATATGCAGACAAACTGCTTGAAGGCTTGAACGAAGTCGATTACCCTGACAATATCAAACAGCAACAGCAACACTGGATCGGCAAGTCCACAGGTGCATTTGTGAACTTCAAGCTGGATAATGAACAGGAAAGTCTCCGCGTTTATACAACACGCCCGGATACACTTTTCGGAGTGACATTTATGGTTATCGCACCGGAACACCCTCTGATCGACAAGTATGCTGATCAGATCAGGAATATGGATCAGATTGAAGCTTACCGTGAAGAATGCGCGAAGAAGAGCGAATTTGAACGTATCGAGATTAATAAAGACAAAACCGGGGTCAAGATTGACGGCCTTATGGCAGTTAACCCTGTCAGCGGCAAGAAAGTGCCGTTATTCATTGCAGATTATGTTATGATGGGTTATGGTACAGGTGCTATCATGGCTGTTCCTGCCCATGACCAGCGTGACTATGATTTCGCCAAGAAATTTGGTGAAGAGATCATCCCTGTTATCAAAGGCGGCGATATTGACACAGAAGCATATACCGGCGATGGTGAGATGATCAACTCTGATTTCTTAAATGGCTATACCAACAAGAAAGATTCTATTGAGAAGATGATCGAAGTCCTTGAAGAAAAGGGTATCGGCGAGAAGGGTGTTCAGTACAAGATGAAAGACTGGGCCTTCAACCGTCAGAGATACTGGGGTGAACCGATTCCGATTGTTCACTGTCCGAAATGCGGTATGGTAGGTGTACCATACGAAGAGTTACCGCTTCGTCTGCCGAAGGTAGAGCATTTCCAGCCTGGTGAAGACGGTGAATCTCCACTGGCCAAGATTGACAGTTTTGTGAACTGCAAGTGTCCGAAGTGCGGCGGAGATGCCAAACGTGAGACGGATACAATGCCTCAGTGGGCCGGTTCTTCATGGTATTTCCTGCGTTATATCGATCCTCACAACACAGAAGCACTGGCAGATCCGAAGAAGCTGAAATACTGGATGCCTGTTGACTGGTACAACGGCGGTATGGAGCATGTTACCAGACATATGATCTATTCCCGTTTCTGGCATCGTTTCCTGTATGATATCGGTGTTGTCAACACACCTGAACCATACGCAAAACGTTCCGCACAGGGCCTGATCCTCGGACCTGACGGTACCAAGATGAGCAAATCCAAAGGCAACGTTGTGGATCCTCTGGATGTTGCAGACAAATACGGTGCAGATACACTCCGTACTTACATCCTCTTCATGGGTGATTACGGCGCCTCTACACCTTGGAATGAGAACTCTGTCCGCGGCTGCAAGCGTTTCCTTGACCGTGTTTATCGTATCTTTGAGAAGGTTACGGACGAGAATCTCCACAGCCTTGACAATCCGCTCCACAAGGCCATCAAGAAGGTCAGCGACGACATTGAAGATATGAAGTACAACACAGCCATCGCTACTCTGATGGCACTGCTGAACGATTTCGAATCTGCGACGACGGTTGGCAAAGAGCAGTATGTCACATTCCTGAAGCTGCTTTCACCATTCGCACCGCATATCACCGAGGAACTCTGGGAGATGCTTGGCGGTGAAGGTTTCCTGTCCGTTTCCGAATGGCCGGTTTATGATGAATCCAAGATGGTAGACGAAACAGTCGAAATCGGTGTTCAGGTCAACGGTAAGCCAAAGGATGCAGTTGAACTCTCATTAGATGATGATGAAGAAACAGCCGTAGCCAAAGCCATGGCACTGCCTAAGATTGCCAACATCACCGCAGGCAAGAACATTGTCAAAGTTATCTATAAACCAGGCAAGATCCTGAACCTGATCGTGAAATAAACAACCGCTAGTGTGGTTCTAATATATAGGACTTAAAATAAGCGTCTAAATTGTATTGCTTATTTTAAGTCCTATTTTCTTATCGATCGAACTATTTCCAAATCTTTCGAGCTGCACCAGCCTTTTAAAGCCACGTCGGCAGGTTCATCAGACTCCGCAGCTTATTAAATTGCTGCATTTCCTCCTCAGACATATCTTTTTTCATTACATCAAAGATCAGTTTTATCTCATCATTGGTAAACGCAAGCCCCATGGCTGTCAGATGTTTATTCGCCTCAATAATAGATGGAATCATTTCTGAAAAACTTTTCCCCTCAGACTGATTTATCAGCGCCATAAGCACTGATAATTTTCGGATATCAATTTTTCTGACGGCCGGATGACTGGCCCAATCTACTCGTGTCATACTGCTGCCTCCTTTATGTATTCTGCTGTCCATTCATATTACGGATCAGCTGGATCTGCTCTGGTGTGAGCATTGACTGCATTTTCCTGAGATAATCAGTGTCGCTGGCAGAGCAGGTATTGCCATCCCTATTTGTTGACTCACCGCTGTCTGCGCCTGACGCGGATGCCATCATAGATGCCATGGCTGAAAGATCCCCGGATCCGGAAAAATTTCTGTACATCTCATACATTTTTGCCATATTCATCATATTCAGACAACGGTCCAGCTGCTCTTTTTCCTTTGCCCCGCAATACTTTCTCAAATCCCGGATAACTTCTTCCGGCGGAATTGCGCGGTTGTTCACACCGCAGGCACTGACACCTCCCTGATCTAAATACTGCATCATATGCCGCAGTTCTATGGATTTTGCCATAACCGCCATCATTCTCCCAATGGATGGATTGACATAGGCCATTGCCGCTTTCAATATCTGGGCTGTTGAATCATAGGCAGCTGTATCTGCTTCTGTCAAAGGAATTTTTTCTGTATCTATCACAGACCACTCCCAGGCAAATGAATTCTTTATATTCTATGATCACTTCATCTGAAATATGCCTGCTGTACAGATATGTCTGACAGGAAACCCTTCCCAATCATATATTGTATTAGAACAGAAAAAGGAGTATGATATCAGATGGACAAACAAAAATCCGTATCCGGGTATCCTTTTCACAATGAGGAAACGTCTATGCATCCGCATTCCAAAATTATCCGACAGGACAGCGAAACTTTCATTGTTGAAGAT
>OLRE01003643.1_pt1 | contig 10517 bp, 9 predicted proteins | sample 1672461 | NCBI WGS metagenome assembly OLRE01 (sample SAMEA3136688, study PRJEB25190) | human gut metagenome | biome: human gut; feature: human-associated habitat; material: faeces | place: Austria | collected 2013
TCTTTCTCAGAGCAAAAATCCCTATGACTTTTAAAGGTTGATTTATCCCTATCCAGTTTTATATATTCACTTTTAGTTGCTGTTATTTTTTTTAGGGAGTGGTATTTATGAAGGAAAAGACGCATTTGGTTAGAAATCGATGTCTTTTTTCAATTGTTATTATTTTAATTTATTTTGTTTGTCATAGAATTCCGTTGAACGGAATTGATATGAGTGCTTATGATAATTTAGGGTTGGATTTAGGGGCTGTATTATCCCTTGCAGTAAATGGATCAAATAAACAATGTTATGTTATGAGTTTGGGTATTTCGCCTTATATTACGGCGAGTTTAATTGTAATGATTTTATTTGCGGTACGCTCAAAAGAGGCAAAGGCTCGTACGTCACCTAAGGCAATGAATTATTGGATTACGTCCATTACTTTTATTGTTGCGTTGGTTCAATCTATTTTTTATGCTCTTGGTTTAAAATATATTGATCGTAATCTAATGAGTATTTTAGTAGTTATATTTGAACTGATGGCTGGGGCAAGTATTGCACAATATTTATTAATGAAAAATCAAAAGTATGGTGTGGGTGGATTTGCGCCAATTATTATTGTGAATATGACAGAAACTTTAGTTGGAATATTAATGAAATCTTCTTTTGATGCGTTAATGATTCCTCTAGCTATTTCTTTTGTGATGGTCATAATTATGATCTTTATGGAAATGCATGAGAAAAGAATACCTGTTCAAAGAGTTTCTGTGCATAATGTGCATGCTGAAAAGAATTATATGGCTATTAAATACAATCCTGTAGGATTTATGGCGTTAATGTTTGGTTCTGCAATTTTTATGATTCCACAATTGATTGTGGCTGTGGTTCATCATTATCATAAATCAGAAATTATTAATTTTTTATATAAGAATTTAAATATGTCTACATTATTTGGTATGCGTGTATATGTAGTCATGATGTTTGTGTTTACCATTCTATTAAGCTTATTATTTGTGAATCCAAAAGATTTATCGGATAACCTTCTACAAGCGGGAGATTGTATAGAGAATGTTCCTGCAGGTAAGCCTACACGTCGATATATTCGTAAATGGGTTTTAATATTGAGCTGTATTAGTGGTGGAATCATGTGTGGTTGTTTAAGTCTTTGTATGTATTTACAATATAAAGGTATTGTAGATGCATCCGTGGCCATGCTTCCAACTACGTTTATGATGCTTTCAGGATTTGTTTGTAGTATTTATTTAGAAATTCGTGCTTATCGTGACTTTGATTCATATAAGCCATTTATATAGGGGGTAGTATTTATGATGTATTTTGTACCTTCCTGGTATCATGGAAATGAATATAAAGAAAATGAACAATATTTTTATGTGCGTCGTGCAGTAACAGAATTTGATGATAGTGTTAAACAGATTCAGATGTTTAACCGTAATGACATTATGGATTATAAGATTTTGAATTTGTCTTATAGTCCAAACTTTCGTCACTTTCTTCATAGACAAAGTGTATTCCATGCACCATATTGGTCTTGTTTTGATGCGATTCAAGAAATTAGACGTACAAAAGTAGATATTCTTTCGTATCATGATTTGATGTGGCCTGAACATACAGAATTTGTCTATACACCATTTTGTATTGTGGCGTATGTAAATAACGAAAAATATGCGGAAGTACACTTTGGTGAAGATGGAAATATGATTGAAGTCTTTTTGTATCAAGATAATATGATGGTCCGTAAAAATGTATATGATGATCGGGGGTTTTTATCTGTTACTATTGTTTATCAAAATAATCAAGCTATTTATGAACAATATCTTGATGGTAAAGGGAATTGGAAATTGTGTCATTTCTTTGAGGATGGGCATATTGAAATCAATTCTGAGAATCCATTTTATTTGATTGATAATAACAGATTTAAGTTTGATCATTTGAGCTATGATTCCATGGAATCATTGATTGAAGAAGTATTTTCAACATATTTAGATGAAATGACTTCAACAGATGATATTTTCTGTTTGGCTATGCATGTACTACATCATGATATGTTAGAAAAATTGTTTGAGAAGCGTAAGACAATCTTATCTTTTTATCAAAATCGTTTGGAATTATTTGAGGATCCTGAACTGAAGTCTTTGATTCGTAATACGAACTATTGTATTGTGGATTCGAAACATAAGATTTCAATGTTAGAAGATTATGCAGAAAAGAAACTACCAATTGTAGATATTACACCTTTTGATACGCGTGCGGATTTTGGGATCAGTCAACAATTAACGGTTCAAAATATTTTGGTTCCTATTGATACGATTCAACAATTTAAATTTGAAGAATTAATTCTTTTATTTGCATCCTATTTTGAAATGAATGAAACAGCTCGTGTTCATTTCTTTACGCGAAATGCGAATTGGGATCGTGTTGATTCGGTTTTGAATTTTACGAAAGAAGTACTAAAAGTAAATGGACTTGATGAAAGGCTGGCTCGTAAAGAGACGAATGATAAAGCGGAATTTGATTTGGACGAAGAAAAGAAAGTTCCAATCAAATTCTTCGTAGATCAATGTGTGGATGAATTGAGTATTTCTAAATGTATACGTGAACAGCGTATTATGGTGGATGTAACATCACGTCCAGATTTGTATTTACAGATTTCATGTATTAGTAGTGCCATTCCACAAATTGTTTCTTTTAATACACAATATGTGCATGATGGAAAGAATGGTTTTATTGTCAAAGAAGTATCTGAAGTATTGAATGGCTTAAAGTATTATTTAGATAATATTACGAATTGGAATAAGTGTATGATTTATTCTTATGAATTAGGAAAGGAATATAATACGGCAAGTTTAATTCGTAAGTGGAAGGGAGTTATGAAGCAAGTTGAACAAGATTAGTGTTTTACAAGTTGGAAATGAAGATTTAAGTTTAACACTTCATATTCCTGACTTTGTGGATTGGAATTATGTAGACGATTTAGAAGAAGCTACAGAACGTGGTTATGATGTATGTGTTTTAAGTCGTTGTGTCAATAAAGAAGAGGCATATATCTTACTAAAGAAGATTCGTGCTTATACAATGTTTGTACTAGATTCAGTTGAATTGAAGGGTTGGACAAAATGGATCTATGCTTCTAGAATGGCAAAATACGTAGATATGGATTCTCTACAAACATTTATTGATAAGGATATACAGCTTTTCTATTCTTATACCTATGGTGAGAAATTTGCCCCTCAAAATCTATCAATTTCGCAAAGCTTTAAAGGCAGTGTTTTCTGGAATGGATTTTCAGGTGTTGAATTAGATGGTGATTATGGGGATGACTTTTACCAAGTGGCGTATTGGAGATATAATATTCCTCTATTTAAAGGTCAAATTTTGGATTTATGGTTAGAATACGAAAAGGATGAGTCGGTTTCGATTGAGTTGAAAATTGAACAGTTTGAAGGTGGGTCACTTTCAGCCTTACAGAATCGCTGGATTTATTCAGAAAAAGATTTAAGTTCGATTATTCATTTAAGTAATGATAAGATAGATGGTCCTGTGTTTGTATCTTTACTCGCAAAGGGTAAGGGTAAATTAAAAATTGTTGGTTTACATGATCGTCATTCACGTAAAGAATATGGATCTTTTTTACCTGGAGGAATCCGTAAGGTTACATCTAAACGTGAAGAAGTCTTTATGTACTTTGATCCAGGAGATATGAAACCTCCTTTGAATGTGTATTTTAGTGGATATAAGACGCAAGAAGGTTTTGAAGGATTCTATATGATGCGAAATATGGGAGCACCATTTTTGTTGATATCGGAGGCTCGATTAGAGGGTGGAGCCTTCTATTTGGGAGACAAAGAATATGAGAATCTTATTTTTTCTGGTATTCAAAATTGTTTAAAAAAATTAGGTTTTGATCGTTCTCAACTTGTTTTATCTGGACTTTCTATGGGAACGTTTGGAGCTTTATATAATGGTTGTAAATTAAGACCACATGCAATTTTATTAGGTAAACCATTGGCTAGTTTAGGAGATATAGCTAGAAATGAGCGTATTTCTAGACCTGGAGGTTTCCCTACTTCTTTAGATGTGTTGTCAAAGAATTATGGAGATATGAGTTTAAAGTCAATTGATGCATTAAATCATCGTTTTTGGGATTTATTTGATAAAACGGATTGGTCTCAAACTAAATTTATTGTTTCTTATATGTTAGAAGATGACTATGATATGACGGCTTATAATCGTTTGATTTCTCATATTGATGATATTGGTGTAGAGATTATTGGTAAGGGAATTCATGGTCGTCATAATGATGATACGTATAGTATTGTTGCGTGGTTTAAAAATCAATATGATGATATTTTGAAATCGGATTTTAATCGAGGTGAACCGGATGAAAAATAAGTCATGGAAAGTTGTATGGAATGAGGATACGTTTGGAACCTATCTTTATGGATCTAAAATACGGTTTCATTCTCGTGAAGATATTGAATTTGAAAATGAATTGATGCCTCCTGGAACGATTATTAAAGAGTGGTATTCCAAAGTAAATTATCAAATGATGCGTACTGAACCATCTCTTCCAATTATTGATGGGGAGAGTTCTTATCATATTCAAGTGAATATGAGTGATTTTGAACTGTATCTTGTTCGTATGGTGTTTTATGATCGTTATGAAAATGAGGCGGGTACACTAATTATTCGTGAACCGGAAATGGATTTTAAGTGTCCTTTAAAGACATATAGCTATCGTGTACAGTTGATTAATGCGGGTGGTACGAAGATGCATTTTCATTCTTTTGTGATTACAGAAAAGGAAGGGTAAAATGAATAAAATTGATAAGAGATTACACTTTCTTTTGGGTAAAGTCAAAGAGGAGTGTAAAAAGGTTAAAGAACTTAGTGATTATGAATTAAAAAATAAGACAAATGAGTTTAAAAGAAGATTGGCTGAAGGTGAAACTACGGATGATCTTCTTCCTGAAGCGTTTGCGGTATGTTGTGAAGCCGATTTTCGTGTATTAGGTATGTTTCCTTATGATGTACAGATTTTAGGTGGTATTGCACTTCATTTGTGTTATTTATGTGAAATGAATACGGGGGAAGGAAAAACTTTAACGGCAACGATGCCTATGTACTTAAATGGATTGACAGGAAAAAGTTCGATTTTGGTTACGGCAAATGAATATTTGGCAATACGTGATGCCGAAGAGATGGGTAAAGTCTATAAGTTTTTAGGTTTGAGTGTAGAAGCAGGTGTGAAGCGTGATACAAATGAAAAGTTAGATAATAATTCAAAAAAAGATGTTTATGATGCGGATATTGTATATACGACGCATGGTGCACTTGGATTTGATTACTTGTTAAATAACTTAGTACAGTCAAAAGAAGATTGTTTTATGCGAGATTTTTACTTTGTGATTATTGATGAGGCGGATTCTGTTTTATTAGATAGTGCAAGTATGCCTCTAGTTATTTCGGGTTCTCCTCGTGTTCAATCCAATTTATATGGAATAACTGACTTTTTTGTGACGACACTAGTAGAAGATGTTCACTATGAAATTGAGGATAAAAAGGTATGGTTGACCAATAAAGGAATCGAATATGCGAAGCGTTATTTCCGTATTGAAAATTTATATAGTAAAGAAAATTTTGATATTTTAAGACATATTGTCTTAGCTTTACGTGCCCATTTCTTATTAGAAAAAGATATTGATTATGTCGCAACCGATGAGGGAGAAATTGTTCTATTAGATAAGAGTACGGGTCGTAAAATGAAGGGAATGAAACTTCGTGGCGGTTCTCATCAGGCTATTGAAGAAAAGGAACATATAAAATTGAGTCAGGAACAGCGTTCGGTTGCTTCTATTACATATCAAAACTTATTTAATTTATTTCCGAAGATGTCAGGTATGAGTGGTACAATCAAAGATGGCAAAGAAGAGCTTTTAGAAGTCTATAATAAAAGAGTTGTTGTGATTCCTCCGCGTAAGCCAATGATTCGTAAAGATATGCCGGACAAGTATTTTAAGACGAGTGAAGAACAATTTGATGCGGTTATTCAAGAAACTGTGAGAAGACATAAAACTGGGCAGCCAGTATTACTGATTGCTTCTTTGATTTCGGATACGGAAATGTTATCTAAATTATTGGTGCAAGAAAATATTGAGCATAGTGTATTGAATGCAAATAATGCGTTCTGGGAAGCGGAAATTATTAAAGAGGCTGGTCAAAAAAATGTCGTGACAGTGGCTACAAGTATGGCTGGTCGTGGTACAGATATTCATTTGGGTCCGGGTGTTAAAGAACTTGGGGGTTTATGTGTATTAGGAATTGGTCGTATGAATAATACGCGTGATGAAAGACAAGCTAGAGGTCGTGCTGGAAGACAAGGAGAGCCAGGCGTATCCATTTTCTATACTTCATTAGAGGATGATGTATGTACGGTTTTAGGTGAGGATTTCTTAGAGAAGTATATTGATAAAGGAAGATATATTTCTAAGCATCGTATTAAGAAATTAATCAATCGTTCACAGAAAATTAAAGATGAGTCGAGTGTTTTCCAAAGAAAAAGTTCAGTGGATTATGATAGTGTTATGCAGCGTCAAAGAACGATTATGTATAAGACAAGAAATGATTTGTTGGATGGAAAGAGCTTGGATGAGAATGTCTTGATTCAAATTTATAAGCAGAATATAGATGAATATGTAAAAGAACATAAAAAGATGGATGATCGTGTTTTGTATCGTTATATCTTAGATAATTTGTCGTATCGACTGAAAGAATTATCTATTTCTTCTGCCAATAAAAAAGAATATTTGAAACAGTATGCAGATATGGCATTTAAAGATAAGAAACAAGTGTTGGGAAATCGTTTTTCTGAATATTGTCGTCTTTGTACATTAAAAGCCTTGGATGATGGTTGGATTGAAGAAGTGGACTACTTGCAGCAGTTACAGGCAGCCATTTCTGGTCGTTCTACGGCTCAGCGTAATCTTTTATATGAATACCAAAGGGAGGCAAGACTTTCTTTTAGAGATATGGAAAAATCCATAAAAAAAGCGATGATTCGTAATATTTTATTGGGAGAAGTTTCATTTGGTAAAGACAACGAGATGATAATATTGTATCCTTAAGGAAAGGAGTTTTTAGGGTTATGATTTATAATTTTAACTTAGGCATTGGCTGGGCAAGTAGTGGTGTTGAATATGCTCAGATTTATCGTGCTCGAATGTTTCGTAATATAGGTGTTGATGCGAAATTCGTGTTTACAGATATGTTTCCACAAGAAAATATAGAGCATATGACGAAGAATATTGGTTTTGAAGATTCGGAAGTGATTTGGCTATATACGTTCTTTACGGATTTTAAAACAGCACCTGTTACATATACGTTGAGTGATTTAGAAAAGACATTTACAGATTTAAATTATACAAAAACAAGAGAAGGCAAGATTTGTCGTTATGTGTTTGGTGGAAGTAATAACTTTTATACAGCTTATATGGTCAATGATCATGATGATTTTGTGCATCGTGTTGAAATGGTTTCCAATGGATTTTTGATTCGAAAGGATTATTTTACATATGGACGTGTGTATTCAGAATATTATGCACCATTAGATAATAAGGCTCATTTATATCATCGTCGTTTCTTTAATAAAAATGGCAGTGTTGCCTATGAAGAAATCATTGATGATGATTGTGTGATGTATAAGTTTAAGGATAAGATTCTTTGTTCAAAAGAAGAATTTGTGGGATATATGGTATCTCAATTACATTTAACGAAAGATGATGTAGTATTAATTGATCGTTCTACAGATATTGGTCAATCAATTATTATGAATTGTAAACCTGCAAGAGTAGGTACAGTCGTACATGCGGATCACTTTAGTGAAAAAGATACAAATGATGATTATATCTTATGGAATAACTTCTATGAATATGAATTTAATATGCATAAACATATTGATTTCTATATTTGTTCAACACAAGCGCAAAGTGATTTGATGGTTCAACAATTTGAGAAATACTATGGAATGACGCCTTGTATATATACCATTCCAGTTGGATCCTTACCGGAATTGAAGTATCCCAAAGAAGGAAGAAAACCTTATTCTTTAATTACGGCAAGTCGTTTGGCAAGTGAAAAACATGTGGACTGGATTTGTAAGGCTGTCATTCAAGCGCGTAGTGAAGTACCGGAATTATCTTTGGATATTTATGGTGTTGGTGGCGAAAGAGAAAAGCTTGAAATGATTATTCGAGAAAATAATGTGCAAGACTATATTCACTTAATGGGTCAACATGATTTGAGTGAAGTGTATCAGAATTATGAGGCTTATATTGCTGGAAGTACAAGTGAAGGATTTGGACTTACTTTAATGGAAGCTGTTGGTGGAGGTTTGCCAATTATTGGTTTCGATGTTCGTTATGGAAATCCAACATTTATTCGTGATGGTGAAAATGGATATTTAATGCCTTTACCTGAAGAGGATAAGGATAAGATTGAGGCTTTAAGAAAAGGGATCGTGGATTTATTTAAACAAGATCTTGAACATTGTCATGAAGTATCTTATGAAGTAGCTAAGGATTTCTTGACTTGTAACGTACAAGAAAAATGGAGGGAAGCTGTATGTTAGAAACTCCAGTTTTATTATTAGAAAATTTTGATGAAGAGAGTCAAATGTTGTATCAAAGCTTTAGAACTTCTGGCTTTGATGGTCCGGTTTTCACTTTTAGTGATGAAGGCTTTTTACCAGATGATGTGACAAGTATTTATACGTATTATTGTGATAAAAAAGAGGGCGGTAAAGCACGCTATTTCAATCAAATTGATGTACCGGATTATTGGGAAATCAAGGCGAGTAATACGGGTGGTCAAGTCTTTGATTTGAATCATGAAAGAGGTAAGATATTCTTTGCATCTCCTTTACATAAAAGACTTGTCAAGATTGTAGATTGGTATGATGATACACATGTAGCTCGTGTGAGTGATCATTATAATAAATATGGTTTCTTGTATGCGAGAACGATTTTTAATAAAAAAGGTCAATTAGTTTCACGTAGTTATTATGATGTGGCAGGCAATGAAAAAGTGGTTGAAAACTTTGTCACACATGACATTATTTTAAATCAAAATGATAAAGTATATATCTTTAAGAATAAAGTGGAATTTGCGAAGCATTTATTTATCGAATTAGATATATATCCAACAAGACTATTCTATAATTCCTTATCAAATCCATTCTTTGTATCTGAAAACTTAGAAGACAAAGAACATAGTGATGTCTTATTCTGGCAAGAAGGCTATCGCGAAGATATTCCTGGAAATATGCAGGTTATTTTGGATGGTCATTCTAGAAGAACTTCTAAGATTTATGTTCAGAAAAAGGAAGCGTATGAAAAGCTTATTGAATTAGAGGCAAACAGGGATATTGTGAAACCACTTGGTTTTGTCTATAATTTTGAAAAAGAGAATCAACATACAAATAATATTTTAATTTGTACAAATTCAGATCACATCGAAAAATTAACCGAGTTAGTTAACGCATTACCTAATATGAAATTTCATGTTTGTGCATTAACAGAGATGTCACAAAAGTTGATGTCTTTTGAAAAATATGATAATGTACACTTGTATCCAGGATGCAAGGCGAGTGAAATACTGCATTTGTTTAACACTTGCGATTATTATTTAGATATTAATTATGAAAATGAAATCGTAGATGCCACTAAAGAAGCATTCTTACATAACCTGTTGATTCTTGGATTTAATCAAACGATTCATAGTCGTAAATATGTATTGCCAGATTTCGCCTTTGATGCGAATGATTATCAGAACATGATTAGTGTTATTCTTGATGCATCCCATCTAGATATAAATCTAGAAAGACAGCGTGATATGGCAATGACACAAAATGTGCAAGATTATAGAAATATTTAGAAGGGAAGAGATTTATGTTTAGTACATTTAACACATTGATGGTTATTATTGTTTTAGAAGTTATTTGTTGTTTATATAGCCTTGCGTTGGTTTATATGAGCGATAAAAAGTTCGGCAAAATTATAAATGGTTTAATGGCAGCTATTTGGGCTATTGCAGCCATCTTAAACGTAGTTGGTTTTTAAGGCTTAGAATAAAATCTAAGCCTTTTTCTTGAGGGAGAGTTATGTTAGAAAAAATAAAAGAGAATCCATTGGATTATAAAGGATATTTAGAATATGGTAAATATTTAGAAAATGTGAATTTAAAACAAGCCTATTTAACATATGAGAATGCACTATTTTATTGTCATGATGAACTCGTTAAAATAGAAATTCAAAATAAGCTAGATGAAATCACATATCGTCAAGGTAAAGTAGAACCAGCATCAATTGTCATATTAAGCTACAATAATCGTCAATTAACGCAACAATGTATTGAAAGTATTCGAGAAACAACACCTGAATCGGCAAGAGAAATTGTGATTGTAGATAATAATTGGCTTAACAGATACATTGGTGACTAGTTAATATATTCGACATTAATGGTGT
>OLRE01003652.1_pt1 | contig 10495 bp, 8 predicted proteins | sample 1672461 | NCBI WGS metagenome assembly OLRE01 (sample SAMEA3136688, study PRJEB25190) | human gut metagenome | biome: human gut; feature: human-associated habitat; material: faeces | place: Austria | collected 2013
CCGGCGAAAAAGACTGGTATGGGTATGATAAAACGATACGGTATCAGGAAGAAAAACTTAATTACTGGGGATATACGAAAGGAAATTATTTTGCTCCGAAGGCATCTTACTGTAAGAGTAATCAGCCGGAGAAGGAGCTAAAAAGCTTTTTCAGCGCTCTTCATGAGGCTGGCATCGAGTATCTGATGGATTTTTATTTTCCGGTGGAGACGGATCCACAGATGGTGTTGGAAGTGCTGCGGTTCTGGCGGATGGAATACCGGGTGGACGGATTTGTCCTGATGGGTGATGGTGTCTGGATGGAACTTTTGGCAAGAGATTCGGTACTTGCGGATGTGAAACTGATTGGCTGTGGCTATGATATGGGTGGAATCGCAAGAAAACTGGGCGGAAAAAAACGTCTGGCAGCCTGTCACAGCGGATTCCAGAGCGTGATGCGCCGTTTTCTCAGAGGTGATGAGGATCAGGTGAATGGATTCTTATATTATACCAGAGAAAATCCCCAGGATCACGGTGAGGTTCATTATCTGGCAAACCACGATGGTTTTACCCTGGCAGATATGACCAGTTATGATACCCGTCATAATATGGAGAACGGTGAGGAAAACCGGGACGGCAGTGCGTATAATTACAGCTGGAACTGTGGTGTGGAAGGCCCGACAAGAAAAACGTCGATTCTGGAACTTCGAAGAAGACAGATGAGGAATGCCATGCTGCTGTTGTTTTTGTCACAGGGGACTCCGTTGTTATACGGCGGTGACGAACTGGAAAACAGCCAGATGGGTAATAACAATGCATATTGTCAGGACAATGAAATCGGATGGATAGACTGGAAAAAGGGCAGATCTTACAGCCAGTTTACCGGGTTTGTAAAGGATCTGATCCGTTTTCGAAAAGATCATCCGATCCTGCATATGCCACAGGAGCTACGCCCGACCGATTACAAATCCCTGGGCTGGCCGGAAATCTCCTATCATTCGGAACGCGCCTGGTTTGCAGACACGGAGAGCAGCAGCCGGCAGATCGGGATTCTGTACTGTGGTGGTTATGCAAAAGAGATGACAGGGAAAGAAGATGTGTTTATCTATGTGATCTACAACATGCACTGGAATGAACACAAATTTGCCCTGCCGGATATCCCGGAGGGGATGCGATGGTATCTGGCGATTGATTCTTCGAAAAAAAACAGTGTCTGCCCGAAAGGAGAGGAACTGCTGTTGGAAGAGAAGAAATCAATCTATGTAAAACCGCGGACGATACTGGTATTATTAGGGGATGCCAGAGAACCGGGGGCAAAAGCCTGACGCAAGCTTGCCGGCAGGAAGGTTTCTGCCTTCGTACTCATCAAAAATGTGAGTAAGTGAGCAAAATACTTTTTGCCCACAAAATCTTAGAAAAACAGGGAGATAAGTAATATGAACGCATGGGGACATTTTAAGACGATCACATCCCATAAATTTCTGGTTATGAAGTATTGTTTTAAGGTGGGATTGTATAAGCAGGGATTTTTGCATGACCTGTCGAAATATTCTCCTACCGAGTTCATGGTGGGAGCAAAATACTATCAGGGAACCAGAAGCCCCAACAATGCAGAGAGAGAAGCCACCGGAGTATCTACTTCCTGGCTGCATCACAAAGGAAGAAACAAACATCATTTTGAATATTGGGTAGATTACGGAATCGGAGCGGAGCATGTACTTGCAGGTATGCCGATGCCAAGAAAATATATCGCCGAGATGATCATGGATCGGATCAGCGCATCACGGACCTATCACCCGGAAACCTATACAGATGCCTCACCGTTGGAATATTTTCTGAAAGGAAAAGACCGACTGTGGTTCATTCATCCGGATACCAGCGCACAGATTGAATATCTGCTGCGGATGCTGGCAGTGAAAGGGGAGGAAAAGACCCTCTGGTATATCAAACATGTGTATCTGAAAAATAAAGGCAGATTCGGCGGAAGCGGATCCACCTATGTAAGCCCGGAGAGAGGGGTACCTACCCAAAAATGAAGAAAGAAGATGGCCGGTATTGTTCTGCGAGAGCAGAGCGATGCCGGCGGTCTTTTTTATTGCATTGCATTTCAGCCACAGTTCTATTGCTTATGTAGCTTGACAAAAATGAAAAGATGACATATACTTTGAAAAGATAATAATTTGAAGTTCAAAATAAAAGCGAAGAAGAGGAACATATATGACAACGAAAATTGTAGGAACAGGAAGTTATCTGCCGGAATATGTGGTGACCAATGATGATCTGGCAAAGCTGGTGGATACCAGTGATGAGTGGATCGCTTCCCGGACGGGGATTCGAAATCGACGAATTGCTACCAACGAAAGTGGAGTAGATATGGCAGCAGCTGCGGCAGAGGAAGCATTAAAAGATGCAGGGATGGACGGATCGGAGATTGATCTGATCCTGGTGGCAACGTGCAGCAGTGATTTTCAGTTTCCCAGTACTGCATGTCTGGTGCAGAAAGCCATCCATGCTACGAACGCGGCGGCATTTGATCTGAGTGCGGCATGTTCCGGCTTTTTATTTGCCCTGCATACCGCACATGCGTATATCTGTGCCGGGATTTATAAAAATATCCTGCTGGTGGGCGTGGAAGCGCTGTCTAAACTGATCGACTGGAATGACCGTTCCACCTGTGTCCTGTTTGGGGATGGTGCCGGAGCGGCGGTGGTAACGGCGGCAGATCATGGACTGGAAGGGTTTGTTCAGTGGTCGGACGGCGTGGGCGGCGAAGTACTTACCTGTCCGGGAAGAAAAATGGAGAATCCATGGAAAGAGAATGCTTCTGAAACTGAATATATTCAGATGAACGGACAGGAAGTCTTTCGATTTGCAGTGAAAAAGGTCCCGGAATGTATCCGACAGGTAACAGAAAAGACCGAAACTCAGATAGAAACAATCGACTGGTTTATTCTTCATCAGGCTAACAGCAGAATCATTCAGTCCGTGGCAAAGCGGCTTGGGGTGCCGGAAGAAAAGTTCCCGATGAATATGGAGCAGTACGGCAACACTTCCGCAGCCAGTATCCCGATTCTTCTCGATGAGATGAACAAAAAGGGAATGCTGCAGCCAGGACAGAAGATCATTCTCTCCGGATTTGGTGCGGGGCTGACCTGGGGTGCGGCGCAGATAGAGTGGTAGAAGGAAAGCAAAAGAAAAAAATACAGGAGCAACGGAAACTTGGATAAGAAGAGTTCCGTTGCTCTTTTTTATATTGCGTGGGTAACAGGTGAAAGTTTGTAGTTGCTTCAGAATGCTGAAAAATAAAATCAGAAAAATGAGAAATACTACACAATAAGTACCTTGACAAAATACCCACAGGGGGTATATAGTAAAGATACTCCCCGTGGGTATATGAAAAATAAATGAGGTGATCAATTGAAAGAACAGAATCCTACACGAAAGGATGAATCTATAAAAACAGATAACGAAATATGTGAGATGTGTGCAAAAGAAAGTGAAGAACCGGAAAAAAATATTGAACAGGAAGAAACCGGATGCTGCTGCCACTGCAAGACCACAGCCCGTTCCCAGGATGAGCGAAAGAAGTTGATGAACCGTCTGAGCCGAATCGAAGGACAGATTCGCGGCATCAAGGGGATGCTTGAAAAAGATGCCTACTGCAACGATATCCTGATTCAGTCCGCAGCGGTCAGCGCTGCAATGAATGCGTTTAACCGGGAGTTGTTGTCCAGCCATATTCATTCCTGTGTTGTCCGGGATATTCGTGAAGGAAAAGACGAAGTAGTGGATGAGCTGATGGCAACACTGCAGAAATTGATGAAATGAGGAGTGCGAGAGTACGAAGTACGGAGCAATCCGGTATCGATAAAAAAGCTATTATACAAATTTATGTACAGAAAGGGTGAAGCAAGACATGAGACAATACAACGTAACCGGAATGAGCTGCGCCGCCTGCAGTGCCAGAGTGGAAAAAGCAGTGGGCAAAGTTCCGGGAGTTACCTCCTGCTCCGTCAGCCTTCTGACCAATTCGATGGGCGTGGAAGGAGATGTACCGCCGGAGCAGATCATTGCGGCGGTGGAACAGGCAGGATACGGCGCCTCCGAAAAAGGAGCCGGAGAAAAGAAACAGTCCGGAGCCGATGCAACTGCACTGGAAGACAAAGAGACACCGGTTTTAAAACGCAGACTGATCGCATCTGTAGGATTTTTACTGGTATTGATGTATTTTTCCATGGGACATATGATGTGGGGATGGCCGCTGCCGGCGTGGTTTGAGGATAACCATATCGCGATGGGTCTGGTACAACTGCTTCTGGCAGGTATTGTCATGGTGATCAACCAGAAGTTCTTTATCAGTGGTTTTAAGAGCCTGTGGCACAGATCCCCGAACATGGATACGTTGGTAGCGATGGGATCGATGGCATCCTTCTTATGGAGTGTGTATGTTCTCTTTGCAATGACCAGAGCACAGGTGGACGGCAATATGGAAGCGGTCATGGATTATATGATGGATTTTTATTTTGAATCCGCAGCAATGATCCTGACACTGATCACCGTAGGAAAGATGCTTGAGGCGAGATCCAAGGGAAAGACCACGGATGCACTGAAAGGCCTTATGAATATGGCACCGAAGACCGCCGTTCTCGTGAAAGGAGAAAAAGAAGTCACCGTACCGATCGAACAGGTAGAAAAAGGAGATATTTTTGTGGTTCGCCCGGGCGAGAGTATTCCGGTGGATGGAAAGATTCTGGAAGGACACAGTGCAGTCAATGAGGCGGCACTGACCGGAGAGAGCATCCCGGTGGATAAAGAAGAGGGTGACCTGGTATCGGCAGCTACGATCAACCAATCCGGATTTATCCGCTGTGAAGCCACGAGAGTCGGGGAAGATACCACATTGTCCCAGATCATCCGGATGGTCAGCGACGCGGCTGCGACAAAAGCGCCGATTGCGAAGATCGCAGATAAAGTTTCCGGTGTATTTGTACCGGTGATTATCCTGATCGCGGTAGTTACGACGATCGTATGGCTACTTGCCGGACAGAATGTCGGCTATGCACTGGCAAGAGGTATTTCCGTACTGGTCATCAGCTGCCCGTGTGCACTGGGACTTGCCACACCGGTAGCGATCATGGTTGGTAACGGTATGGGAGCGAAAAATGGTATCCTCTTTAAAACCGCTGTTTCGCTGGAAGAAGCCGGAAGAGTGCAGATTGTGGCACTGGATAAGACAGGAACCATCACAAGCGGGGAGCCGCGGGTAACGGATCTTGTGTGCGAACCAGGATATGATGAAAAAACATTGCTGGAACTGGCAGGGGCACTGGAAAAGAAGAGCGAACATCCGCTGGCGAAAGCTGTATTGTTAGAGATTGCACAGCGAAAAATCTCCACCAAAGAAGTGGAAAACTTCCAGGCACTGGCAGGAAATGGTCTGACAGGAACGCTGGAGGGACACAGACTGCTCGGTGGAAGCATGAAATACATCAGCAGCCAGGTGACAGTAGGAAAACAGGTAAAAAATCAGGCACAGATACTGGCAAAACAGGGAAAAACCCCATTGCTTTTTGCAAAGGATGACGTATTGATCGGTATGATCGCCGTTGCTGACGTGATCAAGGAAGACAGTCCGAAAGCGGTACAGGAACTGCAGAATATGGGTATCCGGGTCGTTATGCTAACCGGGGACAATGAGCAGACTGCAAAAGCGATCGGTGCACAAGCAGGGGTGGATCAGGTTATCGCCGGAGTCCTTCCGGATGGAAAAGAAGCCGTGATCCGCAAATTAAAAGAATACGGAAAAGTAGCCATGGTCGGAGACGGTATCAACGATGCGCCGGCATTGACCAGAGCCGATATCGGAATCGCCATCGGCGCCGGTGCAGATGTGGCGATCGATGCCGCAGATGTAGTACTGATGAAGAGCCGTCTGAGTGACGTTCCGGCAGCTGTCCGGTTAAGCCGTGCAACATTGAGAAATATCCATGAGAACCTGTTTTGGGCATTTTTCTATAACATTATCGGTATTCCGCTGGCAGCCGGTGTGTGGATCCCGATCTTCGGATGGACACTGAACCCGATGTTCGGAGCACTGGCGATGAGCCTGTCGAGTTTCTGCGTAGTATCGAATGCTCTGCGCCTGAATCTTTTTAAAGTGAAAGATTCACACAGAGATCATAAGATAAAAAATGAAGTTACCCTTCCGCAATGGGAGGCATCGAAAGGAGAAAAGAATATGACAAAGACAATGACAATCAAAGGTATGATGTGCGGACACTGTGAAGCAAGAGTGAAAAAGACTCTGGAAGAACTGGAACATGTAACCGAAGCACAGGTAAGCCATGAAAAAGGAACCGCAGTGGTATCAATGGAGACAGAAGTAGCAGATGAGGTTCTGAAAAAAGCGGTGGAAGACCAGGGATATCAGGTGGAAAACATTCAGTAAAAGTGAAGAACAGATCTGAAAGAAAGAAGGAAACAAAATGGTAAAGACAATCGTTGGCGTGGACGGCATGATGTGCGGCATGTGCGAAAGTCATGTGAACGAAGCGGTGAGAAATGCATTTTCAATCAAGAAAGTAAGCTCTTCTCACGGAAAGAAACAGACAGAGATCATCTCTGAAGAATCTCTGGATCATGAAAAACTGAAAGCAGCCATCGAAAAAACAGGTTATCAGGTAACTTCTGTGACAGAAGAACCGTATAAGAAAAAAGGATTTTCCCTGTTCGGAAGATGAGAATCTGTTAAAGATTTATAGCATTGGAAGTCAAAAGTAAATAAAAATCAAAACCTACAGGCATGGAAGATCCGGGAAAGGTCGGAACTTCCGTGCCTGTAAAACTATAGTACACTTTTTGAAAAAATCATGCTATAATAAAATACTGAAATTATACGACAGAGGACGAAGAGCATGGAACAGGCAGATAATTTATTGTTGCGGATTCAAAAATATGATAAGACTTTCAGCAAAGGGCAGAAACGTCTGGCAGCGTATGTGCTGAAAAATTATGACAAAGCGGTATTCCTGACGGCATCGAAACTGGGGAAAGAAGTGGGCGTCAGTGAGTCGACGACCGTGCGATTTGCCACACAGCTGGGGTACAAAGGATTTCCGGAATTTCACCGGGCACTGGAAGAGCTGGTGCGGAATAAGTTGAATTCGATCCAGCGCATGAAAGTGACCTACGGGCATGTACCGGAAGCAGAGATCCTGGATACGGTGTTTCAGTCAGATATCGAGATCATCAAGCTGACGATGGAACACATCGATCATGCGGCATTTGAGATGGCGGTGGAGACACTGCTTTCTGCGAGAACTATCTATATTATCGGTATCCGGAGCTGTGCACCCTTAGCCAGCTTTTTGAGTTTTTATCTGAATATGATCCTGGACGATGTGCGTCTGATCCAGACGAGCAGCGCCAGCGAGATCTTTGAACAGATGATCCGTATCGGAGATCAGGATGCAATCATTGGCATCAGTTTTCCACGGTATTCCATGCGAACCTTAAAGGCAATTGAGTTTGCCAACAACCGGAATGCAAAGGTGATCACACTGACCGACAGTGTGCATTCTCCGATCAATCTGTATTCATCCTGCAATCTTATCGCGAGAAGTGATATGGCATCCATCGTCGATTCTCTTGTGGCACCGTTGAGCGTGGTTAACGCACTGGTGGTGGCACTTTGTATGAAGCGGCAGAAAGAAGTTGTGCATACCCTTGAGACTATGGAGAAAATATGGGACGAATATCAGGTATACAGCAACGATGAGATGGAACATGCGGACGATACGATCAAGATGTTGAACCCGGAACAGGAGGACCATAAAACATGAAACGATTTTTGATTATCGGCGGAGGTGCGGCGGGTATGCTGGCTTCTGTCTACGCGGCGCGAAATGGTATGGAAGTGCATCTGTTTGAACAGAACGAAAAACTCGGAAAGAAACTTTTCATTACCGGAAAAGGCAGATGCAACTTTACCAACGGCTGTGCCACAGATGAGCTGTTTGAGTCCTTCATTACCAACCCGCGTTTTTTATACAGTGCCGTCTACGGTTACACGAACTACGATGTGATCGACTTCTTTGAAACTGCGGGTGTAAAGACAAAGATGGAGCGGGGTGGACGGATGTTCCCGTTGTCTGACCATTCTTCAGACATCATCCGGGCGCTGGAACAGCAGATGAAGAAAGCCGGTGTGAAGATTCATCTGGGAAGCCGGGTAAAACGGCTTCTTGTGGAAAAAGAAGAGGACGAAAATGCAAGAATCACCGGAATCCAGCTGGATAACGGAGAAAAGATCCGGGGCGAACAGGTACTGGTTGCCACTGGCGGTAATTCTTATCCGTCCACAGGCTCCACCGGGGACGGATACCGGATGGCAAAAGAGAGTGGTCATACCGTAACGGATCTGCAGCCGTCTCTGGTGCCGATGGTGACGGCTGAGGAATATATTCCGAGATTACAGGGACTGTCACTGAAAAATGTGACATTGTCTTTGTATGACGGAAAAAAATGTGTCTACGAAGATTTCGGGGAAATGATGTTTACACATTTTGGGATTACCGGCCCGCTGGTGTTATCAGCCAGCGCAAAGGTGGGAAAACTGTTAAAAAAGAAGTATCTGACGGCGAGGATCGATCTGAAACCGGCACTGACCGCAGAGCAGCTTGACGCAAGACTTCTGCGGGAATTCGAAGAAGGAAAGAACAAACAGTTTAAAAACGTGGCCGGTTCTTTATTCCCGGCAAAACTTCTTCCGGTTATGCTGGATCTCGGCGGCATCGCACCGGGAAAAAAGGTGCATGAGATCACCAGAGAAGAACGTGCTGGATTTATCGAAAAGACGAAAGCCTTCCCATTTACCGTGACCGGACTGCGGGGCTTCCAGGAGGCCATCATCACAAAAGGCGGCGTTCAGGTAAAAGAAGTGGATCCGAAGACGATGGAGTCCAAAAAGACAAAAGGGCTTTATTTTGCCGGAGAAGTGCTGGATCTGGATGCACTGACCGGTGGCTATAATCTGCAGATCGCCTGGTCAACGGCTCATGCGGCGGCAATGGCGGCAGCTGAGGCAGAAAGATAAAAGCAGAAAACTGCTTGGTAAGAAGGATATTGCAGGATGTTTTAGGACAATAAGACTGTCAGAGGATGAAGTGGTTTTGATAAAATAATAAAAAAACGGAATATTCCGGGGAAAGAGGAAAACATATGAGTTATGCAATCGCAATCGACGGACCGTCCGGTGCCGGAAAAAGCACCATCGCAAAAAGAGTGGCAAAAAAACTGTCTTTTATTTATGTAGATACCGGAGCTATGTACCGTGCCATGGCACTGTATGTGCTGGAACAGAACATTGATCCGCAGGATCAGGCAAAAGTAGCAGCAGTCTGCCCGGATATCGATGTGACGATCCTTTACGAAGACGGCGTACAGCAGGTACTGTTAAACGGAAAAAATGTATCCGCTGAGATCCGTCAGGAAATTGTAGGAAATACCGCATCCAGGATCTCCGTGATCAAAGAAGTGAGAGAAAAACTGGTAGCACTGCAAAGACAGCTGGCAGCAAAAGAAAATGTCGTGATGGACGGAAGAGATATCGGAACCACTATTCTTCCCAATGCAGAAGTAAAAATCTTTTTGACTGCAAGTGCCAAAACCCGCGCAAACAGAAGATATCTGGAACTTACAGAGAAGGGTGAAGCCTGCGATATGGATGAGATCCTGAAAGATATCATTGACAGAGATGAGAGAGATATGAGCCGCGCCGTTTCCCCGCTTAAACAGGCAGAGGATGCAGTTCTTGTTGATTCTTCAGAGATGGGGATTGAGGAAGTGGTTGAGAGTATCCTTTCTGTATACAGGAAAAAGGTGAATGGATGAAGGTAAAAGTTGCAGAAACTGCCGGATTCTGTTTTGGCGTACAGAGAGCAGTAGACCGTGTTTATGACCTGATCGGTTCCGATGCTGCACCGATCTACACACTGGGCCCGATCATCCATAATGAGGAAGTCGTCTCAGATCTGGAAAAAAAAGGCGTGGCTGTGATCAGCGAGGAGGATCTTGCCACTTTAAAAGATGGCACCGTTGTGATACGTTCCCACGGAGTCGGCCGTAAAGTCTATGACAAGATTAAAAAATATGGCCTCGGGTATGTGGATGTCACCTGTCCTTTTGTGCTGAAGATCCACAAGATCGTTGAGAGAGAAAGTGCCAGAGGTGCCCATATTGTGATCATTGGTGACCCGGATCACCCGGAAGTTCAGGGAATCTGCGGATGGTGTCAGGGACCGTACACTGTGATCAAAAATGCCGAAGATGCTGAAAGGTTCACCATTTCTCCGGAAAAAGAAGTGTGTGTAGTGTCACAGACGACATTTAATTACAACAAATTTCAAGAATTAGTTGAAATTCTTCGCAAAAAGAGTTATGATAATAATGTTTTAAATATTCTAAATATTTTAAACACTATTTGTAATGCTACCGAAGAACGGCAGAAAGAAGCTAA
>OLRE01003662.1_pt1 | contig 10460 bp, 8 predicted proteins | sample 1672461 | NCBI WGS metagenome assembly OLRE01 (sample SAMEA3136688, study PRJEB25190) | human gut metagenome | biome: human gut; feature: human-associated habitat; material: faeces | place: Austria | collected 2013
ATCTTTTACCTGTGGGGATTCTGGCGGCAGGCAAGCTGATTGCCCGTTATCTGAAGGCGGAAGAAAGCTGATTTTGTGTGGCTCTCTATTTTTTTTATTTTTTTAAAAAAATTTGATTTTTAGGTGAGAGTTTTTCGGTTTTTTTGTACCTATATAAGTGAAAGGCTCTTTCTGCGGTGTCTGCATGACACAGAAAAAAGGAGGGAGCGGGATACGGAAAAGGAAATGACATGACAGCAATGGAGGGAGGAAAAACGAATGAAAAAACAAAGAAAACGGATTTACACGGCACTGCTTTGCACCTGCTTTCTGTTTTCTACTGCTTCTGTGCCGGTATCGGCGGCAGAAACGGAGCAGGGGGAAATGACTGCCCTGTTAAATACAAAGGGAGTCGTTACCGTGGAAAGCGTACAGGCTATGATTGACGCTTTGCCGGATGCGAAAGATATCAATGATGATACTATCGAGGAAGTGAGGACGCAGTTTCAAGCCGTTGTAGATGCAATGCAGCAGCTTACTGACGAGGAACAGAGAAAACTTGATACATCACGGTATAGGAAAGTTGCTGCTGTGCTATAGGGGCCGTTTTTGGGTGTCCCTATACCTATCCCCGGAACAGATGTTGAATGGATGATCAGCCAATACGAGGACGGGGTGCTTACGGACTGGACGCTTACCATATCAGGTAAGGGTGCAATGCCTGATTTTGAAGGTACTGGCGATCCGGTTTGCCCGTGGGAGAACGAAAAGCAAAAGATTAAAAAGGTAATTATAGAGGAAGGCGTGACCAATATTGGTAAAAGCGCATTTCGTGGATGCTCGGAACTTGCCGAGGTACATATTTCCAAAACAGTCAAGAAGATAGGGATTTCTGCTTTTCAGGACTGTACTGCTCTTACGCAAATTGATATTCCTGACAGCGTCAATTCTGTGGGATCGTTCGCATTTATTGGATGCACAAGACTTACGGAGGTTCATACCCATTGGAAGAATTCGTATGAAATCAACTTTGGATTATTCGTATTTTATAAGTATGGGGATTCCTGGCCCGAGAATCGAGTGATATATGTTCCTGACGGGTATAAGGACAATTTTAAAAGCAATCCAAATGGGGCATGGGGTGAGTGGAATGTACAGGGCGAAAATTACACCGTTTCTTTTGACGGCGGCAACGCATCTGGCTACATGCAACCGGTTGGGACATCCGGAGATTATACCCTTCCGGATTGTGGCTTTACATATGATACGGCTGCTTTTGAATATTGGGCACTGGAGAGTTCTGACGGAAAGAAAGCGGGCTACCCGAGAGATGTTTTTCCTGTTACGGAGGATGTGACACTTTACGCCAACTGGACACTGATCATAGTGATACCGGACCCCGAGCCTCCGACAGTATGTATCCACAACTGGGGCGAATGGACTTCCAACGGCAATGGGACGCATACCCGCACCTGCTTGAACAACAGCAGTCACACCGAAACGGGCAACTGTTCCGGCGGTACGGCTACCTGTACGGAGAAGGCTGTCTGCGAAATCTGCAATGCAGACTACGGCGAATTAAACGCAAGCAATCATACGGGCGGCACTGAGGTGCGCGGCAGAGTTGAGGCCACCACCAGTGCGGACGGCTATACGGGTGACACCTACTGTAAGGGGTGCAATACTAAGATTGCGACAGGCGAGAGTATTCCGAAAAAAGACAGCGGCGACAGTCCAAGCGGCGGCAGTTCAAGCGGCGGCAGTTCAAGCAGTAGCGGCGGCGGTGGTGGCGGCGGCACGACCTACTACACGCTGACCTTTGAAACCAACGGCGGCGACAGCATGCAGGCAATCCGCGCCGCTCGCGGCAAAACGCTTGACCTTTCCGCCTATACCCCGATGCGTGACGGCTATGACTTCGGCGGCTGGTATGCCGACAAGGCTTTGACGCAGAGGATTACGGAAATCAAGCTGAGCGGCAGCAAAACAGTTTATGCAGACTGGAAAAAGAGAGAGCCGAACGAGCCGGATGCAGTGAAGAATCCCTTTGCGGATGTCAATGCAGGCGATTGGTTTTATCGGGATGTTTTGTTTAGCTACGAAAAGGGTCTGATGTCCGGTATGGATGCGGCAGCCTTTGCGCCCTATGCGAACACCACCCGTGCGCAGATTGCGGTAATTTTCTACCGCATGGAGGGCAGCCCTGCTGTCGAGGGAGAAAACAGCTTTACCGATGTTGTGCGTGGCTCCGGTACGGCATGGTTTTATGATGCGGTGACATGGGCACAGCAAAACGGCATTATGGGCGGCTACGGCAACAGCAGCTTTGCCCCGAATGATCCGATTACCCGTGAACAGCTTGCGGCGATTTTCTATCGCTACGCGCAGTATAAGGGCTATGATACCACACAGGGCGGCATGGCAATTCGGGAGTTCGACGATTACGAGAGCATTTCCGATTATGCGATGGGCGCTATGGCGTGGGCGGTGAATACCGGCCTTGTAAAGGGCGACAGCAATCTCCTTTATCCGAAGGGCACTGCTACGCGTGCCGAGCTTGCGGCGCTGTTCCACCGCTTCGCTGAAAACGGAATGAAATAAGCAAACAAAAAGCAGAAGCTCCTGCGAAAAAGGAGTTTCTGCTTTTTTATTGGCGTTATACCTTCAAAACGAAATGGTTTTTATGAAAATCCAGCAGACCCTCATCCCGCATTTTCCCAAGCTCCAGAGAAAGTCCGCTGCGCTCCACCGCGAGGTAATCCGCAAGCTGCTGTCTGGAAAAGGGAATATCAAATTCATATTTTCCGAGCCGCTGTGCCTCTGCGGAAAAATAGGACATCAGCTTTGCGCGCGTTGTGCGCTGCCCCATGTGCGTCAGCTTTTCGCTGAAGCGCAGGTTTTTCTCTGCAAGCTCGCCAAGCAGATTTCGGATGATATGGCTATGATGCGCACAGGCGGAGGAGCACACATGCAGCACACGCTTTATGTTCAAATACAGCACCGTAACAGCCGTTTCTGCCACAACGCTTACATTCAGCACAGAGCCGGGCGCGCAGGCATAGGCGGCGGCAAAGGTCTGCCCCACCCCTGCCTTGGAAATGATGTTGCGGTTGCCCCAGATGTCCTCCTGTATGATTAGAATACTGCCCGACAGCACAAGACCGATGGCATCTGCCGTATCCCCGATGCGCAGCAGCAGGGCATCCTTGGGAAAGCTTTCCTTTCTTGTTTCCAGACAGGAGAGCATTGCGGTCAGTTCCTCCTCGGAAACGCCCGAAAAAAGCTGAGAGGAACGGATGATGGGAAAAAATTCTTTCATAAAAACCCTCTTTTCGTTGAAAATTCAACCGACTTGTTGAATTTAGCATACTATAATGAAAACAAAAAAGCAAGGAGGTTTTTATTGTGAAAAGAAGAATCATTGAAATTGATCAAAATAAATGCAATGGCTGCGGTGCTTGTGCCGCCGCTTGTCACGAAGGCGCAATCGCTATGGTAAACGGGAAGGCGCAGCTGATGCGCGATGACTACTGCGATGGTCTGGGCGATTGCCTGCCTACCTGCCCCACTGCCGCGATTACCTTTGTGGAGCGCGAAGCGGCAGCGTATGATGAAAAGGCTGTGGAGGAAAATAAGCGCAGAAGGCTACAGGAAAAAATGCAGACAGAAGGGATGACACTCCCCTGCGGATGTCCGGGAAGCCAGTCCAGAACAATCGCACACGAAGAATCCGCCGCGGCTTGCAATACAGAGGCGGTCAGCCGCCTGTCCCAGTGGCCTGTGCAGATTAAGCTGGTTCCCACGCGCGCACCGTATTTTGACGGCGCAAAGCTGCTGATTGCCGCAGACTGCACCGCGTATGCCTATGCCGCCTTCCACGAAAAATTCATCAAGGGACATATCACCCTTGTGGGCTGTCCGAAGCTGGACAGTGTGGATTATTCCGAGAAGCTGACCGAAATCATTCGTGAGAATGATATCAAAAGCGTCACCATTGTCCGCATGGAGGTTCCCTGCTGCGGCGGTCTGGAATTTGCGGCAAAAACGGCATTACAGCAGAGTGGGAAATTTATTCCATGGCAGGTTGTGACCATCTCCACAGATGGCAGAATTCTGGATTAAAAAGAGGACAAAGAAGAAAGCGAGGGTTTCAAATGGGCAACAAAATGTTTTGTTTTCAGTGTGAGCAGACGGCAGGATGTACCGGCTGTATGGGAAATGCAGGCGTTTGCGGCAAAACTGCTGATGTGGCACAGCTGCAGGATGAGCTGACAGGGGCGCTGATTGGGCTTGCGCGCGCAACGGACAATGCCCCCGATGTGAATGAAGGCACATGGCGGCTGATGATTGAGGGATTATTTACCACCGTTACAAATGTAAGCTTCAACGAAAAGACATTGCGCGAGCTGATTGACCGCGTACATGCGGAAAAGGCAAGGCTTGTGCCTGACTGTTCGGACTGCGCTGCTCCGTGCGGTCGCGCTGCCGATTACGATATGGCAAGGCTCTGGAATGCGCAGGAGGATATCCGCAGCCTGAAATCGCTGATTCTGTTCGGGGTGCGCGGCATGGCGGCCTATGCGCATCATGCGCTGGTGCTGGGCTATACCGATGATGCGGTGAACGATTTCTTCGCAAAGGCGCTTTTTGCTGTCGGCGAGGATTGGGGCATGGAGGAGCTGCTGCCCATCGTGATGGAGGTCGGTGAGAAAAACCTCAAGTGCATGGCGCTTCTGGATCAGGCAAATACCGAAAGCTATAGCACGCCCACACCTGTTACCGTTCCTCTGACTGTGGAAAAGGGGCCGTTTATTGTGATTTCCGGTCACGATCTGCATGATCTCAAGCTACTGCTGGAGCAGACCGAGGGCAGGGGTATCAATATTTATACCCATGGCGAAATGCTGCCTGCACATGGTTATCCCGAATTGAAAAAATATGCGCATCTCAAGGGTAACTTCGGCACAGCATGGCAGAATCAGCAGAAGGAATTTGCAGAGTTGCCTGCGCCGGTGCTGTTTACCACCAACTGCCTGATGCCGCCGAAGGCAAGCTATGCCGACCGCGTATTCACCACAGAGGTGGTATCCTATCCCGAAATGACGCATATCGGCGCGGATAAGGACTTCACCCCTGTGATCGAAAAGGCACTGGAGCTGGGCGGTTATGCCGAGGATAGGATGCTTACAGGCATCAATGGCGGCAATACAGTGATGACAGGCTTTGCCCGCGGCACGGTGCTTGGGGTGGCGGATAAGGTCATCGAGGCAGTGAAAGCCGGCGCAATCAGACATTTCTTCCTTGTTGCAGGCTGCGATGGGGCGCGTCCTGGGCGCAATTACTATACGGAGTTCGTAAAGCAGACCCCTGCGGATACGGTTGTGCTGACGCTTGCCTGTGGCAAATACCGCTTCAATGACCTTGACCTTGGCACCATTGGCGGTCTGCCCCGTCTGATGGATATCGGGCAGTGCAATGATGCTTACAGTGCGATTCAGATTGCCGTTGCGCTCGCCGATGCGTTCGGCTGCGGCGTGAATGATCTGCCGCTGTCTATGGTGCTTTCCTGGTATGAGCAGAAGGCGGTGTGTATCCTGCTGACCCTGCTGTATTTGGGCATCAAGAACATTCGCCTTGGCCCGACTCTGCCGGCATTTGTTTCGCCCAATGTGCTGCAGTACCTTGTGGAGAATTTCGGGATTGCACCAATCACGACTCCGGAGGCGGATTTGAAGCAGCTGCTGCAGGAGGCTTAAATAAATAAGATATCTTTTATGAGAAGGCAGTCCAAGGGGATTGCCTTTTTTTATTGTAGTGCCTTTAAACGAAACAAAACCATCCTCTTATGAAAAAAATATTACAAATTAGTATATTTTTTATAAATTAAGGTTGTAATAGAAATCCCTTTTTGCTATAATTCAAATTGCATGAAATAATAAATTCCGAAGAAAACAAGCATAATTCGGCAAAGTAGGCGAAAGCCTATGACGCAAAGCTACAGGGCCTTTCAACTGGTAGCCAGCTGCAAAAAAACGAGCATTGCCGGATATGGGCGGTGCTTTTTTCTGTTTGTGAAGAAAAAAGGAATTTATTCGCATTGGGTATAAAGAAAGTACAGATAAAAGTGAGGGAAAAATATGAAGAAAAATTATTATGCGAAGGCACTTGCGCTGACCGTAGCGGCAAGCATGGTTTCTGTGCCGGCATTCGCGGCGGAGGGGACGGACGCCCCTCAGGCACAGGAGGAAACGGTGAAGCAGGACGAGCAGAAAGGGGAAAAATCTGCGAAGGAAGAGCAGGAAAAGACTGAGCAGAAAAGATAGAAGATGGAATTTCCGCAGCTTCTGATGATGACCAAGAAACTGCCATTGCAGAAGGGGAAGTTTTTGCAAAAGGGGACTGCGGTGCAACCGAAGAAGATGAGGTTTCGTGGGAACTGGTAAAGAATGACGATACAGACGATACATTATATCGCAAGGCGGAAGAAAACGGATATTCCTACGCAACAACAGATGAAGGCGGATACGAAAAGGTAGATGGCTATACCTTGACCATTTCGGGCGAAGGCAACATTGCAGATTACTACGGGGAAAATATTACGATTGATAGCTTTGAGGGGGATATTGCTCCTTGGAGAAGAGCCTTACTCAGCGATGTCGAGGCTGACAGAACAACACAGGAGGTTGTTCCAATCACAAAGGTTATTGTAGAAGATGGCATTACAGGAATCGGTACAGATGCATTTTCTTATTTGGCGCTGAATGGGACAATTACATTTAATGAAAACGTAACCTATTACGGCAGCGGTGTTTATTCGTACTGCCCTTTGATTACGACGGTTGATTTTACAAATTTCAAGCCTAAAAATGTTTCGGATTATTGGATACCGGGTCATGAAATGCTGACAGGCAGTGCCGTTCCTTACGGATTTTTTGACAGAGATAAAAGCCTGAATACCTGTATAGTAGACGGAAAAACCTACACCGGTGAGCTTGCCCTGCCGGAACGGATTGACACCATCTGTACGGCGGCATTCCGCGGAACAGGATTTGACACTATCAATTTTGACAATGGCTTGAAGGATATAAAAGAAGTAGGCCCCTATGGCATGAGTAATCTGGCAAATATTGATACATTTACCTATCCGGGGAATGTGGACTTTTATAGCGGCGAGAATCCCAACGGCAACAAAACGTCCAGTGTTGTATTAACTGGAAGCAGCATTAAAAAACTGATTATTCAGAAGGATGTAAAGGAATTGCCTGACGCTTTTGCTTATCAGCTGAAAGCGTTAGAGGAAGTTATCTTTGAGGGAGAAATAGAAAGTATTGGCTCGAATGCCTTCGGCGGATGCGAAAAGCTGGAATCCGTAGAGCTTGGTAAAGTGAAATCGATGGGGAATGGTGTATTTATCAACTGTCCTTCTCTGAAGTCCCTTAAAATCGAAGGGGATGAGAACTTGGTTCTTTCTTCTAATACCGTAGCGAGCTGGGGAACAAACTGGCCCGGTGCCGCACCCTTGGAAACCTTTGAACTGGGTGCAGGGACAATCAATTTCAACCTGAACGGGAAAAAGGATACTCTTAAAGAGGTAAAGCTTGGTGACGGGGTTAAGGATATTCCCGATTATTTTTTAAGTGGATGTACCAAATTGGAAACACTTGAAATCGGGAACGGCATTACAAAAATCGGGAATCATGCTTTTGAACAGACAGATATCACAAGTATTACGATTCCGGACAGCGTAACAGCTATCGGGGAACAGGCATTTAACGGATGTACTTCTCTTACGGAGGTAAATATTCCAAAGAATTCTAAACTTGAAACAATCGGGAATCGTGCTTTTCAACAGACAAACATTACAAGCATTGCAATTCCGGACAGCGTAACAGTTATTGGGAAACAGGCATTCAATAGATGTACTTCTCTTACAGAGGTAAATATTTCAAAGAATTCTAAACTTGAAACAATTGGAGACGGTGCATTTTATGATACAAGAGTGCTGAAAATGTATCTTCCCGGCGGAGTAAAAACGCTTGGCAGCGGTGCTTTCCAGAGAACACCTGTGGAAATTTATGATATGAGTGATGTCTATTCTTCTGATTTTACCATCGGGGATTGGTGCATCAACAACTGGTATGATACTAAAAACGGCGAAGTGAAACCTGAATGGGCAGATAAGCATAAGGATATTTATGTAAATAACAACGACATCTTAAATGCCTTATTAGCTAAGAATAAAGCCGGTTCTGTGACTAAAACCTGCTATGTGACAAACGGCGGAACAGTTGATATGACAAAAACAGGCTTTGAGGCTGTTTCTCGCCCGGGCTATACTGTGGAATGGCACCAGAAAGCAGACTTTTCCGATGCGGCATATACAGGTGATCCTCAGAACAGCCAAAACTACTATGCAAAATGGACTTTGTCTGCAAATGCGATTGAAGTTACTTATGATGCGAATATCAGCGGTGTAACGGCAAAAACGTATGCCGTATTTACAGGCGGTAAACATGAAGCAGAAGAAAGCAGCTTTAACCGTGCCGGTTATACATTCACCGGATGGAACACAGCGGCAAATGGTACAGGCACTGCCTATGCGGTTGGTGATATTATTCCCACGACCGCGGATATTACCGTTTATGCGCAGTGGGAGCTGAATGCACCTACGGTTTCCGTAACAGGTAATGCGACAAAGCAGTATGACGGCGCGGATGTTACCCTCACAGCGGCAACGCCTGTTTCCGGTGTTACATATCAGTGGCAGAAGGACGGCGTAGCTATTGAAGGCGCAACAAAAGCTACATATACCGTGAAAAATGTTGCGGACAGCGGCAAATACACTGTTGAGATTACAGATACAGATGGCAAAACAGCCGTAAGCAAAGAGACAGCAATTTCCATTACAAAGAAAGAAGTGGCAGTGCCTACGGTGGAAAGCAAGATCTATAACGGCACAGTATTGACAGCAGATGTAACCGCAACAGCTGATTATGATGTTACAAAGAATGAAGACGGAAAGAATGCCGGTGTGTATGACGTTATTTTAACCTTGAAGGATGCAGAAAATTATAAGTGGGCTGACAGCGAAGAAGCTGCAAAAACGATTCCTTTTACAGTTGCACCCAAGAAGGTAGAATTAACTGTAGATAATAGCACATTGAAAGGTGCAGGCAGTGTTACATTTACGGTTGACGGCGTTTGTGAAGGAGATGCAGCAAAGGTTGTATGCGACGTTGACAGCATTAAGGTAGAGGGCTTAAAGGCTTCTTTGCCGAATGCAACTATGGAGTATACATTTACAACAGACATGGGCGGCAATTATGAACCTGCAAGCTGTGTTGTTTCCGTAACACGCAGAAAATCCGGTTCTTCTTCCTCTGACACCTCCGCCCCGACCTACGGCGTAAGCACAGGCAAGACGGAAAACGGCGAAATCTCCGTTACCCCCGCGAAGGCAGAAGCCGGCGAAACAGTGACCATCAAGGCAACCCCCGACAGCGGTTATCAGCTGGACAAGATGACGGTAAAGGACAAAAACAACAGCACCGTGAAGCTGAAAAAAGTGGACGATAACGAATACACATTTACCATGCCCGTCGGCAAGGTTTCTGTGGATGCGACATTCGTGCAGAAGGATGCGGCAGATGACAGCAACGCGGCTGAAGCAGGCAAGACCATTAAGCTGCAAATCGGCAGCCGTATCGTTAACGTGGATAACGAAGCAGTGATTTACGATGCTGCACCCGTCATCCGCAATGACAGAACTCTGGTGCCTATCAGAATTATCACCGAGGCTCTGGGCGGCAAGGTGGATTGGAACGGCGCGACCAAAGAGGTTACGCTCTCCATCAACGATAAGGAAATCAAGATGACTATCGGCAAGACGCTTGAAAAATATGGCGTTGCACCTGTTATCATCGACGGACGTACCTTCGTACCCGTGCGCTTCGTGGCAGATGAGCTTGGCGCAAACGTCGCTTGGGACGATTCAACCAAAACAGTGACAATCAAAACCGCTCGATAAGGCAATTCGGCGTTCATCAGAAATGGTGAACGCCATTTTTTTGTCCCGTTTGCGAAAAAGTATTTGACAACAGGGGGTGTTTTTGGTATACTAGCTATTGCAGTAGGCGTTTTGTGGAGATGTACTCAAGAGGCTGAAGAGGTGCCCCTGCTAAGGGTATAGGTCATTAACGTGGCGCGAGGGTTCAAATCCCTCCATCTCCGTAGAAAAGAGACTATCGAAGGATAGTCTTTTTTTGTTGTAAAAAATAAAGGCGGAACCCGAAGCGCCACGGTGGCGCGGGAGTAGAGGGCGACCGCTGCCGGTGGCAGGAGGAGGGAGCCCGAAACTGCGAGAAATAAGGAGTGCATGGAGAGAGCAAAGCGAAGGACAATGCACGACTATATTTCGAGGTGGGCAGTTCAAATCCCTCCATCTCCGTAGAAAAGAGACTATCGAAGGATAGTCTTTTTTT
>OLRE01003664.1_pt1 | contig 10452 bp, 10 predicted proteins | sample 1672461 | NCBI WGS metagenome assembly OLRE01 (sample SAMEA3136688, study PRJEB25190) | human gut metagenome | biome: human gut; feature: human-associated habitat; material: faeces | place: Austria | collected 2013
AGCGAAAAGGCTATAATATTGTGTATGATCCTTCCATGTCGGTGAAACATGAAAGCGGTGCAGCAACCAAGAAAAGCTATGGGACAGAAAAGAAGCGGATTCGGTTTATGATGGAGAAGACTGTGGGGGCGTGTGAGGTTTATTTGGAGATGCTGGGAGAAGAGTAAGTCTGAGAGATACTTTTTCATGTGGTTTTCTTGCGTTTTATATACATATATGATAAGATAACTTCGATTTAAAAGGACAAATATTTGAAATGATCAGGTGGAATACATGAAAAAATGGTGTGAGAAATTGAAAGGAAATTTATTTTTTGTTAGTCAGTTTGCATTGGATGATTTTAAAACAAAATATGCCGGTTCTGTGTTGGGATTTTTCTGGGCATTTGTTCAGCCGGTTATTACGGTATTAATATACTGGTTCATCTTTCAGATTGGATTCAAAAATGGAGATGTAGACGGCTATCCATTCATATTATGGCTGGTATCCGGCTTATTGCCATGGTTTTTTGTAAGTGATTCTATTACAAATGCAACTTCAAGCTTAGTAGAATACAGTTATCTTGTAAAAAAGGTTTTGTTTAATATTAATATATTGCCAGTTGCAAGAGTTGTATCTGTGTTTTTTGTACAATTATTTTTAATTGGTTTTACAGCGATATTATTTATCGTATATGGACAGATGCCAAGTGTGTATTGGTTACAGTTAGTTTATTATATTGTCTACATGCTTCTTGTATGCATTGGAATATCGTATTTCACTGCATCACTTTTTGTTTTTTTTAGGGATGTCGTTCAAATCGTATCCATTGTTCTACAGATTGTTTTCTGGATAACACCGATTGTATGGCAGATGAGTATTTTTGATGAAAAGGTACAGTGGGCACTGAACTTTAATCCTTTGTTTTATCCGGTACGAGGCTATCGTGACGCATTGATGAGTGGAAAATGCTTTTGGGAATATGGATTCGGATGGAATTTGTATTATTGGCTGATTGCGTTGGCTTTTTGTTTAATAGGAATGAGCTGCTTCAAAAAATTAAAACAGCATTTTGCTGACGTATTATAGAAGTGAGGATATTAGGAATGCAAAATTATGCAGTGAATATAGAAAATTTGAATAAAACATATCGCTTATATAATAAACCGTCTGATCGTGTAAAGGAAGCGTTAGGCTTTGGCAAGAAGCAGAGTAAAACTTTTGAGGCGCTTAAGGATGTAAGCTTCAATGTGAAAAAAGGCGAGACAGTGGGGATTATCGGAACGAATGGTGCCGGTAAATCTACTTTGCTGAAAATTGTAACCGGAGTTTTAAGTCCGACAGCAGGAAATATTCAGATAGAAGGTAAGGTTTCTGCTTTATTGGAACTTGGAGCTGGCTTTAATGAAGAATATTCTGGAATAGAAAATATATATTTGAATGGCCGTATGATGGGTTATTCACGTAAGGAAATGGATGAGCGCCTTAACGGAATCGTAGAATTTGCGGATATTGGAGACTTTATCAATCAGCCGGTGAAAACTTACTCAAGCGGTATGTTTGCACGTTTGGCTTTCGCAGTTGCGATTAATGTGGAACCAGATATTCTTATTGTAGATGAAGCACTGAGTGTTGGAGACATTTTCTTCCAGAACAAGTGTTTTAAAAAATTTGATGAGTTAAAACGAAATGGCGTTACGATTCTTTTTGTATCTCATGATATCGGAAGTGTACGCCAGATGTGTTCCAGAGTTTTATGGCTTGATCATGGTACGGTCAGAGCCTTTGGCGAAGCTGCGCATATTTGTGATATGTATATGGACGAAAAGCGAAAATCAGCAGAATATGTGGCCGGACATATTCAGGATGAAGTTGCAGGGAATGTCTTCATGGAAAAAATTGATGAAGAGAGAAAATATCCCAAGATCAGTTTTGTGGAGGATCGTTTTCACAATGACAGTGTGGCAATCCGTTCTCTGTTTTTTACAGATTCCGAAGATAAAGCGGTAAATCGACTGTACGTTGATAAAACTTATCGAACTCATGTAGTAATTGAGTGTATGAAAGATGCACCAAGCCTGATTGTTGGATTTGTGTTGGAGAATAATAAAGGACTTCCTCTGTTTGATATTAACAATTTTATTAATCAGGGCGAAGTGGTCAACGGAAAGAAAAATGACATTATTGAGATCGTGTACGAATATACATTGCCGCGTATCATGAATGGTGTTTATCTGGTAGGAGCAGCGGTAGGTCAGGGTACACAGTCTAAGCATGAAATGCTTACCTGGCTTCATGGTATTATGGAACTGGAAGTCGTAAATCAAGGTTACAATTCTTCTTATATTGAAATTCCAAGCAAGATCAGAGCCTTTTCCAATCGACAGGAAAATGTAATGTTTCTATAGAATTTGTGGGTAAAATATGGATATTGTAATTGTTACATATAATTCTGAAAAATGGATAAAAAGGTGCCTGGATTCTCTGCTGAAGGCAAAGGCACTTTCTTCAGATCTGAAGTTGTTTTTTGTGGATAATCATTCCAGTGATCAGACGGTAGAATTGCTGACTGCTTATGAAAAGAAAGACGACTTCAGCCGTTTTGAGATTATTCAGCAGGAACAGAATCAGGGTTTTGGAAATGCTAACAATCTAGGAGCATCCTTTGGAAAGGATGAAATTGTTTGCTTTTTGAACGTTGATACAGAGGTATTCGAAGATACTTTTAAGCGGCTGGAAGAGATAATTGCAGAGTCATCGAAAGAAATCGGAGCCTGGGAATTCAGACAGCTGCCATATGAGCATCCCAAAATTTATGATCCTGTTACTGGCATTACAAGTTGGATGTCCGGAGCAGCATTTGCAGTACGCAGAGAAATTTTTGAAAAACTTCAGGGGTTTGATAAAAATATTTTTATGTATGCGGAGGACGTGGATTTCAGTTGGCGTCTGAGAGCATCCGATTACAAAATTAAATATTGTCCGACTGTGAAAATAATGCATTATTCGTACGAAAGCATTGGAGCGGTGAAGCCGGCGCAGTATGTAAATTCTCTGATTAATAATCTGCTGCTGCGATATCGTTTTGGCAGCTTTTCCGATGTGATGAGAGGCTATTTTCAGTTTGCAATAGTGTTTTTTTTACATCGGGCCCCCTATCCGGGAGCAAAAAAACAATTGCTTCAGGCTTTTGCGGCACATTTTTCATGTATCTCTTCTTTTAATAATAAAAGTTATGCCAGGGCGCAGGTGGGACAGTTCCTGGAGTGGGATTATGAAATTACGCGTGACAATAAAATCCAAACACAGAAGGATTGTGAATTTTGTCCTTTGGTTTCCATTATTGTGCGAACCTGTCAGCGTGCAGAAGTTTTAAGAGAAGCGTTGATCAGCATCCGAAATCAGACGTATTCCAATATAGAGGTTATAGTGGTGGAAGATGGTGAGGCTTCTGCTGAAAAAATGATCGTAGAAGAATTTTCAGATTTGAATATCCGATATTATTCCACCGGAAAGAAAGCCGGACGTTCAGAAGCGGGAAATCTTGCATTATCGAAAGCAGCCGGGGAATATATTAATTTTCTGGACGATGATGATATCTTTTTTGCGGATCATGTAGAAACCCTGGTACAGGCTTTGGCGCAGAACAGAAAATATCTTGCAGCATATGCATTTGGATTTGAGACTCCGGTTGTTGTAGAAAGCACCTCTCCGTACAAATACCATATTAAAGCTTATAATAAGCGATATACGACTGCATTTGATGAAGTAGAGCTGTGTTATCATAATTTTATACCAATACAATGCATTATGTTCTCGAGACGTCTTTATGAAGAATTTGGGGGCTTTGACAGCTCACTGGATTATCTGGAGGACTGGGATTTATGGGTAAGGTATGCACAAAGGACAAAGTATATTTGTGTGGAAAAAACAACATCTTTGTATAGAGTTCCTTTTGAACAGAAGATTCAGAAAGAACGACAGCATCAATTAGACGAGGCATTAAAAACAGTACGAAAAAAACACGAATCCTATGAGATTCCTGTGAGTGCAGCAAGACTGGCTGTATATGGAAAAAAACGAATATGGGAGAAATAATAATGAAATTACAAATTCAATCTGTAATTTATGGAAATCAGGTAGACGCTTTGGTGAAAGCAATGAAAGCCCTTCAGCAGGCTGTAAAAGTCTATCACAGACGCGTGGGAGATCTGCAGGTGAGGCTTATTTATGGTGACTCTACACCAACTCCTGTTCTGGATGAAAAAACACAGAAAGATATCCGTGAAATGCTGAAGGCGGAAATTGAATTTGAATATAAAGTATTTGGATTTAATTCCGGAACTGCCAAAGGTCATAATCTGATGGCTGAGAATACAGATGCTGATATTATGATGATCATGAATCCAGATGTTATTTTGGAGCCAACCTGTCTGTGTAAGCTGATGTAACCTCTTAAACTGAAAGAGGTTGGAATGGTGGAGGCAAGACAGACTCCGCTGGAGCATGCAAAGGAATATAATACAAAAACAGGAGAAACGGAATGGGCATCTACTGCCTGTACTGTGTTTAAAACAGAGGTATACAATAAAATAAATGGTTTTGATGCAGAAACCTTCTTTTTATATTGTGATGACCTGGATTTTTCCTGGCGTGTGCGCTTGGCTGGTTATAAAATCATTTATATGCCATCCGCTATTGTATATCATGCTAAAAATCTGTCCTTATCAGGAACCTGGCAGCCTACATCCGCAGAAATATATTATTCTGCAGAAGCAGCCATGCTTCTTGCCTATAAATGGTCAAATCCGGAAAGGGCAGAAAAGCTTTGCCAGCAGTATCTGACTCATGGTGGTGAAAGCGAAAAAAAAGCAGCGCAGGAATATCGTAAAAGAGAAAAAGAGGGTACTTTACCCCAAATGATAGATCCAGAACATAAAATCGGAAGATTTTTAGGGGATGAATATTGTAAGATGCGATTTAAGTTTAATCACTAATTGCTTTGAGGAAATGAGTATGAATAATAAAAATAATAATAGTTGGAAAGATATTATTGGTGAATTTTCAGCGAACAGTAATGTTGGGCTGTATTTAAAAGGATTAGAGCATTTAAATACAGAAGAAAACCAGAAATTATACGAAGAGAAATATCTTCCTGTCATTCAAGGTGAAAAAAAGGAAAATTCTCCTTTTTTAAGCGTTATTATCCGTACGCAGGGAAAGAGAGAGCAGGGATTGCGCGAAGCCCTGCTGTGTCTGCAGGCGCAGGAATGCCAGGACTTTGAAATATTATTGATTGCGCATAAAGCTGATGAAGAACATGGTAAGTTGATCGAAGAAATTCTGGAAGATCAGGAAGAGGAATTCAGAAAGAAAATAAGATTCTTTCGTCTGAATGAAGGAACCAGAACAACTCCGCTGAATTATGGTTTTTCCCATGCGTGGGGCAAGTATGCAGCTGTTTTTGATGATGATGATATTCTTTTCTCAAACTGGGTAGAGGAATTTAAAAAGTGTGCAGAAGAAAACGAGGGCCGTATTCTTCATTCTTTTGCATTTGCACAGGACTGGGAAAATCTGGAAAAACTGGGATATTGTGCAGTGGCTGCTCCGTCTGCAAACTACTGTGTTCCCTTTAATTTGATCAATCAGTTATCTGTTAACAGATGCCCATTGATGACTCTGGCGTTTCCTGTAAATATTTTTCAGAAGGCAGGAATTATATTCAACGAAAGCCTTAATGTGACAGAAGATTGGGAATATTTTATGAGAACCGCTTTTTTATGCGGCGTTTCCGATATTGAAGCACCGACAGCAATCTACAGATTCTGGAAAAACATTGAAACATCTGCCACCTTGCATGATCAGGAAAATTGGGATGCAACGTATCATTCTGTACAAGAGACTTACAACAGTCAGAATATTATTCTGCCGGCAGGAAATATCAGAAGAATCATAGAGCTGTCAACAGCTGGTGCAGCTCAGAATCTTGTAAATGCCAATGGCGAAATGGTAAGTCAACTTTTCTTCAGTAAAGGTGAAAGGTTTAGCAATAATCAGGTGATTCAGGCCGTGAATAAGGCAGAAGCACCGCAATTTGACATCTGGTTTCTATTTGAAGAAAAAACAAATGATTTAACAGCAATGCGATTCGATTTATGTGAAGAAGGACTGTTTATGCTGAAAAATTTCAGTGTGGATATCTGGTTTACAAACGGAGAGAAAAAAGTACTTACGTTAGAGGATTGTGTACATAACGGCCTGGAGACGAAAGAGGGAGTATTTTTCATTAACTCAGATCCGGAAATCGTGTGGGAACTTAAAGATGAAAGACTGCTCGATGTTGTGAATGTGAAAGGGGAATTTGAACGGCGGGTGAAAACCAAAGGATGGGTGAATACGCTGCTGAATATTTTCCCATTGAAAAAATGTTTTAAAAAGAGAAAACTACATAACAAAGGGTATTTTTAGATCAGGAGGGTAAGATAATGAAAGTATTGGTAACTGGTGCTGCTGGCTATATGGGAAAATATGTAGTAAAAGAATTGTTGGGAAAAGGTCATGAGGTTTATGCAATTGACTTTAACCATAAGGAAATTGACTCAAGAGCTGAAATTCTGGATGTGGATATATTTTCCGGTGATGACAGAATTTATGAAAAGGTAAAATGTCCTGATTTATGTATTCATTTAGCATGGCAGGATGGATTTGTGCATAATTCACCAAAGCATATGGAAAACTTATCAAAGCATTTTACATTTCTGAAGAATTTAATTGATGGCGGCTGCAAAAGAATCGCAGTTATGGGAACCATGCATGAGATTGGATTCTGGGAAGGTGCAGTGGATGAAAATACTCCGTGTAATCCATTATCACAGTATGGTATTGCAAAAAATGCATTGAGACAGTCTCTTTTACTGCTAACCCAGAATTCAGATGTGAAGATTTACTGGTTAAGAGCATATTACATTCTGGGAGATGACAGACGAAACAGTTCTATTTTCACAAAGCTGCTTCAGGCAGTAGAAGATGGAAAAGAAGAATTTCCATTTACTTCAGGTGAAAACAAATATGATTTCATTGACATAAAAGATCTTGCAATGGAAATCGTAGCTGCAAGCACACAGGATGAAATTACTGGAATTATAAATGTCTGCACAGGAAATCCAGTTGCTCTGAAAGATAAGGTGGAAGCATTCATTAAAGAAAAGGGACTTCCGATTAAATTGAAATATGGAGCATTTCCTGACAGACCTTATGATTCCAAGATTATTTATGGCGATAGCACGAAAATAAATAAAATTTTAATGACAACAGGGAAATAACATTATAAAAGGATGTGATCGTGTGGAATTCGGAAATGGAAAAAAGAATCAGTTAGTATGGCGCTCGTCTGAAAACAGATATCATAATGAGGAATTCAAAGTGAATGAAGATAATGACAATGTAAATGTTGCGATACTTGCACGCCAGGTAAATGCAGAAAGTACAGTGCTTGATATTGGCTGCGGTGAGGGCAAATTTGGTGCTATGCTACTGAATAAAAAATGCCAATTATATGGAATCGATATTGATTCAGAAGCATGTCGAAATGCATCGGAAAAATATAAATATAATAAGATATTCTGCACAAATATTGAAGCGCCTGATTATGCGGATGAAGGATTTGCAGAATTAGAAAGTCTGGCTTTTGAATTTGACTATATTGCCTTGATCGACATTCTTGAACATGTAATAAATCCTACAAGGGTTATTGAAAACTCAGTCAGATACTTGAAAGATAAAGGGAAAATCCTGATCAGTGTTCCAAATGTGAATAATGCAGATATATTTTTAAATTTGCTTAATGATCATTTTAATTATCGCGAAGCGGGTGTGCTGGATAATACACACACGAAATATTTTACCAGACATTCTTTTATTGAGTGGATCGAAGATATTAATAGTACAGCAGACTTTGCACTGGATTGTGAATATATAGGAAGTACTTTCGGGGAAACCGAGTTTATGCAGGAAGTGGAGAAAAAGTATCCAAACGTGTATGAACTGATTCAGTTAAATCCATGGTTTAATGCGATTCAGCATTTGTTTGTACTGACCTATTATAAAAACAAAAAAGAGGCAAACACCAATCATCTAGAAGGACTTTTACAGGAAAAGGGTAATAATCTTGTAGGAAAGCTGAATCAGGTGCTTGATTTTTCAGGGGCAGATTTGCAGGAAAAGGATTTTTCAATGCTTCCAAATGAGAGAAGAACTTTAAAAGAGCAAGTCTTTGTATCAGAAGAAGGATGGAAAAAGTGTGCAGATGAGTTAAAGAAAGCGAAAGCCTTTGAGGAAAAAAATCAGAGAGACATTGATGAATTAAAGCAAGCATTAGAGCAATCGCAGCAAATGGTGAGTGAAAAAAATGCGGAGCTTAAAAATGTAGAGGATAAATTGGCGCAAAGTACAGCCGCACTGGAAGAAACTCGTGTTGAGTGGAAAAAGTGTGCAGGGGCATTGGAAGAAACCCGTACCGAATGGAAAGAATGTGCGGAAGCATTGGAAAATGCGAAAAAAGGCTGGGGAGAATGCGCGGAAGCATTAGAAAATGCGAAAAAAGGCTGGAAAGAATGTGCGGAAGCGTTAGAAAGTGCGAAAAAAGGCTGGAAAGAATGTGCGGATGCATTAGAACAGGAAAGAAAATCAAAGTGATGTATCCACATAAGTGAAATATAAGAGGAAATGGAGAAAGAAATTATTTAATGGCGAGGGAGAAAAGAGACAATAATTTTAATATCATTAGGTTTGTTGCTGCAATAATGGTTATGGCTGGACATATGGCATATATTGGTAGCTATACCCTTCCTACATTATGGGGAGAAGGAATTCAGGCGCTCGGAGTAAAAATCTTCTTTTTGATTGGTGGATTTCTTATTGCGAAAAGCTGGGAATCAGATTCTAATCCGGTACGGTATATGACGAAAAGAGTTTTTAGAATTTTTCCTGCGCTTATTGCATTTACATTAGTTGCTGCTTATGTGATTGGACCAATCCTGTCAACACTTACAATCAACGAATATTTTCAGTCACCACTGGTTAGAAATTATCTGCGAAATATATTGTTATTTCCAGCATATTCACTGCCAGGAGTGTTTGAAACAAATCCATATCCCAATGCAGTAAATGGTTCATTATGGACTCTGCCTATAGAATTCGCAATGTATATTTTGGTTCCGATTATTTTGATTCTTGCAGGAAAAAAAAAGGAGAAGAGATATTCTTTTGCTTTTGTTTCTGTGATTACCGTTGTATTATGTTGTCTACAAATGGTAAAACTTTTGTATCATCCTGAATGGCGTTGTGTCATATATGGGACAGATATATGGGCTGCGATGGAACTGATTCCGTGGTATCTGATTGGAGTGTTATTCACTTTTCCATGTATGCAGAAATTGTTAAATATTCAGGTAAGTATTTTGGCAGTCTTCCTGTTGTCCTGTCTGAACCCAGGATCGCTTACCTTTTGTATATTAAAATATGTGACATTTTCATATACAATATTCTCCTTTGCATTGGTGGAAAAACCGACCTTTGCAAAATGCTTTTCGCAGGCTGATATATCATATGGATTATATTTATATGGTTTTTTTGTGCAGCAGATCGTAGTATATCTGTTTAATAAAAGCAGCATTGTAATAGGAGAAATTTGGTTATTGGTATTTTGTATTGGCATTACATGCATAATAGCGCTGCTTTCTTTTTTATGCGTAGAAAAGCCGATGCAGCAGTTAAGCAAGAAAATATTGGTCAGATTATAGAAAATGCATAATTATATTAGACTTTTGTTCGTCGATTATTTATGTAAAAACTATTTAGTAATCGACGCTGGTTATTATGGATAGCTCTGTAAATCTTGAAAGTAGTACACTTTTTCCTATGTTTACATGAATTAGAATACAATGCTGATATGGAATAATTTGATTAATTATACGATAGGGGTTGGAATGATAATTGAAGAATGTAATTTGACATTTGATCCCGATATGCTGGTGAATATCAACTCGTATAGAGAATATCATCCCAAAGAACATTTTTCCACTCTTGCCCGCCGATTACCAATGTAGTAAAATAAACCTACATGGTAATCGGCGGTTTGTTATTATGGAGGGGTTATTTCATGGGCAGATTTGTAAATCTTGGCAATAACGCGTTTCAGACTGCACTTACTATTTATAGTCACAAATTTATTATATGCAACGTATTCAATGAATTGATGTTGCAAAATGTTTTGGAATGTTTTTTATTTATTTAGGACACTATGGAGTTGTGACAGGAAATGCATATAATTGGGTTTTTAGTTTTCACGTATGTTTATTTTTTTATTTGTCTGGATGCCTTGAAAATTTTAATCATAAAACAATATTAGAAAATATTCAAAAAAAGGTTATTAATATTTTAATTCCTTTTTTCTTAGCAAAGGACAAGAAA
>OLRE01003673.1_pt1 | contig 10429 bp, 9 predicted proteins | sample 1672461 | NCBI WGS metagenome assembly OLRE01 (sample SAMEA3136688, study PRJEB25190) | human gut metagenome | biome: human gut; feature: human-associated habitat; material: faeces | place: Austria | collected 2013
AGCGGTGATAGGCATAGGGGACTTCCTCGGTAGGGGTGGGAATTTCAAAACTGCCAAAGTCGGTTTCGGGCCACAGGCTCTTGAACAGGTTGTGCATGAACCCCCAGCCCAGGTACATGGCCACCATGCCCTGACCAAAGTTGTCGCCGGAGTTGTTGCCAAAATTGTAGTCGCCACTGCCGTCTACCTCATAGATATCCTTCATGCGATTGACAACCGTGCGGATGGCTTCGTTATTGAAGGTTACCTTGTTATCCTCCGTAAACAGGTTCTGCCCGTACTGATACTGCATGCCCAGCACATCGCCCTGAGCGCCGCCGTTAAAGCTGAATCCCGCCTGCACCAGTTCGCCGTTTTCGTCCCGGATGGTCAGCTTTTTGGCCACCTCGCGGAACTGGTCCCACGTCTTGGGAATGTCGGCCTCGGTCAGCCCGGCGGCGGCCCGGTCGATCATTTCGGTCGCCTGCATATTACCCTTCTGAACCTGCACAAGGTCGTAGCTGATGCTTTTAAGGAAGCCAATCGGGCTATATTCCACGCCGCGCACCAGAATGTCAGCGGGGGTCTTGCGGAACGGCAAGATTCCTTCGGCGAGTGTGCTGCCGAGGCGTTTCATCTTGTTGTCTCCGCGGTATCTGCCGAGATCGGAGATCATCTGCGAAAACGCATTTGTGTCACGGTAGGTCGCTTTCTGTGCCTCTTTGATCGCATATTCGCGCGCCGCTTCAATGCCTTTCCCGCCAGCGACCTGCTCCGCGGTAATGCCGTTTGCTTTGCAGAATTGCGCCAGCGCCGCCGCGTAATGCGGCTTGGAGAACCATGCATCCTCTGCATCCAGCGCCGTGCCGTTGAATCTGCGCGCCATCTCCAGCGGTTTCAGCTTAAAGACCGTGCGCCCTTCCTCGATTTCCTGCCGCACATTGACATTGTCATTGTACTTGCCGCTGCCAAGCGCTTGCTCGCGAATGTTGGCATAGTCACTCCACGCCGCCTTGATAAGCCCTGCGTCTTTCGTCGTCAGGATAGCCTTCGTGCGTCCGACTTTGCCGCCGCTCACCGCGTTCGCAGCACTCTCAATACTTGCGCCGATGACGTTCTTTACCGTGACAGCAGGGGCAAATCCTACGTTACCCACGATGTTGCGCACGTGCGTGCGTGGATTGCCAAGCATCGAAAGGTAGCGCCATGCGTTCCACTTATCGATAAAGCGGCTCGGCATCTGCCGCCCGATATCGCGATAGATTTCTTTCATCGCTTCGGTACGGGAATCTTCGTCCTTTGCCTTCAGGAACTGCTCAGCGAGGTCACGGTCGATCTTCAGATCAGGGGCCTTTTCCCCGTACTGCTTTTTGAGATCTTCCGTCAAGGTTTCCACGCTGCGCTGCGCCGCATAAAGCTGCGTACTGGGGTCCTGCTGCTTGAGCAGCCGCGTTGCCTGCAACGCCTGTGCCGCATTTCTCTGGCGCTTTACGATGGTGTCGAGCACGTCGATAGCTGTCTCCACATCACCGCTGTTTGCTGCATTGTTGTAGAGCGCCCAGCCAATCGCTGTGTTCTCCTTGCTGATTCCCTCTTTGGTGGAGCTTTTCCACTTGTTCAGGGTCTTTTGCCAACCCTCGGTTTTGATGCGGCTTTCTGCGTCACTAATGGCCTGCTTGTCCGTATAGCGGTCGTAGGAGAACTCTCCTTTTGCCACCATTCGTTCCAACGTCGGCACCATTGCGTCCGGCGTTGCCTTTGCTTCCAACACCGTGCGGATCGTGCGGCTGACGTATTTGTCAGCCGCCGTTTTCTTCGGCACCTGCACTTCGCGGTATGCACGCTCGCCCGCCGGGATATATCCGTACTTCTCTTTCAACGCTTCATAGTTCGCCTCGGGGATCTCACGGGAGAATGCCGCATCATTGCGCTTTGCACTGTTTTCATTTTTGAACTGGTCATGGATACCGCGCAGCTCGGAAGCGTAGCCGTCAAAATCGTAAAACGCCTTGCGCAGATATTCTTCCAGCCCGTTGAGCTTTCCCGAGCCGATGTGCCCATAAAGGATAGCATTTAACTCGTCATACAGCTTGAGCCTGTCCGCTGCGTTCAGGTTTTCAAGTTTCTGCGCATCAATCGTCCCGTCTACTCCGAGAACATCGATGTTTCTGTGTTTGGCAGGACTTGCGAGAATGATGTTTGCCTCCAGCGAAGACATATCAAGCATTTCAGGCACTCTCTGCGTAAAGTCGAGATACGGCTTAAATCCCGTTTGCTTCATAATATGCGTAGCTTCGTGAATAGTGACCATGCCGCGTTTCTGCTCGGGGATATTCTCTTTCAGATAGATTTGCCCACTCACTGAAAATCCGGGCAAAGAACCTTTTGCTCCTTCCCAAATTTCATCGGAAACAACAAAGCTCGGTATGCCGTATTCCATAGCAGTCTGTTGTTCCTGATAAGCAACCGCCCCCCGCCCCGGAGTTACGGTGTTCCCGTCAGTCCATGCGCGTACCGGGGTTTCCCCGAATGACGGTGTTACGTCTCGTCGTCCTCTGTCCCGCCCGTGTAAAGCATCTCCTCGAGAAACTGTTCCAGAAGCTCCTTGTACCGCTTGTTCTCCAGCTCCGTCCTGTCTTCCTTTTTGAACAGCGCTTCCATTTCCGTGCGTTCCTGTTCGGTCATTTCCGGACACCTCCCTGTTATCAAAATTACTGGCTGTTTTGCTTGGCGGCGCACGCGTGCTTTCCTGCGCAACGGTTTCACTCTCCACCTTGATATGCGCAAGAAGGAATGCCGCCGCATCGCTGATCTCGCTGTCGGCGAAAATGTTCATATCGCCGAGGCTATCACAAACGACCTCTTCCCAGATTTCCTGCGCCGTCATGCCAGTGCCCGAGTAAGCGTCTGCATATGCTGTGCAGAGGGAATCGATCTCGCCGCCGGTAAAGGTCTTGTCAATGCGCGTGCGCACTTCGTTCAAATCGACCTCGCCCTTTGCGATCATATCGTGTCCGGCCTCATGCCGCATGATCTGGTACGACGTAAATTCCGGATGATCCGCACGGATAAATACGCGGTCACCTGAAACGTAGCCGCGCACCTGGAACGTTTTCCCGCTCTTGTCACGGAACGTCAGATTATTTCCGGCAAAGAACGTCACGCGCAGACCGCGCTCTTTGGCGAGGTCCTTCGCCTTGCGCATTTCCGCCGTCTCGTTCTTCACAAGATAGACGCTGTCATTGAATGCGCCTCTGCCGATGCCGAAGCTCGCAGTGCTTACTTTTTCTCCATAATCGAGCGAAGCTGCTTCGCCGTCTGCGAAGCGTCGCCCTTCCGCCCGGCCCTGATCTCGTCCTGTGCTTTCTTCCACGCCTCGTACTTCTCTGCGGGGATTCGCACCGTTATCCCGTTCACTGCCGTCGCGTAAATGTACCGCTTCTCCATGTTCGGCTCCTTCCTGCTGCGCGTATTCTGCGCGCAGCTCGTCCATTGTCACCTCTCCTGTCTCGAGGGCAAGGCGGTTGTCAGTTACATACTTGTCAAAGCCGGTCGCCTGCACCTCTGCGCCTGCGATCTGCTGCTTTGCTGCAATATAATCCGTATTGGGGGCAACCGCCGTTCCATCAACAGCAGTGTACCCATTCGTCAGCATGTCGTCAAGAACGATCTCGAGCGTTTTCGCCGCTTTGACGTTCTCCTGCCCGTTATCGTTGATGATGCGCTGCGCTGCATCAATGATTTGCGTGCGCGTCAGGCCCTCGTCCATCGCCTTGCGCATGGCGGGTGTCTCGAATATCTGATTGCTGCGCTGGTATCCGTTTGCTGTCCGCTGCCGTGCACCCTTCTGCTGCCCGCGTGAAAGGCTCATATCGGCGATACCTGCGATCTGCTCTGCCGCCGCGCTATAATAGCTGTGCAGCTCGGGGTGGTCGAACTGGAAAGCGTTCACGTTTCTGCCCGATACGTTTTTCTTTGTGCGGCTGTCGATGTGCTCGCCTGTTCCTGCCTCGGCCTTCGCGTCGTTCTGCCCCGCGACATAGCCCGCATAGGCGGTCTCGCTCGTCGGGTTCGGGTTCTCCCTGCCCTCCACGCCCGCGTTGTAGGCGGGAATAAAGTCCTTCACGTGCTCCGCCGTGTCCTTGCCCTCCTGATACGAGCCTCGGATCGCCTTGCGCCCGCTCTCACCGAGGGAGTTGTCAAAGCGCGCAAAGCGGTTCGCTGCCACTTCCACGCCGCCGCCAAGTCCGCCGAGTGCCGCGCCAACAAGAAAGTCATACAAAACATCACTTGCCTGCATGGCGCTGTAATTTTCCCCGATACTTTTTCCGTTATAAATCGTCTGTAAGGCAGGCTGTGCAAAATCAGAGATGACCTCTTCTAAACCTTCGCCCGTAGCAGAAAAAAGCGTTTTCAGCACAGCTTGTCCTGCCACACTCTTTGACAGTTTGGCAATCACATCTTCGACAATTTCGTCCGCAGCGCCCGCGCCATAAAGCCCCGCCAGACCGTCCGACAACTTTTCGGTCAGTGCCTCAACGCCGCCCATACCGACCGAATATGCTGCCCTGCGCAAAAGGCTCGCGCCGCTGTCACTGCTTTCCAGCGCTGCCGAACCCCCTGCACGGGCCGCCAGCGGGATTAGCGAGTATCCGCCTGTCACCGGTGCAAGGAGTGCGTCTCCTCCCATCTGTACCGTATTTACTCCAAGCGTATTTACGAATTTCCCCACTGGGCCCTTCCCGTAGTTTGCAAGGTTCTCTTCCGCTTGGCCCTCGGCAGTCAACCTCCTTCCCGTTTCATAGTTGCCTGCCGCGATTTTTCCGGCCTCTTCTTTCCAGCGTTTCCCCTTTTCTGGATTCCCAATCAGGTTGCCCACTGCTTCGCCTACCGCTGCATTGATCTCATTGAAAAGCCCTGCTGCCCCCAAATACGACCCCGCAGAGCCTTTCGCGCCTGCGGAAACAACATGCTTGACATCATCCGCCACGCCCTTTGCCGCGTTCCCGACGCGCTGCGTGACCGTCTGCGGCTTCACGTCCTGCGCATGCTGATTGAACACATCCTCGCTCTGGTAGTTCTTCGCCTCTTTCTGCTGCAAAGCCCCCTTGCCGAGGCCCTGTGCAAGCGCGCTCTGATTCTTCGGTGTCACGACATTCTGCTGCGTCGTCGGCTGCTGGCGGAACACCGGCGAAGTTGTTTTTCTCTCCTGCGCTGTCATTTTTGGCGTAGAAACAGATCGATAATAAGTGTAAATCTGCTCCCGCTTGTCTTGCTTTACTCTCGCAGGCTTTTGCGCGGGTGCGTAGGAAGAGAGAGCGGGGCTGCTGACCGCAGCAGCCGCCCCACTTTTTTTCTGATACTCACGATATCCCTTGATAGAATCCAGCTTTTCCTTTTTGATCGGCATAATTTACCTCCGCTTATTCAAGCCATTCGTCCGGGTCATAGCCAAAGTGGCTGAACAGGAATCGCGCTTCCGCATCCGTCAATTTCCCTTGATCTGCATACACCGCAATCGTGTTTGCAATCGGCGTCTCGCCTTCCTTTGTCCTCTGTCCACGCATCTTTTCGAGGCTTGACATGATCCTTTGCGCGCTGCTGCTGAGTTCGCTTTCATCTATGCCGTTTTCGCGCTTATCCAGCCAGTCTTCATAGCCGTCGTACACGCCGCTCGAAGAGGTAAACCCGAATTTTTTATAGTTGTTGGCAATATAGCTCTTCGGGTAGCCGGACTGATATGCCGCTTCAAACAAGCCATCATAGTCCGCCTCTCTCGGCGGAGCCGTCACGTTGTTGGAGCGTCTTGTGCCGCTTGCCTCCCCCGCCGCTTCCTGCGCGGCCTGCTGCAATTTATACTGCCATTCCGCATTATAGCGTGCGTCCTCGATGGCGTCGCGTTCCTTCTGGTAGTCATAGTTGAGCTTGTCCTGCTGCTTCTGATACGCCAGCGCATCCGCCGTCTGCTGGTCGCCCACCTGATCGCGCGCGAGCTGATAGAGGTAATTGCGGTCAGCCAGCCAGCGGTTGTAGTTGTTGTCCTCAATCCCAATCAGCGTATTCAGGTCGGCGCGGTCGCCGCTCAATTTATCCTGATACATGCTATAGGCAAGCTGCTGAAGCTCGGGAATCTTGTCCGTCATCTGGCTCATCTGGTAGTCGCTCGCCTGTTGGCTCGCTGCCACCGCCGCCGTGGACGGCATCCCGCCCGTCATCACTGCCGCCTTGCCGAGCACATCCTCAGCGCTGCGGTCTGCCTCACGCGTGTACTGCTTGCGATACTGCTGATAGAGCGGGTCGCTCGCCGCGTCGTAGGAAAACGGCGTGCGATTCAGCAGCGCGTCGAGCTTTGCGCTGATCTGTCCGCTCTGATCGTAGTTGTAGTTGCTGTCGCCCAGCTTATCGAGCCAGCTCGTGTCAGCCTTTGCAGGGCTCGCGCCCGTGCCGAGCTTGATGTACTCGCTGCCGTCCACGCCGCCGGAATAGTCGTACTTCGCGCGGATTTTCTCCGCTGCGTCGTGCGCCGCCTGCTGGCCCGCCTTATCTCCCTCGGCATATGCCTTGTTGTAGGCCTCGGTATACTTTCTAATGAAGTCGAGATCGCTTTCATCCGTGATTAGAGTCTTGTCCGTATTCTTGTGTTGGAAGTCACTCATCATTTAAGCCCCTACTTTCCGCATTTGGTTTGTTCGGCGCATCGTCCTCTTCACTGCCCTGCAACTCAACCTCGATGATGCACCCCCCTGTCTTTTCATCTCGGCAGGCGTAAACTTTGTGCTTGCGGAACGTCTGCTGCACGTTGAGCTCTGACAAGGTCAATCGCTTTCCAGCTCTTGGTTTTGTACTGGTGCCGGAGACATCATCACCATATTTTAGAGCCGTCTGCACAATGATCGCTTCAAGCGCTGTGCTGATTCCCCTAAAATCTGCCGCATCCTGCAAGAGACGCAAATTTAATTCCTGCAATTCTCTGATTTTTTTCTGGCTTCTGCCCAGCTCAGATACAAGGCATTTAATTGTTTTTCTTTTACTCATGGGTTCTCCGTCCTTTCGTAGTGCAGCGTCAGCGCCCGAGCGATCGGGCAGTGTCGCCATTCTTCGTTGGCGCAGTAGCGCCGCGTATATTCGTCCAGCTCTTCCTTCGGCAACTTGACTTGCGCACCCTCGCAGTTGAGATAGTCGCGGTAGTCCCGCGAATAATACGGGCATACGAAAATTCCGCCGCGGTAACCGCTCATGTTGCACCTCGCGTTCGCGTCATTCTGCCTCTGTTCCCTTTTTTGTGTGACAAGCGTTCTTCCTTGCATATCATTATCTCCTGTGGTAAAATCAGAATTGACAATTCGTATTCACCACAAGAGCGGTCCTCCCCGATTTGGGGAGGGCTTTTTTCATACGTGCACGAGAACCGCGCCGCTATCGCTCACATCCTCGATGGGGCCGCTGTTGATCGTGGCCATCGCGTGGACTTCACGGTCGCCGTTACTCAGCTCGACGAGCGCGAGGCAGGCGACAGGGTACGTCTTGCCGTCCTCGAATGCGTAAAGCATATTTGCAGGGGCAGGGATGATCTGAATGATTTTATCTTCGCTCATGGTCTTGTCCTTTCCTTTTCCGTAATGGTTTATAGCAGCAGCTCTCTTGCAAGTTCCTTGCGGCGCTGGGCGTTCTGGATGCGACGGCTCTCGCCGTCTACCAGCAGCGAGACGGGACACATCTCCGCCACGCGGTCGAAAATTCGCTTGTACTGCATCGTTTCCGGCGCGTCCATCTCTTGCGGCGTCAGATTCGTGGTCACGATCGTTGGCAGATTCGAGCGGCACCGCGCATCGATGACTGCAAAAATCTGTTCCGCCGCATACCCGGTATCACGTTCGACGCCGAGATCATCAATGACGAGCAGCTTGTATGTACTCAGCCGGTCAAGCAAGCCCTGACGGTCTTTGCTGTTTTGCAGCAGATTCAAAAGGCGCGGAAAGCTCGTTACCGCCGTTGGTACGCGCTTTTTCAGCAATTCATTTGCAATGCAGCAGGCAAAAAAGCTCTTGCCCGTGCCGACAGGGCCGCGAAACAGGATGCCGATATTTTCCGTCGATACCTTGTCCCACTGATCGACATACTTCCTGCAAATTTTAGAGATTTTCGGATTCGCGCCGTCATCATCGGCAAAGGTAACTTTTCGATACGAGGGATCGACGATAGAATCCTCGATGCGGCGGCGCTCCATCATCGTTTCAAAGGCGGCAGTATCGTTCGCATCGTCCACGCTGGCTTTTTCCGATTCCGTGCAGTCACAGGCGATCCCTACCAGCCTGTCCCCCATACCGGGGAAGTGGATCTTTTTCTGCTTTGGTTTTCCGCACGCGCCACAGCAAAGAACGCCGTCCTTTATGTAGTCACCCGGTTTCTCAGCAGAATGCTCCAGCGACTTCTGAACAAGGTTATCAAGCATTGAAAAAGTCCTCCGTTCCGTAGTCCGCAGTGGTCTTCACCTTGCTGCGGCTGTCATTGCGATTCCACCGCTCCCATTTCTCCGCATTTCTGCAAGCCGCTTTCCAGTCTTTCATGGGGGCCTTGCCGACCAGCCAGCCCTTCGACTCGTAAAAGTCGATGAACCCCTGCGGGTCTACCGGCGACTGGCGTTCAAGCACATAGGCTTGAACCTCTGCTAACGTGGGCGGGGTGAAGCGCTTCGCGCGTGGCGGCGTAGCCGCCTTATTCTCCTTACCTGTACTAACCTTACCTAAACTATCCTTACCTAACCTATACTGGGTTGACCGTTGGTTGCCATCTGGTAAACCATCGGTTAACCGTTGGTTCCCGTCGCCCAATTTCACCAGCAAATTTTTGTAAATGCTCGGCTGGTATCGGTCCTTGCGGATCTGATTATTCGTGCTCCAATCTGTGATATAAGCGACTAACTCGTCGTTCAGCAGTGACACGAATCCTTTAGAGACGAGCACCCGCAAATCATCATCGGCTGCACCTGTCGTTCGCATCACAGTAAAGGCTTCTACAACTCCGTCATCATCCGCAGCCATACCGAGATCATAGTAAAGCAAGCGCGACGACGGCGGCATCGTCAGGAAACGGGCCGAGTTGATGACCGACTTTGCGAACATCCTTCGTTCAGCCATTTTGCCACCCCCGCAAGGTCTCCTGACCGGTCATTTTCAAAAGCGCGTCTTCCGCTGCGTGTGAGATCGCAGCGATCTCCCTTGATCTTCTCGACATCGAACGGATAAAGCGCTGGATGTCGAGCGTGCTTGTCGGCAGGAAATACCCACTCTTACAGTCGGATAGAATCAGCTTGCCCGCCTTGCGCTCCGCCTGGATGCGACGGCGGATCGACCGTTCATCCTCCCCCGTGAGCTGGACTAACTCGGTAAGCGTCGTGCCATTCTCCGCGCCCTCGTGGAGCAAATCGGAAATAAGGAACTCTTTCTGCGTCAATGACCTACTGCTGACAGGGGCACGTTCTTTTTCATTGCTCATTGTCACCCGTCACCCCCCGCTTTCCACCTCGCCCATTCCCGCAGTCCGTCGACGAGAACTCGAGAGCAGCCGTTGATCTTGATGATCGGAAAGCCTTCTGTCTTCGACCATGCGTAAATGGTCGGACGGCTGACCGACATAAGGCGCGCCGCCTCCGTCATCGAAACGGCAATAGGATCAATTCTTTCCACTAGCTTCGCCCCCTTCTAATGAGGAAACAGAACTCGCACTCTCTGCGTTTAAGAGGTCACAGAGTAATGGGATATTCACGTACACTCGATTCCCGATCTTAATGTGAGGTAATGCACCTCGCGCAAGGCGTGATCTAAGCTCTTTTTCTGGCAGAATGCCCGAAGTTGCCGTTTGTCGAATAGTCTTAAATTCATTCATCATATTCTCACCACCTCCGCCAAAATTGTAAAATATCGTTTGACTTTTTTGTCATAACGTAATATAATCGTAGCATATCAAAAACAATTTGTCAGCTTACATTTAATGTAGTTTTGATATTACATCGGAGGTAATATATGGGGCGAAAACCTGTTACTGTAAACAAAAAAAGCGCTGAACGTATTACGATTCTACTAAAGTTCTTAGGGCTATCACAGGAACAATTCGCCGATAAGATCGGGTATAGTAGACAGTCAATAAATGCATTCGCACGTGGAAAACGTCGTTTAACCAACGAAGCCGCAGAAAGAATAAGCCAGTGTTATCCGTATATTCGAACAGAATGGCTTCTGGGATACGATGACTATATGACCGTTGACGATAAAAAACTTGCAGATGATAAATTCTTCGCAGGGCACTCCCTATTATCACAATCCTTTCTTGGATTCGCCAGATTTAATGGTTTTGAATTCAAATCTAAAGAAATAAACGCTAAAGATCAGTCTGTTGAGATTCCAGATAACATACGCAATGTGCCCTTAATCTCCATTTTTTTCGAAGGCAA
>OLRE01003677.1_pt1 | contig 10424 bp, 8 predicted proteins | sample 1672461 | NCBI WGS metagenome assembly OLRE01 (sample SAMEA3136688, study PRJEB25190) | human gut metagenome | biome: human gut; feature: human-associated habitat; material: faeces | place: Austria | collected 2013
CTGCAAGGGGAATGCCGATTATATTGTAGAAAAATGCCCAGAAAAGATTCTCATGAATATTTCTTAAGGTTGCACGGCTCAGACGAACAGCGGCTGCCACATCACTGAGCCGGCTCTTCATCAGCACCACATCAGCGGCATCAATGGCCACATCCGTACCGGCACCGATGGCGATACCCATATCGGCTCTTGTCAATGCAGGCGCATCGTTGATACCATCCCCCACCATCGCTACCTTGCCATATTGCTGCAGCTTTCGGATCACACTCTCCTTACCATCCGGAAGCACACCGGCAATCACATCATCCACACCGGCCTGTGCGCCGATGGCTCTGGCTGTTCTCTCATTGTCGCCGGTCAGCATCACAACCCGGATGCCCATATTCCGGAGTTCACTGACAGCCTGTCTGCTGTCTTCCTTCATGGTATCTGCAACGGCAATAATGCCGGCCAATCTGCCATTCTCCGTGAAAAACATTGGTGTCTTCCCCTGTTCCGCCAATGCCTCTGACTGTTTCAGCAAATTCTCTGACACTTCCGTCTGGGTTCTGATAAATGCATAATTGCCGCCAGCCAGTTTGACACCCTTTCTGACAGCTGTCAGTCCATTGCCCGGAAGGGCCTCAAACTCAGAAACGTCTTCTACAGTCATCTGCTGTTCTCCGGCATATTTCAAAATTGCCTTTGCCAACGGATGTTCACTGCGTTTCTCAAGGCTGGCTGCCAACGCAAGCAATGATTCTTCTGTCACACCCTCCGCAGGAACCATATCTGTAACAACCGGTTCACCGTTGGTGATGGTACCTGTCTTATCCAGGGCAACAATCTGTACCTTGCCTGTCTCTTCCAGTGAAACAGCTGTCTTAAAGAGGATACCATTCTTGGCCCCCATACCGTTGCCCACCATAATAGCCACCGGTGTGGCAAGACCAAGGGCACACGGACAGCTGATAACCAGTACGGAAATGCCTCTCGCCAAAGCGAAACCGACACTTTCTCCTGCCAGCAGCCACACGATCATCGTAATGACCGCAATAGTGATCACCGCCGGTACAAAAACACCTGAGACCTTATCTGCGATCTTGGCAATCGGCGCCTTTGTCGCCGCCGCATCACTGACCATCTGGATAATCTGGGATAATGTGGTATCTTCACCGACACGGGTGGCCTCACAGCGGATAAATCCTGACTGATTCAAGGTTGCAGCCGATACGACATCCCCCGGCTTCTTGTCTACAGGAATACTTTCACCTGTCAAAGCCGCCTCATTCAAAGCACTGGTTCCTTCCAGGATCACACCATCCACCGGCACATTCTCTCCCGGACGTACAAGGAATATATCCCCTTTCTTCACCTGTTCAATCGGAACAGTAACTTCCTGACCATTACGTTCCACAACCGCTGTCTTCGGAGCCAGTTTCATCAGCCCTTTGAGTGCATCTGTTGTCTTGCCCTTTGAACGAGCCTCCAGCATCTTGCCCACTGTAATCAGTGTCAAAATCATGGCTGCAGATTCAAAATAGAACTCATGCATATAATGCATGACCATCTCCATATTCCCCTTCACCTGAGCATCTGTCATGGCAAATAACGCATACGTACTATATCCAAAAGCCGCCGTAGAGCCAAGAGCCACCAGCGTATCCATATTCGGTGCACGATGCGCAAGACTTGTAAAACCGCTGACGAAAAACTTCTGATTGATGACCATGACAATCCCTGTCAGCAGCAGCTGAACAAGCCCCATGGCTATATGGTTGTTCTCAAAAAATGCCGGCAGCGGCCATCCCCACATCATGTGTCCCATGGAAAAATACATCAGTACAATCAAAAATCCCAGAGATGCCAGAAGTCTCCGCTTCAGAACCGGTGTGTCATGATCCTTCAGCATCTCCTCCTCAGCTGCCATCGATGAAGCCCCTGAATGCTCTGCAGTCTCCCCCTTCACGGAAGCTCCATAACCGGCCGCTTCCACTGCCTGAATAATCGCCTGATCAGCTGCCGTCCCTTCCACACCCATGGAATTCGTCAAAAGACTGACTGAGCAGGATGTAACTCCCTCCACCTTCGAGACAGCTTTCTCCACACGGGCACTGCAGGCTGCACAGCTCATACCTGTCACAATAAATTGCTGCATGAATCTCTATCCTCCATTCTCTCTCGTATTCGCAAACGATCAGATCTGCAAATTTTACTAAAATAATATCGTAGTTTTACCCAAAATAAACGATCCATTCCACATGAAACTGAAAAATGTCTCATGTTGTCAAGTTACCCCTCCCCCCTGGGGTCATTTTCATTCTATACCTAATAAAAATAAAAGTCAATGCTCCTTATTGAAAAAAACATGCAGCTTGACATTGAATCACACTCATAAAAATGCTAGAATAATAATTAATACAGACACCCCTGGAGGGTACCTAACGAAAGGAGCTCGCCATGAAAGCAGAACAGCAGAATATTAAAAGGCTGCTCAATACAGCAAAAGGACAGATTGACGGTCTGAACAAGATGATCGATGATGACAAATACTGCATCGACATTTCCAATCAGATTATGGCTACCATTGCCATCCCGAAATCCTTGATGCCCATTTAAAATGTTGTGTTCTTCACGCAGATGACCGTGAACGTGAAGCTAAGATCAACGAAATATCTGAAGTGCTCAAGAAAGCACTGAAATAGCATTGGAGTTTTTATCATGACATCGAACAAAACCGTTTTTATAACCGGTGCCTCAAGAGGGATCGGGCGTGCCATCGCCATCCGTTTTGCAGCCGCCGGCTATCAGCTTGCCCTCTGCTGTCGGCAGAATACACAGCTGCTTGAAGATCTAAAGCAGCTGATCATCAGCCAATATCACACGGATTGTCTTATTTTCACCGGCGATACCGGTGACTACCGTCAGCTGGAGGCCATGATTTCTGAGACCATTGCACATTTTCATCATATTGATATACTTGTCAACAATGCCGGTATCTCTTATATTGGTTTATTAACTGATATGTCACCGGATGACTGGCAGCGCATTGTCAACACCAACCTGACATCCGTTTTTAACAGCTGCCGACTGGCTGTACCTGGTATGGTCCATGAACATTCCGGCAAGATCATCAATATTTCTTCCGTATGGGGTTGCTGCGGCGCATCCTGTGAAGTGGCTTATTCCGCAACAAAAGGCGGCATCAATGCCTTCACCCAGGCCCTTGCCAAAGAGCTGGCCCCAAGCAATATTCAGGTCAATGCTGTTGCCTGCGGAGCCATTGATACCGAAATGAACGCTTTCCTCTCAGAAGCGGATCGCGTTGCTTTAACTGATGAAATTCCTTCCGGTCGTTTCGGCCGTCCTGATGAAGTGGCTGAACTTGTTCTGGATTTAGCCCAAAAGCACAGTTACCTAACCGGTCAGATCATCCGACTGGACGGCGGATGGATTTGATGCCGGAATAGAGAAAGTATCTTATAAAGCAAAAATATGCCCTGGGATTATGATCATCTCGGGGCATTTTAATCGTAAAAGGGATTCGAATGATCTCGAATCCCTTTCTCTATTCACTATTCAATTATGGACTTACATAATACAGAGGATTCACATAATCTCCGCCTACAGTCACACCAAAATGAAGATGTGCACCGGTAGAAATACCTGTAGAACCTACGGCTGCGATTGTCTCACCCTGTGATACGGACTGACCAGCGCTGACATATAAAGCACTGCAATGTTCATAAACTGTGCAGACACCATTTCCATGGCTGATAACTATGTAATTACCCATCGCACTGTTGTAGCTGGCAGTTGTAACAGTACCGCTTGCTGCAGCCCAAATAGATGAACCTGCTGAAGCACCGATATCCAGACCTCTATGGTAAGAAGATGCACCTGCTGTCGGTGAACTTCTGTAACCAAAGTAAGAAGTGATGGATGAACTGCCCACAGGCCAGATCATACCTGTACTTGAGCTGGATGAACTGGAGCTGCTGGAGCTGGAACTGTCATCATAATATGAATCGCTGGAACTGCTGGAGCTCGAACTGCTGGATGAACTGCTGGAGCTCGAACTGCTGGAGCTGGAGCTGCTGGATGAGCTGGAGCTGTTGTATTTCGCAGCTTCCTCATCTGCCTTCTTCTTAGCAGCAGCTTCTTCTGCCGCTTTCTTCTTGGCTGCTTCCTCTGCAGCCTTCTTGCGTGCTGCTTCTTCTGCTGCCTTACGTTCCTGTTCAATAATCTGCTGAAGCAGACTGTTCTCAGCATCGATCTCTTCCTGGGTAGAAGAAATATCGGAGTTGACAGAATCAATATCGGAACCGATAGCAACCAGTTCTTCTTCCTTCTGTGCAACGATCTTCTCAAGAGATTCCTTCTCTACTTCATACTGTTCCTTCTGAGCTTCCTGAAGCTCCTTCTGCTCTTCGAGCTGAGCTTCGTATGCTGCAATCTGATCTCTGATATTCTGGAGACTCACAAGAAGATTGTGGTCATACTCATTGATCTTGGAAATATACTCCTGATTGTTCAACATTGTCTTCAAATCGCCCGAACCAAGCAGCATCTGGAGATAATCATCGTCTCCGGATTCATACATGGCCTTGATACGTGCCTTCAATGCTGTATACTGTGTCTTCTCATCTTCCTTGGCCTGTGCCAGGTTGTCCTGCGTAATGCTGATCTCAGACTCTGTCTGCTCAAGCTGTGCGGATACTTCCTCTAACTGTGCAAGATATGTCTTGATCTTACTGTCCAGTTCAGAAATATAGGACTCTGTATCTGACTTATTCTTCTTCAATGATGCAAGCTGCGACTCAAGTTCGCTCTGCTGGTTCTTCAAATTCTCTATCTGGCTCTGGACTTCTGCCTTCGTTGCCGCCATTGTCGGAACTGCAAGTGAAACGCTGAGCGCAGCAACCAGAACACATCTGGTAAATCTCTTTAAACCGTGTTTCATGAAATACTCCTTCCAAAAACGCTGTTTCAATCTCCATAATAATAGGGTTCCTCCACGATATATCGTATATAAAAACCCATCTGTGCATAATTATAGCATTTTCAGATGCCTATTTCAAGTGTATTTCTAAATTATTTCAGAATTATTACAAACCATTATTACAAACCCATCTGTACTTTGCAGATTTTACATCATCTGTGATCTGATTTGCTTGAGATCCTCAATCAAGGCATCCACATTTTCTTCCTTTGTAGCCCAGCTTGTGCAGAATCGCACGGCACTATGGCTCTCATCTGTTTTCTCCCAGAAAGAGTAACTGTACTTCCCGGCTAATTTTTCAAGAACAGCATCCGGCAAAACAGGCAGCTGCTGATTTGTTGAATTCTCCACATAAAAGCCATAACCACACGCCTGGAATGCTTTTTTGAGTTTCATAGCCATATCAATGGCATGTCTGGATATCTGCCAGTAAAGTCCATCCTCAAAAAGCGTCTGGAACTGAATGCCGAGAAGGCGTCCTTTTGCCAGCATGCCGCCGCGCTGTTTGATCATATAGCGGAAGTCTTTACTAATGGCAGGATTCGTTATCACGACAGCCTCACCAAACAACGCACCGACTTTTGTACCGCCGATATAGAAAACATCACACAATCTTGCAATGTCTTCCAATGTTACATCATTATCTGCTGCCATCAGACCATAACCGAGGCGGGCGCCATCCAGGAATAGTGGCATACCGCATTCATGGCAGACATGACTGATTGCTTCCAGTTCCTGCTTATAATAAATCGTTCCATTCTCAGTAGGATTGGAAATATATACCATTCCCGGCTGAACCATATGCTCTGAGCTGCCATCATTCATATGTGCTTCATAGGCTGCTTTAATCTGTTCAGCTGTGATCTTTCCTGCATGATCGCAAGGCAGAGCCAGCACTTTATGTCCTGTTGCCTCAATCGCTCCCGATTCATGAACATTGATATGACCGCTTGCTGCTGTCAGCACCCCCTGATATGGCCGAAGAACAGAACAGATAATGGTCGTATTGGTCTGTGTTCCTCCGACCAAAAACTGCACATCAATATCCTCGCGGCCGCAGGCCTTACGGATCAAACGTCTTGCCTCGTCACAATAAGGATCCAGACCATACCCCGGGGTTTGATCCATGTTCGTCTCAACCAGGCGCTCCAGAATCTTCGGATGGGCGCCTTCTGCATAATCACACTGAAATTCTATCATCATTCTACCTCCAAAAAAACTTGCTTCTTAACTATTATATTATAAAACGCAAAAAGAGACTGCCGTTTCAGACAATCTCTTTGTATTATACCCTTTTTCTTACTTTTCTGCAATCGTTATTACTCTCTTCTGGCTTATGTTTTAACTGCTCATGCGCGTTTCGCTGCAAGTATTAATCATTTCTCTGACATATCCACATTGCAAACTCAAGAGCACCATCATACTCATTTACTTGAAGTTTGCAATGCTCCTTATTTCAGAAGAATGATGCTCTGCGGCGGCATGTGCAGATACACATGGGCGCCTTTTTGAGGCAGGTATTTAGCGGCTCCGTGTTCTCCGACTTTTGCGACTTTCCACCAGATTCGCTCGCCATTCGGCACTCTGAAAAAGCAATACCATTCAAAAGGCAGTTCCGAAACATTTTCCACGGTGACGCCGATAACATTTTTCATGTTCTCCGGTTTTTCTGTCAGTACGTCGATATAATGGGCACGGATACCGACGGCATGGATGTCATTAGCGACCGGTTCGTCCATTTCAAGAGTACAATGCCACTGCGGCACTTCGATGCTGTTTTCAGTAATTTTGATGGCCTCAGTAATATTTTTGCAGCCTGTCAGCCGGGCTGCTTCTCTGTATCCCGGCTGATCAAAGATGTCTTTTGTATCCCCAGAGACAATAACCCGTCCCTGATCCAGGATCAGCAGTCTGTCACAAAACTGATAAATTTCATCTCTGCTGTGGGATACCATAATCACATCCCCCGCATAATCGCTGAGCTGTCTGATCATATCCTCCAGAAGCTGTTCTTTCAAAAAGCTGTCCAACGCTGAAAATGGCTCATCCAGCAAAAGCATCTGAGGCTCACTGGCAAGGATTCGGGCTAATGCTACTCGTTGCTGCTGTCCGCCGGATAATTCATTCGGCATACGTCCGCCAAGATTCTGAAGGGCAAACTGTTCCAGAAGTCTGTCAATTTCTTTCTTCTTCGCATCACCGCTTTTCTTCATGGCAATGCCGATATTCTCTGTCACTGTCATTGTCGGAAACAATGCGTACTGCTGAAAAAGATAGCCGATGTGTCGCTCTCTTGCCGGCATATCGATTTTCGCCGCACTGTCATAAACAATCCTTCCGTCCACAATAACTTTCCCTGAATCCGGCTTCACCAGACCTGCAATCATCTTCAGCGTCATGCTCTTACCCATACCGGAACCGCCGAGAATACCAAGACTGCCGCCATCATGCTCAAAAGCAACATCCATCTGGAATCCCTTAAACTTTTTATGTAATTCTACTGATAATGCCATTTTACCACCTTTGAATCTTGCTGATGCCATGCAAAGTTATGATGTTGATTGCAAAAATAAAGACAAAGGCAATGGCCACCAGAACAATCACCCAGAAACCAGCCACATCATAGTTCTGTGCACTGACTTCTGCGGCGATCGCCACCGCCATGGTTCTGGTCTTTCCAAGAATATTGCCTGCCAACATGGATGTCGCACCATATTCCCCCAAAGCTCTTGCAAATGTTAAAATCGTTCCAGATGCAATTCCCGGTCCCGCTACCGGAATAACAACCTTTCTGAAAATCGTCCACTCCGATAAGCCCAGTGTCCTTCCTGCATAAATATAATTCACATCCACCTGCTCAAAAGCTGCTCTTGCATTTCGATACATCAACGGGAATGCAACCACTGTCGCCGCCAGAACACATCCCGGCCAGGATAAAACAACTTTAAGCTGATAATGTTCCCACAGGTAAATACCAAGGGGACGCTTCAAGCTGAATATAAGCAGCAGCAAAAAGCCGGCAACTGTCGGAGGCAGTACCAGCGGCAAATTCAGAATGCCATCCAGAATACTCTTGGATAACGGCTTCAATTTCATTGCCCATCTCGCACAGGCAATCCCGCCAAAAAAAGCGACCACCGTTGCTATAATCGCTGTTTTTAACGATATAAGCAACGGACTCATGTTAATTGATGCAAGAAAATCCATATTTTTCAAATACAGCTGCTGCTTCAGGTGTCTTAAGATAATCAACAAAAGCCTTAGCTGCTGCTACTTCGGCATCATCTGCTTCAGTATTCTTTACAAGACCAACAGGGTAGATAACTTTGGATTTAAGCTCTGTATCATTGGCTGTTGCGATAACATCAACCTTGTCTGCAACTGAAGCTGCATCTGTTGCATAAACGATACCAACTTCATTGCTGCCTTCGCTGACTGCAGCAAGTACAGCACTTACGTCTTCGCATTCATTAATCTCCATCGCCATTACCTGATCTGTAATACCAAGGTTGTCAAAAATCTCTCTTGCATACTGGCCAACAGGAACTGTGTCAGCTGCAAGTGCAAGGTTTGCCGCATCTGTAATATTCTCAAAACCTGTAACCTTTGTCTCTGTACCAGCCGGTTTGATCAGCTGAACTTTGTTCTCAAGAAGATCTGTAACATCTGCTTCCTGAACATATCCGCCTTCAACAAGTGCATTCATCTGCTTTGTTGCTGCTGAGAAGAATACGTCACAAGCGCCGCCTTCTTCGATCTGTGTCTGAAGCTTGCCTGAGCTGCCTGCATTGAAGACAAAATCAACATTTGGCTGAACAGATTTATAATTGGCTGAAATTTCATCCATGGCATTGCTTAAGCTGGCTGCAATATACACCTGAACAGTTGCTGCTTCGCCCTCAGCTGCCTGTGTCTCAGATACTGCTTCTGTGGAAACTGCTGTCTCTGTAGATGCTGCCGCTTCTATTGCCTTTGTTGTTTCTGTACTCTTATTGCCGCAGCCTGCTAAAGCTGCTGCAGTCATGCAAAGTACAAGAACACTGCTTACTAACTTTTTCATTGGAATACCCTCCTAAATATACAGTAGAAAATCTTACTAACATCAGCATACTGAATTTAACCTTAAAAGTCAAATAGTCGAGCACCCCAACAACAATGTGCTTGCCATTTTATGTCAACTGTATTATACTCTATTTATAGATAGAATCAATATATTCTATAAAAAATACCGTACTTACGACCTTTTCCCAAAATTTATTTTATTTAACCTTAAAACTATTGTTCTTTTCAATAAACAGGAGTTTTTGTATGGAATTAAAACAGTTAGAGGCCTTTGTGGCCGTTGTTGATTATAATAGCTTTTCTGAAGCCGCCCGCCATCTTTTTCTGACCCAGCCAACAGTCAGCGCCCATGTGGCTTCCCTTGAAAAGGAATTGAATACCAAGCTCATTTCCCGCACCACGAAGAAACTGCACGTCACCCCTCAGGGATATGATCTCTATGATTCTGCAGTCTCCATGCTGAAAATCCGGAATCATATTCTAAATGAGTTTGTAGGCTCCCACAAACAGATTATTGAACTGGGGGCATCCACCATTCCATCTTCCTATGTGCTTCCCGAAGTGCTCAGTGCCTTCGGTCAATTAAACCCGGATATTTATTTTCATTCTGAATTATCTGACAGTATGGGCATTATCCAGCAGGTTGAAAACGGCCGCCTTGATTTTGGCCTGGTGGGAATGACCACTGATTCATCAGAACTGATTTTTATCCCTTTTCTTGAGGATGAGCTTGTCATCGTCACCCCGGTCACGCCGCATTACCTGGAGATGTCCAAAGAAAATGTAACCATTGCAGCTTTTTTTAATGAACCTTTTATTCTTCGCGAAAAAGGTTCCGGTACAAAAAAAGCCATCGACCAGTATCTTGAACAGCAGCGTATTGCATCGGGAGCCATCAATGTTGTAGCACGTATGAATGACCTGGAAGCAGTCAAACGCTCCATCATTAACGGACTTGGCATCTCCATTCTCTCAGCTAAATCTGTCCAGGATCTGAATGCCAGCCGACAGGTTTTGATTTTCCCGCTGGCGCATCCGGCACCCACGAGAAAACTTTATATCGTATACAAGAAGGAACATGCACTGCTTCCCCATGTCAGACGATTTATACAGTTTGTCAGGAGCTATTATCAGCCTCAATAAAAAAACTCAACCGTAAAAACAGATGGCGGGTCTCTATAACAAACACGTTGATTTTCTCGATTTTGCTGCGCCGCATATTGACAGCTTTTACGCATAAACTCGCCCTACGGGCTCGGACAATGCTTCAAAGCTGTCGCTATGCTCGCAAAATCGCGAAAATCGGCCTATCGTTTGCTGGCAGAATTTTCTTCGCGATATTTGTAATGATATTAAGTTGTTAAATATTGTAAGTTAAGGA